>JACCDO010566574.1_pt1 | contig 16127 bp, 8 predicted proteins | sample 7446101 | NCBI WGS metagenome assembly JACCDO01 (sample SAMN15323440, study PRJNA562643) | freshwater metagenome | isolation source: river surface water | place: USA:Blue River Watershed | collected 2017-08-16
GCCATTACTTGCTTTCGATCTCGCCCTGTGCTTCAGCAACCTTCTCCTGAAGTTTTGCCTCAACAAATGAATAGACACGCTCAAAAGCGTCATTGGTGTTCTCACCCTCACGCTTATTATCAGTTACGCTAAGATCAATACGTAGCGATTGGAAATTGCCTAGGTTAAGAGTGTAGCCAAGAGTTACGGCTACTTTAGTTTCTTCGTTATTCATACCCTGTTCCTTTCAAGAACAATTAAATTGATTCAGACCAAACTGGGATAAAACGCCCATCTTCAGTCCTTGTATAAGTCAGTATACCATCTCCCAAACGCCTTGTCAACTCTTGTCTTGTAGGAGTTATGTCGTTAGTAATTAACTTATCATTTCTTGGTCTACCAATATGGTAGGTAGCAAGTATATCACGAATCTCATAAACTTGCGACTCTGAGTAGTAACTTCTTACCTGCCATCCTGTGGCACCACCCTTTTGGCTACCTGTTGGATTTGGGATTACCCCACGTTTCATCAACTGTGGCATGTACTTCTTATGTCTATTGACCAGGTCTGCTGTCTCTCCAACGGTATAAGCACGTTCACGATTCTTTTTAAAATCACTAATAAGACAACTTTCAATCTGATCTTTATTAATATTATAAACAGACATGATGCCATTTGATTTATTTAGGTGGTGAATTCTTACCAAATCACCGTTCAAGAACCAGACTCTTTTGCTGCCAGGGATTACTGGCTTGTCATTATATCCTATATCAGATATCTTATTTGAAATTGCTGCCACGATGCTCCTAAGCGTCGTTTTTTCCAATTGCAATAACGCTAACAGAAAGACTCTTAAGTTCAGCCTGAGATGCAAACGTAATGTTTACAGTACACTCTTGCTTTGAAACATTTGCCACTGTAGCGATCGCATAAAAGGCTCCTTGCTGTGTTGCATCTTCAACAATTGGAGTTGCAGTAATTACTGGTGGACCATCGAATCCAACTTCTGCAAAGGAAACCTTGACAGAAATTTTTGTTGAAGAGTCTACCTTTTCTGACGTTAGTGGTACTTGAACTACTGACGCATGAATTGAAGAGTTTGCTGTTGGTCTAGGTGATCCTGGAGTGCTACTTGAAGACTTAATAAAAGTCTTTCCCTTTCGCAGTGCAAAGTTTGCTCCCAAAGTGTTGATTGCATTTGCCATCTGGTGTAGAAATGCAGAGTCAATTGGCTGACCCCTGCTTGGGACTGAAATGATGTTTCCTGGTTTTTCGGTATTAGTAGCCATAATACTATTATAGCATTAACTTACATCTTCTTCATAGAAAATAACAGATTCTGGGAAAAGTGTCATTGGGGATATTGGCACACCAGAGTTGTTTAAACCTAGAGTATTGTCTGCGTCCAATCCACGATAGGTTGGTAGCAAAACCGCTATGTCTGCCTTATTCTTTCCAGAAGGCATAATAGTTGAGAAGTTTGTGTTAGATGTTTCTTGCATAAACTGCCACTGATCTGTCGAAGATCCAGTATGAAATCTTGCATAGACGTGAAATTTTTTAACGAACATCTTCTTATTTGTAATTAGCCTATTAACATTCCAAGTTACGGATAAAAGACTTGACGATATGCCTGCCTTCCATTCAGATGTTGTTAGTGCTAAGTCATCACTATATATCTCTGTAGATACCTCAAAATTTTGAGACCACTTAGATGCAAGTTTGCCGTCATCTGAAATAATTCTATATCTAGCAAAATAAACATTCTTGCCACCATTGCCTGGGCTATTTGCATCATCTGGGATATAGAATAGATCTGGCAAGTCTTTTGCAGGAATGCGAACATACTCTGTGTTTGCCATTAGACATCCACCGCAAATCTAAACTCTACATAGTTAGTTGAGTTTGGAGACTTAATAATTGTTCTTGGCTGATTGTTGACATTGTTATTTACCACAGTATACCCAACCATCCCATAGAGTGGATTCTGAGTTGATACATTCTCTAGCCTTAGACCATCAAGGCAGACGTAGAACTTGTCTGATGGTTCACCAGTGCTATCCAGCACACTAACATATACCTTTACATTCTTAACTAGGTCCCAAGTAAAACCAGAAGATTTTGTCAACTGTTCTATTTTGCGTGTGACTGCAAAGTACCTATTCTTGCTTAGATCTGCTACAACAACATTCTTTTTGTCTGTTGGCAGTCCAGTTGCCGAAGTATCGTAGATGTCAGCCTCAAATCTTGCATATTGACCTTGACCATAAGTATCGTTTGATGTAAATTCAACCATAACCCTTAGATTATATGGCTTATTAATTGCCTCTAGATCAATGTCTTCAAGTCTTGATACCAGCGAAAACGCAAAAACCAATTCGTCGGATACTGAGTTGCTATCAAAGTTAAACTTGGCATTTGTTATGTGAATGTGGTTAGACTTTAATGTCTCAAGGCTTGTGGTGTCAGTCCACTCTGGGTCTACAGAAAGCAATCCAGATGTAGAGTTTACATCTAGTTTTGAAGAATTTCCAGACATAAAAATCGTATTGTCTAGAAATCTTGGTTGCTCAAATCTCTTAGTTCTATAGTCACTCAAAAAGATGCTGTTGCTGGCTGCTGCTTGAAATACTGGCTCAGTGGTTGCGATGCTGTTTGTGGCACCGCCTTGGTCCAACTGACCTGTAATAACAGGAATATTAACAGCAGAATTATTCTGTGCAGAGTGATAAGCCCAGCCTTCGTTATTTGAGAATGAATAAATAGATCTGCTGTCTGATCCTGTTGCTAGAGAATTGCTTACTGCAGAAAATACACCAATTTCACTGATTTCATATCTATCTGCTGATGGCAATTCTGCAGTTAAAACAATCTTAGATATCTTATCTGGGTTACCAATTTCATCAACTGTGTCCAGTTCTTCAGTTACATATCCACGTGAAATTACTGGAACACGAATCGTTTCAAAATCAAGCCTCTGCTTATTTTTAAAGTTTGGATAGGCATGTCCAATAGCACCGTCATCTTGGTTGGCAGATACATCACCACTAACAGTGGTATAGGAGAATGTATCTGCAGTTACCGCAGCAATTGAAAATGTTCCATCAAAGCCTACTCCAATTCCTGCAACGTCAATAGTCTGACCAATAGATAGACCATGACCTATTGACTTGAGTGTGGCGGTAGTGCCTGTCTTTGACCTATTTACAATGATAAAGTCTAGCCCTTTTAGTGGCTTTGCTCCACAACCAATAGCAATATATGAGGCATAGGTTGGTGACTGACCAACCAGGTACTTAGCCATAATGTCTTTTCCAGTATTTGTAATCATAAGTATCTCCTCTATTGTACCATTAACTGTCTTGGATTTCTCCACCAGAAACTAGTTCTACCTGAACTAAGAATCCCTTTTTCATTTTGTCTACAGCGATAATCAAATCTCCTGTTGCTGGGTCAATTGAAACTGCACCATCTACAGAAAACTCAGATAGGTTAAGCGATGATGGCGTTGTGCTTTCAATAAAAGTACCAGCCAAACCCAGAATCTTTTTTGGGTCATAAGTAAAGTATATGTCGGATATATTCTTGATTGGCTGATACGTAACATTTTGACCAAGTACCATATCGCTTCTGCCAAAATCCATAAGTTCAAAAATTGAAAGATCTTCAAAAAGTTCATCCTGAATACTTGTTAAAAGACTATCGCCCTCTTCAGTAATAATGTTTCCTGGAACGGAGATTGCTACTGGCATCCTTGACTTAGAAACTTTGTTGTTTGAAGAGTCTGGGGTAGCACTAATTCCAGTTTTTGTATTATTGAGTTGAATAGTGTCTATTTCTCCGTCTGGTGTCATTGGGAATCTTCCCATATTTGGAAACCATGGCATACTATACTACCTCGCTTAAATAGACATTCATTTCTGGACCATCTGAAGACTTGTTGTAATCTATTTGATACACTACAAATCTTGATGTATCTGGTGCAACCATGTCAATACCGTTTTCATTTTTCATGTCAATATTTACAATATCTCCTAATTGAAGGGTTGGTAGTGAGAATACGCCAACACCAATAGACTTTCTTGGCTTCATGATCTTGCTTGTGACCCACTCCATAGTACTAGTTGCTGCGTCAAGGCTTTGGATATACCTTGATTCAAGAGTAAACTCTTTTCTTCCATAGGCAGAACGACTATTCTTAATTCTATTATATTCCTCAACTTCTTTAAGTGGAGAGGTTACTAGAGACTGACCTGTTGGAGTTTGAGGATCTGATAGATTAGACCTCATGGAAAAGTATTCGTCTAGAGTCAACTCATTTGTTGACTGCTGTGTAAAGGTTACACCAAGGATTCTTAGATAATTTCCATCAGTTCCGTCAAGGTATAGGATAAAGTCTGTTGTATTAAAGACCAAGAATTCTGCAGAATATGGTCCTGCAATAAAGCCTGAAACTATATATCCTCTATTATTTTTATAAGTTGGTGCAATCTTGGCTGTTAGGGCAGGATATGATTTGTCATACCTAACATTAAAGTATGCTGCCTCACGCATAATTGTTCCAAATTCTTCGTAATAGATGGATTTTCCTGATGGACCTCCTGCACTAACATCTTTCAAATATGATTCACTTAGAATACCGCTTAGTGCATATTTTCTCATTGATTCATCAAAACTAATTTCACCACTGCCGAAGACACCACTTTCTGATAGGGATGACTTTGAAACAAGTCCAACTAAAGGCTTCTGGTTTGTAGAACCAGTCTCGTCTCCAGATAGCCCAGAGTTTTGGCTAGGGTTTGATGCAATTGCAAATACATGCTCAAACATGCACTTAGACTTACCACGCACAAACAACGCCATGTTCTTATTAATATATGGCTTATTTGTTGATGGGTCATAGAATGGCTCTGTATCTACCACTGTTCCAACAAGGATATTATTTACATATAGGTAGAACTTCAGGCTCTTTTCATTAACAATTTCATACTCTACCGCCAAGTCATATACTGAGTTTGAACCTGCATCTTTTCCAGTTAGTCTTTCTAGACCAGCCATTGTACCAGGGTCAATTGTGACGTTAGCAAACCCACCCCATAGTTTAACTGGGGTAGCCTTTTGGTTGGTCAGTGGTAGAGAGTCTTCGGACACTCCAACATTCATTTTATAGAAAAGCAAATTGTGGATTGGCTCTTCAAGAGGCTCTCCGTCTGTGGAGTACTTTGTAACAGTTTTTGCATCCGAAATGTCGGAGAGTGCTGCAATCTCAAAGTAGTATCCGTTGTTTGTTTCTGGGTTTAGTAGAACAGCAATTCCTCCAGAAGAAGCCTTTACACTATTCTTTGTTATGTTTCCAGATGCAGACGTTTTTGTGCTGCTGTACCACGTATCTTCTCCAATTCCAGACTGATCCTGACCATACTCATATCTTCCAACTATTCTAACTCTAGTTCCAAAATACTTGTAGTTTGCCTGATCTTTACTGAGATCTTTGTATGTGTAAGAAATGAAGTCAATACTTTCTGGATCATTTACATCATTAAAAGATGGACCAGACATTACTAGAGCAGACGCTTGAACGCTTCCAGTTGGGACATTAGCACTCTTATTTACACCAACACTATTGGTTACATTTTCCGAACTCAAGAAGTTCTTAATTACTCCAGTAATTGATACTCCCTTTGCCAATGTAGAACTATCCTTATTTCCAGAAGTACTTGTCTTAGTTCCTGCCTTCAGATTTGGATCAATTGCCAGGAACCTAGTATCTTCAAAATTAATTGCTGAAATATTATAGGTGGTGTTTTTAGCAGAAATTCCATTAAACGATGTTCCAGTATCCTTAAGGTGTTTAATCTTAAATCTAGTATCATCTACAATTGACTCTACCCTCAAATTATTTTGATTATCTCCAGCAAATGGATTTTCTGTAACCAAACTGGTTTGAGAGGTAGACAATTTTTTAACATTAGAAACTAGGGTAACCTTTTGACCAATCTTGACAGAACTGGTATCTTCAACAACAATTGTCCTATTGTCTACTTCCAGCACTGAGTTTGTAAATTTTCCAATAAAGCCACAAATATTTTCTGTGGTTTTAATAGTTATTGTCTTTACAACAGTTGTTCCAATCACAAGAGTGAAGTCAATGTTTTCATCATTGGTAATAGATGATATAGTTTTTGAAATTGATGCAGGTAAAATTACTGGATCTCCAGGTGTTCCAACAGTACTATAAACTGTTTTATTAATGTCATATTTCTTTGTATTCTTATCATAGTAAGCAGACAGTTCTCCAGAGATTGGCTCAGAGATTCCTGTTACCATGACTGACCAAGAGAATTTAGCAGCCTGTCCTTTTTTTGCCTCAGTGTCGTTGAGGAAGAATGACTTGAAAGTTGGCAACTCAATGCTGATAGTTACTGATGATGTTGATGCACCAGAATTAATAGCGGTAATGTTGATATCTCCAAGTGTGGTCTTTGTATCTACGTTCTTCTTGGTGACAATGGCACGATCTACAGAAAATACTTTAGTACCACCCATTTTTAGAGAGTATGTGTATTCCTCTTCTGCCTTCATGTTAGATGCAATAACATCTTTGGCTCCTGTGCCAGAAGACTGCGAAAGAACTCCTGGTGCAGTAAGTTCCCAAGCAGCAGATCCACCATTTTTGACAGATGTTTTTACAGGGATTGTTGTTTTGTAAGGAATGTACGCATTCTTAAGTTGGAAGTTTCCAATAGCACTAAGGAGGTAATCTGTGTCCATGGTGACTCCAGAGATCTTGTCGCCCCACTCTGTATCAGTTAGACCTGCTGAGTGCTTTGTAATAGTTGTTCCAAACTGACCACGCCCATGTGACTCAACCTTGCCAGTCTTTGGAGTTCCAGAAATTTTATTGTAAAATGGCTTTGCATAAATCCTTACAAGACCTGTTGGGTACATCTTGCCATTAAAAGGAATCTTTGAGAAGTAGTATTGATATTCGTCAAGGCTGCTAATCCATACCTTGCTTTCTCCTGGTTGACCTGGCACCTCGTACTCAACTGCATCATACTTAATGATTTCTCCATTTGCATAGAAGTACCCAGCATAGCGACCCATCCACTGAGATCCATCTCCAAAGTCAATAGTATTGTTGATAAGTTTTCCAGTGGAATCAACTTCTGGTGGGTTGATTCCCAAACTAGTTTTTAGAGGAATTGCTGTTAGTGAGTAAATTGCAGATGTTGAGTTTGCACTGTCTTGTCCCTTTACTGCCTCTGACTGAGAAACTTCCCAAAGAAGCGATGGCTTGTATGTCCAGTTTTTATCACGATCAAGTTTGTTTGCTTGCTCTAGTGAAGAGTATGACTTATCAATATATCTAGTAGTAAAGTTAATCTTGCCATCATTGTAGACATCTGTATTCTGACTTGCAATCTTTGTAATGTTTGCCAACTTTGGTTTTGTCGCTTCATTTCTAACTACCCCATTTTTTGCAGAATCTTTAGATCCATAAAGAGTAATATCTACTGGTCTATCAGTTTCAGATGGCATCATCCAGTTTTTTGACATCATCACAAAGTTGTTGTATTCATCAAAGAACATTGCTGTTTGAGTTGCTCGTGCTAATTCGTTAAGAATTTCTGCTACCGTTGCGTCTGGCTCTACAAAGAATACTGGTATTAGTGGTTCTTTTTCTGTTGCTGTTCTCTTAAATACATAGTTTCCAAAACCAATGTTGTCTAGCAAGAAAGAGATTGCGTATGATAGGCTTGCGTTTGTTGCAAGAATTTGTGGTGCTGTAACTGACTCAAAATAAGAGAACATGTCTCTAAGTGATATCGAAACAGATCTTGATTCTGCAGATATCTCTGGGAAGCCATCTCCATACATTGTCTTAATTGGAACGAAGTAGTCGTAGTAGATACCGTTTTCAAGTACTTCTGCAATTACATCGTAAATCTTAAATTGAATTTGATTAGCAGCATATTTAGCAATAATGCTTGCTGGATTATTTTTATTAAAAGAATCATCATAATCAAATATGTCAATATTTCCTGTAGAAACTAGAAGTTGTCCAACTGGGAGACCACTAACGCCTAGATCTGAAGCAGCCTTTTTAACTGAAACAGATTTTGTTTTTTCAGTTATATTAACTGCTAGTCTTGAAGACATTTCAATAAGGTCAAAAGTACAATCAAACTTATTCATTGTATCCACTACAATACGAATTCCAGAAATATACTGCAATTCCCGATAAGTTTGCCTAAAGGCATTTGTTGTGTCAACAAATACATCTGGTGCAGTTGTATCTGTAACAAAATGAGTAAATCTATCTACAGTTTCTTCAGCAAGATCCCAACCATATACTGGTGTAAAAATATCATACTCTTGTTTTTCATCAATCCAGATGTGATACTGTCCAATGTCGTATGCTGATTCTTTAATAAGATATGCATATCCATTTATAGCCTTTGCAGGAAGGAGTGCTTCTGTTGAATACGTCTCTGCCTTAATAAAAATATTTCTATACTGATCTGGAACAATCAGACCATATGATAGTTCTACATAGCCATCTGCTTTAATAATTGCAGAACCATCTCGTCTTCTAGAACTAGAGTCAAATGACTTTAAGTCTTCCCAGTTACCGTTGACCAGTCCTTGAATTCTCCACTTGACTGGAGTGGTTTGGTTTGATGCTCCATAGAATGGGTCATTTAGAGTTGCCTGAGTTTCCTCGTCAACGTAAGGTCCGATGGTTACTGTGCCAACGTTGGTTTGCATCTTAACAACAACCCTGTTGGCTGGAACCGCTTCTTTATAAACTACAAATGGGGCAGCGTCAGTGATTCTATACTCTGAAGAACCGCCAATTCTTTCTGTTGCAACACCATACTCAGATCCGTTTTCAGTTCTATAAGAAGTCCAATACTTAAATACATCATTTCTGTCTGAAGCATAGTATCTTGGTCTGTTAGTGTCAAGGTATGATGCTGCTAGATTGTTAGAATTTGTGGAGTTGTTTACAAAGTGATTTCCAGAAGGCTGGGTGCTAAATACCCTAACTTTGTTGATACCAGATCTTGGTCTAAACCTTCCAAGACAATCTTCTAGTGAATAGTATAGTTTTTCTTTTTCATTCTTTTTGGAAAATGCAATTGGATCATTCTTGTCATCAACTCCATTGTCAACAAGTGTATATGATGTTGTTGCATTTTCAAATGCCTTATCATTTTCAATAAAGTTTACTGGAACAAACCTATAGATATTTTCATTTTTGCGATATCTGTAGTTACCAACCATTAGGATGTTATCTGGGATATTCATATTCCACTCAGCAGAAATAAACGATCTGTTCTTTACAGAAGATGATGTTTCTAGGTGGTTTTGTAGGTTCTGGTTAACAAACATTTAAACCTCTTCCAGGCTTAGGGAGACGCTCCAAAAGTCGTGCCCTGGTCCTCTTTTTTCTACTGAGTATGAAAAGTCAGAGAAGAATACTTCAATAACATCAGAGTACTTGTGCAACTGATTATATTTAGCATCTCCAACAAAGTTGTCGTATCTATCGTATGATAGGAATAGCCAGAACGATCCCTTGTGATTCTCATACCAGTCTAGCAATTCAATACCGCCAGCACCACCGTCTGCGGTATACATCTGGCTCATTCCATTTGTAGTAGTTGATGTAGTCCTCAAGCCTGGAATACCATTTTCGTCAAACTCTGGATATGCAGCAAATCCTCTAGATGGCAATGCTTGCCAAGATGTAGAGATTTGAACCTTGTCTGCAATATGGTATGACCGCATACGACCATTGATCATACGCTCACGCTTCTCAATACGGATAGGCTTGAACGAGATTTCCGAACGGTTGTGGTCAGATAGCACTAGGAAGGCACCAGCGTCGTCTGGAGACGATGCAACAATATCCCCATTAGAACCTAGTTCATAGCCTACAGGGACGTAGAAGCCGTCTTCTGTGAGCGTTCCAGGGGCATCTGAGAGTAGCATAGCCTGTGGTCTGCTATACTTCTTTCTACCTGCCATATATGCTGAGGTGGTCATTATAGGTTGTTGCTCCTAATTCGCTGTGCGTCAATCTGCTTAATCTGTGCCATTACGGTTCTAGCAATCTCATTAGGGTTTGCACCTGTATTGGCAACATTTACACTGACACTATAATTATACACGGAATCTCCAGTTACCGTGGCAGTTCCGCTGTTCATAGCACCAAGAGTGTCTGTTCCATATTGCTTAACAGCGTAATCACTCATTACAAACTCTCCACCCTTTGCCATGATCGGGACATCGAACTTACCAGGAATCAAGCCACCCTTGTGGAACACTGGCAATCCAGACTGGTTCATCTTTTCATTTGCAAAGGCACTAACTTGGTCTTTAACCTGATTCATTGGGTTAAGGTTTCCAAGGAATTCCTTAGCCAAGTTCTCAACTGGCTTCTTAATAGCATTTTCTCCAACAAGTTTTGTGATAAACATGCCAGCCTGGTTTTTTCCAGTTGCTATCGCTGTGGCTGCAAGGTCTTCGTAGTTTGTGCTACCAAAGAATGAATTGTCATACTTGCTCTTTGCCTTAGCAGCAATATCCTTTGTTTTTGCTACTGCTGTGCCTGTCTTACCAGTGACTGCCTTTCCAGCAAACTTTGGAGCAACCTTTTCAGTAAATGTTTTCTTAGAGAAATCTACTGCTTTCTTACCTGCAAACTTCATAGCACTACCGACAGGATCTTTAGCAACCTTGGCAAAGTCAGCAGCCTTTTCAGCAAACTTGGCAACCTTCATTCCCTTGGCAGCAAGTGATCCAAGTTTAACTGCAACCTTAACACCTGTTAAAAGAGCCTTACTTCCTGGAATCAGTAGCGATGCCCAGTCAAGTGGGTTTGTTGGGTCAAAGATGTAGTCTTTGATAAACTGTAGTGCTCCAGGTGTTGCATCTGCAATCCACTTACCTGCTTTACCTGCAAAGTTTCCAACGTTCTTAGCAGCATTACCTACGAATGAACCTACGTTCTTTACTGCACCACCAATAAAGTTGCCAATACCGCCAAAGAATCCGCCATTTGCAAAGTGTGGCTTATCAGCATTATTAATCTTATCTAGGGCAGCAGTTCCAATAGCCTTAACTGCACCTGCACGAACAACATATTCTCCATTTGAAAGCATTGCTGGAACTGAGTCTGATGTTCCAGTTCCAGGACCAGAAACCTTTCCACCGTCAGCATATCTAGCAAGATTTGCTGGATAGCCAGCAGCCCATACTGTCTGACCAGTGTAGTCGCTTCCTTGAACAATTCCAGAGCCTAGATTTAGAAGTGTGTTGTCTCCAAACAATGCACCAAGCAAACCATTGGTGTATCCCTTTGCGGAAAGCATGTTTCGTACAAAGTTAGCATTTCTCATTGTTGCAATCATTGAGTCACTGAACTTAGACAAAGTTTCAATGCTTGCTGAAATTCCTGGGTTTGCCTTAATTAGTTTAGTGTAGGCTGGGTCGTTATTTCTCTTCAGTCTAAGGATATCCAGGTTCTTATATGCTGGGTCTAGTTTGTTTAGTGCTTCAGCAATTGGTTTATTCAGGGCATCATACTTTGCCTTATCTGACTTAAATGTTCCTGGAAGAGACTGCAGATAAGCAACTGCTTCTTTTACATCAGCAGGTAGTTTTGCTAGAAGGTCTGCCTTGTTAGAGGTCTGTCTGTCAGTGATAGCGGTTTGAGATAGTCCAGCCATGACTTCTCCATCACTGCGATTTTCAACTGCACCAAAAATCATTCTGGCAGCGTCTGCCATCTGTGGAGCACCTAGTTGGTACTTGTTGCCAAGAAGCGAGTTGATTGACTTTGCGTTTCCCTGAAGTTTTTGGAAGTCTGCCATCCATGCACCTAGTTTGGCACTATCTCCACCAAATCTAACTTGTGCCTCTGCTTCGGTGCTAACGTCTCCATACTTTGCCTTAAAGGCATCTCTCTCAGTTTTGAAGTTAGCGAGTTTGCTCTTGACATCTTTTACAAGATCAGTTTTTGCCTGGGCTGTGCTAGTTCCAGTAATCATTCTGTTGGCATCAAGAGTTGACAACTTATTTGCAGCCAAACCATTACTCAGGTTACTTGAAAGGGTGCTTCCTGCTGATACTCCTGGGTCAGTAGTTACTGTTGGGTCAGCCTTCTTAGGAACCTTTGTCCACTTCTTTCCGTCCCATTTCCAAACATTATTGCCACCAGCAGGATCTCCATCCTTGTGTGCATTTCTATCATTTACGCTTCCTGGAGTAACAGTTCCATTACCGTTGCCACTTTGGTTTCCTGTGCTACCAGTTACCTTTGTCTGCTTATTGTCAGGCAGATTCTTAATGTTCTTTAGTTCTTTAAGTTTCGCAATCTGAGCAATAATATTTTGCAACTCTTCCTTGCTCTGTGCAAGGGACAACTTGTTCTGAAGAATTTGATCTTTCTTGATTTCAAGAATGTCAACCTCAATGTCAAAAATCTTTCCTTCAAGTTCTGATCTAGTAAACATCTGACCATTGATTTCAACGGTAATAGAGTCAATTGCTCTCTTCTTTGCATCCTCAAGAGCCTTCACCTGTCTGTCAGCAGCATCCTGTGCCTGCTGTGCTCTCATTTGCTGAATTGCCTTAGCAGCAGCACCAATGTCACCTCTTGACAGAGCATCTGCTACATCTAGTTCGCTTTGCTTCTGTCTGTTAATTTCGTCATTGACTGACTTGATCTTATTAAGTGCTTCAATCTGACGGTCATATACTTCTGCTACCTTTTCAGACTTCTTAGAGATAATGTCAATACCGTTTTGGTAAATGTCGTTTTCTGCCTGAAGCGTCTCAATACGTACCTCAGCATCTTCAACATCAACTTCACGCTTGTCTCTCATGAGTCTTTCGCCTGCCATGTTGTCAAGGTATGCCTTTGTAAGTTCCTGAGTCTTCTTCTTTTGGTCTTCTAGGCTACCAGACAGCATTGCTCCTGCAAGAACAGCAGTCGCATTCTGGTCGTTAAGAATTGATCTTGATACCGCTAGGTTATCTGTAAACTTTGAAAGTGCGACTGTGGCAGTCTGCTGGTTCTTTAGGGTATTGTTGAGAGCAGTGTTTTCCTGAATAAACTTCTCGTAGTTTAGTCCACCAATAGTTGCATTCAGGTTCTTCACAAACTCAGTGATTCTGCCCTTCTTGTCGAAGAACATCTTCATCCACTTATCTGCTTCTTCTTTTGGCATTCCAAGAATACCGTCAATAATATCCTGGGATAGGTTTGCCTTGTATAGTTTGTCACCCATGCCAGTTAGACCAGTAAGTGCTGATTTGCCAGTCTTAGCAAAAGCCTTAAGTGCATCTCCAGAAGCCTTGTATCCAATAGTAAGTTTTTGTGATGAATCATAAAGATCACGAACACGCTGAACAATTGGGTCTAGCCATGATGCAGATGGACCACTACCACCTGTACCACCTGTCTGATCCTTTGGAGCAGTTGTTGCATCTGTTGCTAAAGCATTTGTAACCTTGTAACCCATGTCTTCTGCATACTGTCTTTGCCACCATGCAAACGAGTGTGTTCCTGGATATGAACCAAGTCCAGCCTTTTGTGCTTCGTCTCCAATCCAGCGGTTAAAGTCGTCAGATGCATTTAGTTCTAGTTCGCTCATTTCCATTACGGTAGCAATGGTCTTTACATATGTAATTTTTTCATTAGAGTCTTTTAGTGAGTTAAAGTATTTTTCATCAAATGCCTCGGACTTTTTCAGTGTTGGCATAATTTCGTAAACAACACTGGCTGTCATCTTGCCCTTGTTGTCTTCTAGTTGATCAAATACTGACTTAAGTCTATCTGCTGCTGCTGGATTCTTTTGAACCATATCTACAAGAATGGTTTGCTTCATTACTCCAGCGTATTTTGCAACCTCTCTTGTGAAGTCAATAATGTCTTGTGCTTCAGAGGCAGTTGGTGCTGCCTCAACCTCCATAATAAACTTAGCCTTTTGCTCTGCAGCGTTTGGTCCTGAGAACATAGATGCAACCTGAGCAACCTGACCCATAGTAGTTCCACCAAATTTAGCCTGGATGCTAAAGACCTTAGCACCAGCATCTTGGTCAGTTGCCATAATCTTTAGAAGATTGCTTGCATCTTGTGGTGTGAGTGTTCCTGCAGCGATTTCTGCTCTAATAAGACCTACCTGCTCACCTGTAGCGACATTCTTGCTTTCAGCAGTATTTAGTTGCTCTTGTACAACAGGAATGTACATCTGCTGTAGGGCATCATCTTTGTATCTAACATTGAGTGCATTCTCAAGACCCTTGTTTACCGCTTCAAGTTCTGCTGCATCAGTAGTCTTGTAGAGATCCATAATTGCTTGACGAGCCTCAAAGCCAACCTGTGCAAGTTGGTTCTTCTTGCTGTCATATTCAAGTTGCAACTTCTTTGCCTTGGCAATATCTCCCTCAAGACGAGCCTCTTCAATCTTCTTTAGATAGTAGGCATCTAGAGAGTCTGACATCTCTTTTTGTGTAGTAAGTGTTGCAGTCATGTCTGCAGCAACAACAGCACCAAGTTCTGCTACAGCCTTTGTCTGCTCTTCTAGTGTACCCATTGCTACGTTATAGCCAACGATAGCACCACCAATAGCACCAACGATTGCACCGATTGCAGTACCAACACCTGGAATAACAGAACCAATGGCTGCACCTGCAAGAGCACCTGCTGCTGCAGATCCTAATACTGTTCCTGCAGCCTGAAGGTTTCTATTTAGTGCCGTGTTGTCCATTCCAAATGCAAGTTTATTGTTGTCTAGGTTTTGAGTAAGAACCTGCATATCCTCCGAAAGGTTTGCGATGTTTCTTTCTTGTAGACCAGCAGCAACATTGAGCACTCCGCCACCAGTTACCTTTTCACCATTAGGTCCAAGTACCTCAGTTAGTTGTGCACGAACCTGCATTGTGATGTCCATGTTGCCAAGTTCTGCACCAATGTTAGATGCAATACTCATTGCTTCTGCCTTTGACAATGCACCAGACATAACTGCAGTAGAAAGTTTTCCAGTAATGCTTGCTACAGTAGAAGCAGTGTTTCCACCCTTACGAGCAAGGTCTTCTTTAATTGCTGAGACTTCTGCTTTACCCTGCTCAGATTGAACGTACGACTCTCCAAATGTAGTCTTTCCAGGAGCAGCATATACCAACTTCATCTGGTCGTAACGGACCTTGTCCATAAGTTCACCAGCAGATACTCTGCCAGCAAATTCAGATAGACCACGGATAGATTCTGTTGATGTTCCAACAATGTTCTTCATTGCAAGAACTTTTTGCTGTGTTTCGTTATAAGCCTTGTCAAGGTTCATGATAGCCATAACGATACCGCCAACAACTGCAATCAATGCAGCGAGGGCACCAGTTACTGGACCATTAACCATTGCAGTAAGTGATGTAAAGGCACCAATTGAAGGAGTTACTGCCTGAGCAACCTCACCAATTTTTCCAGGAATCATAGATGCCATACCAACAATGGTTGTGGCTGCTGCACCTATCTTGCCAACGGTTCCGAATGCTCTCTGGTACTTAGCCTTAGTTCTATTCTTCTCAAAACGCTTTTGCTCTGCTGCATCTTCTTCAGTCTTAGAAGAATTATTTTCCTTAGAATCTGTATTCTTATCTGTGGCACTAGTATTTTCTTCGGTTGCCTGAGTATTCTCAGTCTTTGAGTCTGTAGAAGTTTGTGTAGCATTGGCTGCTTCTTCAGCAGCGTTTGCTGCCTCAGTTGCAGATGTTGACATCTGCTTTAGACCATCATTAAGGACAATAACTTTACCCTTGACACCAGCAAGCAAGTCCCCCTGCTCTGCTACTGCGTCAGAAACAATCTTTAGGCTTTTCTTTGTAAGTTTTTGCTGTGCAGCCTCAACGTCAATCACTGGTTTGGCAGAAGCAGTTTTTACTGCTGCAAGTGGGTCTGCTGCACTAACGTTTCCAAATGCTGACTTGTATGCCTGACCATCTTCAGCACCAAGGGTTGCTGCATCTCTGTGTGGACTATTTCTCTTAGACTTGTCTTCAATAGTCTTGAATGGGTCATCCTCAGAAGTTACTGCTGACTTCATACCCTTGGCATAAGACTTTATGTCCTCAGCAC
>JACCDO010279745.1_pt1 | contig 16126 bp, 13 predicted proteins | sample 7446101 | NCBI WGS metagenome assembly JACCDO01 (sample SAMN15323440, study PRJNA562643) | freshwater metagenome | isolation source: river surface water | place: USA:Blue River Watershed | collected 2017-08-16
CTCAATTCAAGAGGTTGTATCTGTGATTAAGAATCAATGGAATCACGACATCAACATTGTATACAGTGATTACAACTCTGATAAGCTTGTAATGCGTATCCGTCTACCAAACAAGGACCGTCAAGATAAGGATACTGCTGCCCAGCTAGATGACTTCACTAATCTCAAGAAGTTCCAAAACAAGCTGCTCAATGCTATTGTCATTCGTGGTCTACCAGGTATTAAGGCGGTCACCTTCCGCAAAGATAAGCAGACAGTTGAAATCATTGATGGCAAGTATGAACAAGTAGAGCAATACATTCTAGATACTGATGGTTCTAACTTTATTAAGGTGATGAATCACCCAGCGGTGGATGGTACTAAGTTGTATTCTACAAATGTGTGGGATGTGTATGAGGTACTAGGTATTGAAGCAACTCGCGCCATTCTCTATAATGAAATCAATGGCCTCTTCGAGTCAGTGGGTGTGAACTACCGCCACCTCTGTCTGCTCTGTGATGTGATGACACGATTTGGCAAGCTGATGTCAATTGACCGCTATGGTATTAACAAGAATGACATTGGCACACTAGCAAAGGCCTCCTTTGAAGAGACTGAGAAGATTCTACTCAAGGCCGCCCTCTTTGGAGAAGTGGACCCTGTGACAGGTGTGTCTGCGAACATTATGATGGGTCAACCTATTCGCGGTGGTACTGCGTTCTCACAGGTGCTAATGGATGACCAGATGCTAGGCAAGCTGCTTGAGTCTGTTGATGTTGATAAGCATAAGGGTGTCTTAGAAGATGAAGAGGAGGGTGACATCACAATGCTAGGCGAGGCAGGTCTACAACTGGCTGACCCTTGCTCTACAACACAGTTCCAAATGAATATGGTATTGCCAACGGGTAAGGCGGTGATTGAAGAGCCAGAGATTGAGATTGATGTGATTGGTTAAACACGTTAAAAGACTAATAATAAATAAATATATTATTTTTTATGTTAAAGGATAAAAATTAATATAAAGGTAAAAGGCGTATATAATGTATGGAAAGCGCCAGTCTAAGAGATTCCTCGAAGCCGTGGGAAAATTTAAGGATTTTTAAAAGGAATAGTATGGGTATTACTAATACTTTTGAATTGGAATCAAAGGAAAGTAATCATACTGTTTCTGAGGAAGAGGCTACATTACACGAATATCGAAATCGTATCAGTGAGTATGAAACTGGTATGAAACAGTGGGAAATGTGTAAGAAAATTATAAATCCTGGTGAAAATGTTAGGAATTGGGAATATTATAAAAAGATTGTAAATCCCTATGAGCTTGTATATACACAGCGAAAGTATGATGAATTTCCAGAGTCTATTTGTTTTTTAAAGCCTCTTTCCCGTTCCTACTTTAAAATGGTAGAGATGTTGGAGATTATGAAGTTTTTTGATACGTTTCGTTCTGATAATGTAAGAGCAGCACACGTTTGTGAGGGGCCTGGAGGATTTATCGAGGCTCTATTTGATGAGGCATTCAAGAATAAAAAGAAAGTTCAAACAAGTATCGCAATGACACTAAAGTCTAAACAGACAAATGTACCAGGATGGAAGCGCGCTTCACAGTTTTTACAGAAGAATCGAAATGTGCGTATTCTGTATGGACAGGACGATACAGGTGATATTATGAAACCAGAGAATCAGCAATATTTTATTGATTATTGTATTCATCCAGCATATGGAGGTAAGATGAACATTTTTACAGCGGATGGTGGATTTGATTTTTCTTGTGATTATGCTAAACAGGAAAAGATGATTTTCCCACTCTTACTTGCGTCAACTAAAATTGGATTAGAGGTTTTGAAGAAGGGTGGTGTATTTATTTTGAAGATGTTTGATTTTTATGAGAAGGCGACGGTTGATTTGCTGTATTTTCTATCGTGTCATTTTAGTGAATGGACGCTATATAAGCCAGCTATGAGTCGTCCTTGTAATCCAGAGCAGTATTTTATTGGAAAAGGATTTACAGGATGTACTGATGAAGTCTTAGATGTTATGCGGCTATGGTGTAGTATGCTTGAAAATAATCAGCCAGTTGAGTCGTTGTTTAAACAAGACCTTCCAAGTTCATTTATGACAATTGTTAATAATCTAAGAACACACTCATTCAACAGACAGACAGAGTATCTTGAAAAAGTGTTTTTTATAATTGAAAAGAATGATGATACAATTATTCAGAATTATTTAAAGAAGAATGAGAAGACAAGTTATGAGTGGTGTAATAGGTTTAGAGTGCCTATTTCCCCGCGCCGCCATTTAACTGTGGATTCACAAACTTATCCACCAATTTCTTCCCAATAATGATAGAAGCCTGATGTTGAGTAATTGAGCCTTCTCCCATTCTATCAAGCATCGCAAGCATACTTTGAATAGGTGATAAATCTTGTTTTTGAATGATTTTAGTGAAGAGTTCAGGATATTTTTCAGCGAATTCAGGAACTTTTTCACGGATTTGTTCTTCGGTTAGGCCTTGTGCCATCCAGCGAGGGATGTCAGTGAGCATTTCACGGATGAAGCGGGCACGGACATTTGGGTCAAAGTCAAGAGAACGAGAGGAGGCTTCAGCTGCGGCATCTTCATAGCTTTGGCGTTCGACGGGAGGGCGTTGATTATTAGATGACATCTTCAATCTGGTAGGATATAGAAAAAGCTTTTTATATCGTCACACGCATATTTAGAATGAGTAACAATGTGGCAGATTCAACTTCTGCGCCAGTTAATAATCATTTAATAAGACCTAAACAAGTCGCTCCACTTCCCGTTGGTCCCGGAGGAAACAGCCCAGTTAAGAGTCAAATGAATCAAACAAATACTCAAATTACAATGTTAAATGCGCAAGCATCTGCTAATACAAAGTACGACCCTCCCGTTCCACAGCCAATAACAAAGCCAGTAACAAAGGAAGGATTTACAAGTGAGATGTTTCCTCAAATGCTATTTGTTGTTGGAGGGTTATTTATTGTGTATGGTTTAGTTGCTAAATAACATAATTAATAATAGTAGTAAAATGGATTTTGAAAATAAGTGGGAACCAGAAGAATCCGATGATGAATATGAGGAAGAAGAATATATACAAAATGAAGTATTACCGCCAGATGTTGACCAGGAATTTAGAAATAATGTTTTGAATGTCAAACATATTTTATATGATAATACAATCTTAAAGCCTGAACTTGGAACTTCACAGGTACAAAATAATAGACTCTTAGAAGAATACCTTCAAAATATAAATCAAGTGTATGTATTATCATTAAATGCCCAAAAAGGTGTAATTAATGAAAGTGAGTTAAATCAATTTCCAGAAAAAGCCCGTCAGCCAATAAAGCAGGTTTTAGAGTGGTTGGCTGATTATTTTAAAAAGAACCGTGTACCTGATACAATTCCATATGGATATTATGTTACTCAGAGTTTTAAAGAATATCCATTTGTACAAGATAATTCTTTTGAGTAAGTAGGAATGGCAACACGTAAAAATAATGGATGCCCAAAAGGCTATATAATGAGACGTGGGTATACACGTAAATTTCGTCCAAGTGTTAAATCAACAGGATTTACGGTAAGACGTAAGGGAACTGTTTACACAGTGCGTCCAAAAGCTAATACAATTAGAGTTCCAGCCTCTTGTATTAAGAATCGTGGACTACCAGGAAAAGGTCCCAGAGAAGGTGAGGGAATTGGTAAGCTCCGGAAGGGAGAATTAATTAAATATGGATATCAATATCGTTTATCTGATTCATTACGTCAGGCGGCGTTGAAGAAAGCGATTAAACGTTTTGGGGCCTTATCTGTTTATAGAAAGTTAGATGCTGTCGCAAAGCTCTCATTAAGAACCGCCCCCGATGCTAGTAAAATCTTTACAAGAGACCGTGATTGGGTAATGGAGAACTTTGAAATGAAGGAAAAGAACTAAATATGAATTAATCTCTATTAGACATTTTAAATGACTATTGAGATGAATTTTGAGAATTTCAAGAAAGCGAAAATATAGGCTATACTTGGTGTTAGTGGTCAGTAGGATGAAGGCTGAACACGAACTATGGTCATTCAATAACGCACTTTTTGTGCTCATATTTATGATTATTATCGCATTTGTATTAACATTTGGCGCAAGTAAATTATTTGATGTTAAAAACGTTAAAGAAAATTGGGCTAAAGAGAGATGTAGTCCACTGATTATGCCATTTGCGAGTATTTTTGGATACAACACCAAAGAGAATTTTGAGTTTTGTATGGGTAAAATTTTCAATGTTCACTCAATGCCATTCTTTGGCTCTATTGGACAAATGTTTGCCCACTTCACAGGTCTACTAACTATGATTTTTGATGCTATATCAACGCTCAGAAATATCATTGCCTCTCTTGGTGGTGGTATTAATGTAATCTTTCAAGAGTTTACAGAACGTATTTCTAACTTTTTCTTTAAAATACGATTGAGTGCGATTCATATTAAAACTCTGATTGGTCGAATGTATGCGATTCTGTTTTCAGTTATGTATATGGCCCTATCTGGTATTACAGGTGTAACCACTTTTACAAATACGTTCCTTTTCTCCTTCTTAAACGTCTTCTGTTTCCCTGGAGATACTAAATTTAACATCAAAGACAAAGGTTACATCCCCATCAAAGATATTAAGATTGGTGATGTAATTATTCCAACAAATACCAAAGTCACTGCCACCTTCCGTTTCTTTTCAAAGGGTCAGCCAATGGTTAAATTAGGCTCAGTTACTGTAAGTACAAATCACTATGTAATTTGTGATGGGCATCCAATTAAAGCTGGTGACCATCCTGATGCTAAGCCAGTAGGTGATTGGGATTCTGATGAGCCCTTATACTGTTTGAACACAAGTGATAATAAAATACCACTTGATGGCTATATATTTTTAGACTATGATGAAACAAGTGATGGAGATAAAGCTACAATGAATTATATCGATGGCCGAGTCAATGCCGCATCAATTGATAAAGAATATCCATTTAAAGAATATTGTCCAGCAATTAGTGAAAATTCATTAATTAAAACAAATGATGGTTTGAAAATTGCTAAAGATGTAAAGATTGGTGATAAATTATCAACGGGCAGTGAGGTGGTAGGATTAATTCGTAGAGAAGTGAATGAAGTATGTAAATTAACAAATGGAACAAGTATTACGCCTTCAACCCTATTTTGGAATGAAAGGATGAATATGTGGGAAAGAATTGGTGAGAAATTAGAAATTGTTAAAGAGCATACTGAATTGGTGTCATTTATAGTTGTTCCCAATTCACAAATTGAGCTAGAAGATGGCCTAAGAATAAGAGATTATATGGAGTTGTGTTCTCCGGACTCGGAAATACATTACTCTAACTGTCTTGAAAGTAAGGTTGTATAAGTAATATGATTAAAGAACAGGTGTTTTTAAGTAGGTGACTTATCTAAAGAGATAAAAGGAGATGGATTCGAAATGGCCATTTATGTTAATAGCCTTTGGCTTAGTATTTGCCTTAGGACTAACTATTGCGAATCTTGAAAGAACTGGTGTAATGAATAATTGGGATAAAAGGCGATGTGAATTACCAGTCGCAATGGCTGCCCGATTTTTTAAGCCTGATTGGGATCCGAGATCAAAAGGTGAATTTGCCAATGATAATTTTGATTTTTGTATGAAAACCTACATTGATAAATTTATGGCATTATTGATGACACCAATTAATGCGCTTTTTGGTAAACACGCAAATCTGGCAGGAGATGCTATTGGAATGGTGGATACTATTCGTAAAATTGCCGCATCAATGTTTAATGCGTTACTAGGATTTTTAGATACATATTTTCGTAAATTCAATGCGTCTGTTTACGAAATGAGCAGAGTTATGCAGTATTTACGTATGGCAATGCGAAGAGCCAACGCAGTTGTTGTTTCTATGTTATATACTGGCATCACTATGTTTCGTGGTTTACTCAACACTATTCAATTTGTAATCAAAGTGATTCTTATTATTTGTGGTATTTTATTGGCAATTATCATTATTTTAATTTTCGTATTATTCCCATTTATACCAATGATTTTAGCAGTATTGGGCGCAATTGTTGCCACGGTTCTAGCACTTGTGATGGTAATAGCAGGTGAGGTTGGGGCACAAGCTAGTAGTGATAAGAGTGGATTCTGTTTTTCAGGATGGACAATGGTTGCTACAGTAGATAAAGATGGTAAAGAAGTGGCAAAGCCTGTTTCAGAACTCAAGATAGGTGATGAATTAGCACACGGTTGCGGTAAGATTACAACTATAATTCAAATGGATGGAACTGAAATACCTCTATATCACCTGAGTGGTATTATGGTTTCAGGTAGTCACTTAGTTAAAGGTACAGATGGCCAATGGAAATCTGTGTCACAAGATGAAAGAGCAGCAAAGACACACGTAGAATCATCCATTTTATATTGTTTTAATACAACAACACACAATATACCAGTATATAGTGATAAAAAGGAGGTGATTATGTTTAGAGATTGGGAGGAGATTGAGGATGATGATGAAAAGGGCCAATATGAATGGAATTATATAGTGCTCAAAATGTTAAATAAGTTCTCAAATTACAATCTCTGGAAGGATAGTCTTAAAATAACAACTAATATTCCACTTATGTCAGGTAAAACGAAAGTTAAGACACAGGATGGATTTATACCTATAGAAAGTATGTTTATTGGTTTGAAGCATATTGTGGATAGTAAGGGTAATAAGTACAAGGTGTTGGGTATAGTGAAGGGTGAGGTGGAGGAGGTGGATGTTATGAAGACGAGAGAGCTAGGAATATGGAATACGGAATTATATGAATATGTGGATGAAGTTTGGATTAAAACTAAGAGTAAAGTTGTACCTGGTACGGATAAGATTGAAGGAATGACAATTATAACGGAATCAGGAGAGTTTATAATTTGGGATGAAAATGAGAAAAAGGAGAGGGTTGTAAGAGACTTTACGGAGGTTGGATATAAAACTATACACGAAACATATCCATTTGTAGCTTCTAGACTCCGGACCTCAAAATAGATTGCGTAGATTATCTAAAGCGTAATAAGTAGAATGAAAACCGCATTTCTAATCACTGGATTATTACTGTTGCTTATCGCAAACTTATTAATGGTCTATTCTCAAGGAACAACTACATCAGAGGGTTTTGCTGGATATTTCCTTGAAAATGCTGGCCCATCTGGACTTGGTAAATACAAGTTAGAACCAATTGGTGCTTTTGATGATGTACGTGTAACACCTAACAATGGTGTAAGCTCTTGGCGTGGAACGGATCCTAATGAACCTCTTTTAGGCCCTGAGTTCCAACCCGGTCCAGACAGCCTCTTTATCTTCAAGAATAACCAATCTAAGCCTGAATGCTGTGATGCTTCTTATGCTTCAGATACTGGTTGTGTCTGTACCACACCCCAGCAAAGAAACTACATCAATATGCGTGGAGGTAATCGTACGGTAGAAGATGGTGTTTAAAGAATAAAACTCATAAACCTTATTTATATTGATTGTTACAATAAATTAAATCATTATAACAATCAGTAGTCTTTAATAGAATGAACGCGAACCTTAAGGCTCCTAATAATACAGCACCGCAAGTGAATAATGGTTCATTTATGGCAGCACCTATAAATAATATAAAAAATGCTGCGAATAATGTTGCCAACTCATTCAAAAATGCTTTTAATAATGTTGCGCCAGCAGATATTTCAGAACCAATTGCTGATTCTGTAAATGCCACAATTGAAAATACTCCTACTCCACTTGTTTCAGTTCCAGTAATTGTAACATTAGGTATTTTAATTGTGTTATTTATCATCATTATTATGTTTCGCCAACAAATTGCGGCAGGGTTTGAAATGGCTTGGGAAAAGATTAAAGGATTCCTTGGACTCTCTAAACCTGCCGTCCAACCCCCTCCACCAGAATTTGTTCCTGAAGCTCAATTCTTCCAACAGGGCGCAGTTGAACAAGTACTTCCAGGCAAGAAAGAAGTATTTAATGTAGCACAAAATAAGTACACCTATACTGATGCTGAGCCATTATGTAAGGCATTTGGAGCTGAATTAGCTACATATGACCAGGTTAAGGATGCTTGGCAAAAGGGTGCTGACTGGTGTAATTATGGATGGATAAAGGGTCAGGCTGCTGTCTTCCCAACACAAGAGTCAACATTTAATAATCTACAAGCTGGTCCAGAAGACCAAAGAATGGCGTGTGGTGTTCCAGGCGTGAATGGCGGTTATTTTGATAATCCTGAACTGCGATTTGGAGTAAACTGCTATGGTTCTAAGCCATCTGAAAATGAGGCAGATGCTCGTAACATTATGGCTCAAAATGGTGACTTAACACCTCAAGCACTCGCATTTGACAGAAAGGTATTAAATTACAAATCTGAAATGGGACAAATTCCAGTAAATCCATTCAAAGCAGGGACTTGGAGCTCATAAGCTTGTATAAAATTACTTAACTAAATATTCAATCAAAATATGAAATTAAGTAGTTATTGTAACTGGGGTGTATTATTTTGTGGCTGTTGAATTCCACTTTGCTTAAGTGACTTATTCATAGTGTAACCTCTATTTCCTCGAATGAAGCTCATAATTTCAGGCGCCTCATCACGCCCGCCTCGTTGTCTAAAGTAGCCGTGAAGGAGTTCTTCGATTTTGGTGAGTGAGAGAGGATTTGGGTCACGTTTATCGACAACGTGAATCTGTCCCCCACCGATTTGGATAGTAGCTTTTTCCATTCCATTTTGTTGAAGAGTGCTAATGATTTGTTTTTCATAGTCATCTTTAACTTTTTTAGCGGAGCCATATTGTTTGTAGAAGGATGAAGCTAAGTTATTGTAATGTAACCAATAGCGAACAGAAGTTCCAATACCGGGGTCAGCCATACTGTTTTAGGAACTTTTTTCCTTAAAATCTTTTTTCACAGAACGGACATATATTAACCTTATTGCGATTCATCAAAAGTAAAAGAAATGTTAAAATTACAAATATTAAAATACCTGAAAAAATACAAATGGCAATAATCAAATACGGAAATGAGCGTTGAAGGATATATTGAAGAAATGGTTCAATTACAAGTTGTTGAATGTAGTTTTTGGTGTCCGAACTAGCAAGTGAAAGAGCAAATTGGTCAATCCAGCCTTTTAACATTAAGGCAAATTTCTCTTTATCTTTTGTCCGGTCTAGTGGCATTTTTGCTAATGTGTCGAAATTATCAAATCTCTTCTAATCGCTGTGTTCAGAGAAATGCCAGCCTTTAGAGCACCTCAATACACCAAGGTTACTAACCCCAAGACAGGAGCACAAGAACCCTGTTACACTTTTAATATCGATTTTGATACTAATGATTACTTATCCTTTGTAGCTGAGAATCAAAAGGATATTTCATTACATTCACTACAAAAGAGTGTTTTGGATAATATTCCTTGGTGGAATGCTTTTATTCAACAATTTTTACAAGCATCTTCAAAATACTTCTCTAAACCATATACTGTTGAACAAATTAATAAAATTACACAACATACACTTAATGGTGTTAATGGTTCATCATTTCCAATTAATATTGTGCTAGTACCAACGAGTATTAAAATTTGTGGTGGTGTTTTTACAGTAAATTGGTTGTATAATACTGAACCAATGATTGATTTTCCGGATGTTGAAGATGTTAAAAGCAACAGTATTGAGCTGGATGCCCTTCCGGTTTCAAATGAAAACAAAGTAGTGGAGGGATTGGAGGAATTGAATATTGATGAAATACCGGTTGGAAATGGCTCTACGGATGCGGCTTTAGAATTAGACAGTCCAGCTAAATTTTATGAAAAACAGCGGGTAAAGGAAGCTCGCTTGAAAGCAAAACTAGCAGTTTATAAGGCCCAGCGTACAATGGCTCAATATTATGAGAAATACGGCGATGATATTTCAGACTCCGATACTGATTTAGATACATCCGACGATGAATCTGAAGAAGATTCTGATACTCAGGAGGAGGTTCAGCTCTAAAAAAAGAGGGTGTTCGGCAACTTTTGGTATAAAAATAAGCCCTCATACTTTTATAGAAAGTAATGGCAGGTACAGAAATGAAGAACGTCATCTTAATCGCCCTAGTCGTATTAGTCATACTTTTCGTCGTACATCAATATGACCCATCATTCTTTGGTCTTTTCGGTCGTCGTGAAGGCTTTGAAAACATAATGAATGCCAATGGTGCCACCCCCTCAGGTAATGCTCACGGTAATTTAAAGGCTGGTCAAATGGCCGCTAATGGTAAAGCACAGGGTTTCCAGAACGCAAATGCGGCTACAGTAAACCAAGGTGCTAAGAATGCGGGTATGAATGCTAATAAGCCTGCTACAATGGCCACTCAATATACAACTGAACAAAAACTGAAAGCTGCCCCTGGTGTACAAGGAAGTATGCCTGCTAAAAAGGGTGAAGGATTTGCTGATTTAAGTGCTTATGAAGGTCCGGCTGATTTTGGTGCTGCTGAAGCCCCAGCTGGTTGCTACCCACGTGACCAACTCACCCCTTCTGAGCTCCTCCCTAAGGATATGAACAGCATCTGGGCTGAACAGAACCCAATGGGTCCTGGCTCCCTCAAGGGTAAGAACTTCCTCAGCGCTGGTGCCTTAATTGGTGTCAACACTGTTGGACAGAGCTTACGTAACGCCAACCTCCAAATCCGCTCTGAACCACCAAATCCTCAAGTTCCTATCAGCATCTTCAACCAGAGCACTATCGCTCCCGACATCTCTCACAGACCTCTTGAAATCGGCGCTTAAACATATGACTAAAACTCTAATATTCAATATTAATTGAAAGTACTATATTTTTTATAGTTATTTCAAGAATTGTAAAACCAATCCCAAAATTAGAGGAAATGTCAATACTAGACACCGCTAATAACATTTTTAAATCTATTATTGGAGGCGGTAATTACCCAACTACTTGGGTTACATCAACAGTTGATGGTAAACAATACAAGGTTCGCGATATGCCTGATAAACAAGAAGCTGCTAATCTAATGGCTCGACTAAGAATGCGCCTTACTAAACTAACAGATGCCCTTGAACAAAAGTATCCTGACAAACCTCAAGTAAAACAACTTGTACAAAACTTTCGTTCAGACCCTAAAAGGTTTATAGAGGCTACACCTGATTCTGAACACACCTCCTACTCAATCAATAAGGGAGAGCAAATTCATATGTGTTTAAGACAACGTTCAGGACCTGATGAGAGCTTAGTGAATGAGAATGTGATGACCTTTGTAGCTTTACACGAATTAGGACACGTATGTACTGAATCTATTGGTCACGGACCAGACTTCTGGAATAACTTTGGATGGCTTATCAAAGAAGCAGAAGCACTTGGTCTATATAAATATACAGACTTCCAAGCACATCCTGTCAGTTATTGTGGAGTATATATCACTGACTCTCCTCGTTATGACCCTGGTAAAGATGGAACCAATTTCCAAGTTGGTACTATGTCTAAACGAGTTGACCAAACCTTACAACTTGGTAATATGACTAATCGGTAATTAAGTTAAAATATCATATAAAGAGTGTAGTAAAAAACAGTGATATGTTTTTTCTAAAAAGGCCATAGGGATGTCTGATATAGAACAAATACTTTATCCAACGGTACTTTCTAGTCTCCGTGAGGATACTCCTCCGGTCCAATGTATTGTATGGAAAGGTGGAGATGAATACGAATCTATACAGTTCGATAAAGTATATCCATTCGATACAATCGATGATATTAAGCGATTAATTTGTAATCATTATGCTTCAGACCCAGCTTTTATACCACGATTTACCTTTGTTGGTGTACCTCTGGGAGAAGCTGCCTACTCTGAAGAATTACCAACTATGGAGTCCACATATATACCATTAGAATGGCTATGGTTTCCAACAGATTCTAATGACCCTAAAATGACTTACATACTCAATAGCCCACGCAAGGTTCTAACTCAACCAGACCTTCGTTTTGTAAGTTCTGATGGAAGTTACTCTAGTCCTAACTATGAACCACGTGGACGCTCTACAATTGAGGATGTATTTCTTAAACCACGTGATGGACGTATGCCCGTTTTACACGTATTCCCCCTTAAATACCTATTAAGGGAATATTCTGGCCCAACTCCTATCGCAGAAGAAGACTGGAACAAACGCTTCGCACCATTTTATATGTATGTCAGCGTTGATGGACCATATGAAGCCAATGAAGAAGATAAAGAATTTGCTAAGAAAATTCACTTCTTTGTAAAACAACGGGACTCATCAATGAATCTTCTTAATAGATATTTGGAGGAAGGAATTGAAGTACCATCTGCTAAGGTTACAGGTGTAAGACAACTACGTTTAACTTGGAAGAAGCCAGTAAGAGGATTTGAAGGATGTGGCTATATGTTCTATCGTCTTCCTGTTACAAACAAACGCCCCTATTCACGTCTTATTCCAGGTGAAGGGACGGCTGTTACAAAGCTTCACGTAAAAGGTGTATTACCTATTCCAACTCTTGAGGACCCGCGTATCCTTGAACAATGGGGAAAAGAAACTACTCCAACACCTGGTATTGATTTTTGCTCCCTAAAATATATTCATAGACCTGCGATTGGTATTAGACAGCCAATCTATGGTACAGTGCGTATTTTTAATGATGGTACACTAGATTTACTTTTACAACCTCCAAAGCAGATTAAGAAGCTTGACCCAATTTTAGATTTTCGTAATTTCACCACTATCCTCGAAGATGTCTTTACTGGTCTTCCACAAACATTTGATTCATTCAAACTAGGTGAAATTGCGGTATTATTTGCTCTTAAATTAGGTGTTAAATCTAAGAAGTTTAATAAGACACGAATTCAACAACGTCTGCCCTACTTTACAAGTTTCTTTACTGAGATTAAACCACTCCCCAATGAGTCCCCAATTATCTCACTTCGCTACAAAGCCGTTTCCCAATACGCTACTGAAGATAAAGTATTCTCATTTATCACACAACTAGCAACAAGTAAAAAGTTAGATGGTGAAAGTCCTGATATAAGTGTGATTAGTGCTTTACAGAATGAGTTCCAGTTCTCAAAGAAGGAGGCAATTGATATTTATGCCGAGTGGTACAATAAGAATGGTGTATTTACCTTACAGGTGCCAGAGGATGGAGAATTTATTGAAAGTTTTAATCCAGGTATTGACATCCATATTTATGCTCAACATCCTTCATATTACTTCCACGTAAATCGTATTAATAGCTATGAGGCATATTTGAGAGTATTTACACTATTATCACTATTGTTTGTAGAAGATGATGATTATTTTAGAGGTAGTAATAATGGAAGAAATCAAGCATTGGAAAGAGTGTCTGAAGAGTTAGAGCAAGAGAGTATTGGGCGTGAAGAAGGAGCAAATGCCAATAATGGAGCAGGTACAGCAGTTGTTGAAGAACAGCAAGCAGTCACTGCCGCAGCAGCATCGGTTACAGAAGGACTTCAACCTAAACAGGGAAGTGTAAATTCAGTCCCTGATTGGATGGTAGATGACCCCTTTGCTGAAGAGGGTGACGCACTTAATGAAGGTGAAGTAATTCCTGAAACTGCTCCAGGTGCTGTTCAAGCAGCTACTGTTCCTCAAGAAGTAGCAGGTGCGCCAAGAAAACGACCTCAAGTAGCTGTTACTACCACAACTGAAGAGGCCGCTCCCGCTCCTGAAAGATTAGTACCATTACGAGGTGAGGATGAACAGCGTTTAGTAAATCCAAAGAGTTGGTTTATTAAGAAGTTACAGGAGATTGACCCACGTTTATTCTCTTTCAAAACTGAAGATGAGGATGATAATGGATATTCAAGAAAGTGTGCTGGTTATGATGATAGACAACCTTCAATTCTTTCAAAGGACCAATATGAACGTATGAGAGAAATTTATGAAGATGACCCTATCTTTTGGATTGTGTATCCTCTAGAGGGTACTGAAGAGCCAATTCAACCTTTAGGGACTGAAGAAACTGTAACTGTAATGAGATATGGTTCAGACCCAGAGGCAATTAATTATTATTTCTGCCCACAATATTATTGTTTGAGCGATGAGATTATGATTCGTGAAAAGGACTTTGAAGCTGTCCAAGACAGAGATGGAAATCCCAAACCACCAAACACCTGCCCATTCTGTTTAGGTAAACTAATTACTAATAATAAGAAAGCTACACCAGGTCATACAGTTATTAAGAGAAAGGATAAGAAGGGTTCAGTATATCATAGTCAAATTGACTTTATGTCTAAGACGACGCATCCTGAAGGGTTCGCATTACCCTGCTGTTTCTTAAAACAGACTACATTGCGTATAGCTGACCCACAATTCTCTCATATTCGAGCATATCTTCAAGATAGTGCTGTTGAGGCTCTCAATGCTGATGAAGTAGCAGAAGAGCAAGATGAACAAGAGTATGAAGAATTAGTATTTAGAGGGGAAGAAGCAATTGAATATGCCGTCTTATTTGAATCAATTCAAAAGAAATATATTTTAGAGTCAAATAAGCATCCTGACCCAGGTGTCTTTGCGGCTGTTCCACCCCAATTTGATAAGTTCTTTAGACAAGATTCTGGTGAAAAAATTATTACTCGTGTCGCAATTCACTTAAAACTCCGCCCTAATGCTCAAGGATTCCTACGTATTGGTACTGAAAATACAATCTATGAATCATTACTTGGTGTAATTGCGCCTCTTCTTTACAGAAACTCGATTAATGAAGTGAAGGAGAGAATCTTAGAAGTAGTAACGCCAAGAATTTTCTTGAACTCACACTTTGGTAATTTAGTTTTGGAGTTTTTCAATCCTGCTGATGGAAGTGCGATGCCACCAACCAAACAGGAATTAATGTCCTGGTGTTCAATGAATCTTGGAATAGCAGTAACAAGTACAAATCTCTATCCAGCTCTACGTTTGTACAATGCTTATAAGAGATTTATTCGTTTTATTCGTGACCCAACACAAAGAAAGGATTTACGTCATATTCAACCCTTACTGGCCGAACCTGGTCTTTTTACAACACGCGGTGTTCAGTTAGTTGTACTAGAAGATAATGGTGATGACCCTGTTACAGTGAAGTGCCCAACATTTGGTGTATCAATGGATAGAAACAAGAAGAATGATTTCGCATTTATCTCACGTTCTCTAAAATATATTGGGGCAACTGAAAATGTTTATGCTCGTTATGAATTGTACTTACATACAAGTAATAAGCCAGCAAAGGGTGGAGAAGCAGAGGTTCACGAAACAATTATTCGTTGGGATTATAATTCAAGACGTTATTGGCCAGAAATTGTTCAGCGCCGCGTCGATGAATATATGACTCAATGCCAGAGCAGATATAGGTCCATTTATACATCTCAAGAGGGTGTTAATCCAATGGCAATGATTCCTCTTTCTAAAGCTGTGGATGCTGCTCCAGTTAGACCTGAAGGAATTGTCAAGGATTCTTACAATCACATTGTCGGCTTAACATTCCGTTCAAAAGCAGGGGCCTCTACTCTTGTAGCACTACCAATTGTTGATGATGGTGTAATTTCAATTTCAAGTGCGTTCTCAATTAAGAATATCTATTTGGATTGGGATGATTTTAAGGCCGCTCCAGTGGAGGATGTGGTAAATTATTATAGGAAGAATTTGGAGCCGCTGTTCTCATTGTATCCTGGATATATTGTAAAGTATATTGCGCGTCAAAAAGCGGATGGAAAAATTGTGGCAGTTCAATTACAAAATGGAATTTATATTCCAGCTTCGCCACCAAAAGATGAAGCATCACTATCAGGCCTTGGATTAGATATTGTGACTGTAGAGCAATTTGAATGGCAGATTGATAAACAACTCGCAGGAATTAAGACAAAGATTGAGGGTAATAGTTGGGAAAAGACTGTAGAGGGGACAACAACAGAGAAGAGTTGTGGATTTGATTCAGAGTTATTAAGAAAGTCTACATATGTACAATTTGAGGAACTCTATCAACAATTCAGATTAATGGTGTCGAATTGGATTACAAGTCAGCGAGCTGGTTCAGAGATTAGAAAGGGAATTGAAGACATTATTTTTAGTGAAGACCTC
>JACCDO010690523.1_pt1 | contig 16125 bp, 44 predicted proteins | sample 7446101 | NCBI WGS metagenome assembly JACCDO01 (sample SAMN15323440, study PRJNA562643) | freshwater metagenome | isolation source: river surface water | place: USA:Blue River Watershed | collected 2017-08-16
CTGCTCGATCAACACGGCCAATTTACGGCGTTCACCCGTGGAATGGTCCCAGGCACGATAAAGCTCACGCTGCGATTGATCAGCACCGCGACCCAGGGTTGAAAAGTTTACCAACGATCCCCGATCTTCTATGTGCTGACCTGTGCGTATGGGCCAAGTACTGGTGGCCAGGAGTGCAGCTAGATAGCCCTGCTCACGTTCAGTTAATTGCCATTCCTGTGACCATTCACACTGGCCCCCGCGATGCAGTTGATTGCCCGCACAGTTGTAAACACCCGTGACTGATTCACAGAGCCTACGCCCGACCTGTTCCAATGTTTTGGGATAGTCCGAGCCCGTGACCAAGTATACGGGTCTATGCCTAGACCAATGGTAAAATTCCCGCTCAAATTCGGGATCTATGGGCTGTCTCGAGTCAGTGAGTGTGCCGTCTACGTCAAATATGTATGTTGTCATCTGTTTCTCCTTGACTACTTATCGGTAAATACCATATGCACAAACGAGAACTGGAAAAGCTGTTGTTAGCTTGGTCAAGGCAGGCCGCAGCGTCCAGTGGCTACAAAGACTACCAAACTCAACGTGTTTACCAAATAGGCTTGCTAGAGGGACTGTTGTCATCAGTCTGCGACGATGACTTCTATGCACGAGGTCGAGTACTAAAGAAGATCCTGCCCCCGGACCGATAATCCTGTAGACAAGAGCGAAGCGAACGGCTCAACGCAAAAATCTAAACCACCCAGTAACCACAGTTTTGGGCACAGTTGCGGGCTGGCCACGATGTGTATGCGTCCAATCTGTGGGCCAAATTAGGGTCAAACCCGGCTCGGGAACTGCACAGACCTCCTGATGTAGAAACTCAGTTGAACCACCCTCATCAGCCCCACAGCCAGTCAAATAGGTCATAAAGACCAAATGTCTAGAACTGCCCGCAGCTACTCGCTCTGTATGCCACTCTAGAAACCCACCTCCCGGGGGATAATCTTGACAGACCACAGGATATTCTAGGCCAAATGCTGCGTATGAGTTTGACCACGGATATTGCTGCATGTATTGATCTAACACCAGCTGTAGTTGACTCTTATACTGAGAATACAAGGCAATATCCAAATCTAAACGGCTGTCCTGTGAGTTTTTTACCTTAGGATCAACACGACCCGAACGAGTCTGTGCAGGGCCGCGATCTGGATTGGTTCGTGCATAGACCAACAATCGATCTAATAATGACTGATCTTCTATGTACCAACCCGCTATGAAGTTATTGAGATTGTTATGCTGCCAACTACGCATATATTATAAAAGACAGTTATGACAATAGTTCTAACAGAGTAGCAATCTTGGGCTCGCAGTTGACCACATAGTATATGCCAGACCAATTGACTGTATAGATCCAAATGTGTAGATCATACTGATCAATACAGCGATTGACTCGATCTGAGTTTTCCTCAGTAAGCTCAACAGTTAGAAACATGCTATATTTAACTGTGTATAAGCGACTGATACTAGACGTATCCTGACTGCTCACAGCTAATACAACAGTAAAAGTGTACATGTATGTAGACCCCGTTGTAAAGAGTCTAGAAGCTCAAAGGCGGTAAGTGCCTATACACAGACCCCGTTGTAGAGGATTGTGGCTACAGTGGGAGAATGGTGGGAATACCGTGGGACATTGTGGAAATATGGTGAGATATGGTTGGCACCATTTTAGCTATACCTCTCATCCCCACCACCGTTGAAAAAAATTTTTACCATAATTTTCACGCTGAAATCACAGTGTTTTGACTGTTTTCTCGCCAAATTCTGGAGAAATTGTGGCCAAAACTGCCGGAAAACCAGAAGTTTGACACCGTATTTTTGGTTGACAAAACCACTTTACGGCTGTACAATAGTTGCTATACACTAATTAACACACAGGAGTTTCGACTACTATGGGAATCGTTCGCAGCTTTTTCGTTGGATTCTTTGCAGTGTTCTTTGCCAAGAGTCTCTACTACAAGCATCGTGATCACACACGCCTGCTGGAAGAGATCGCACGTAATACACGCAAGTAACTGCCCGTACACAGACCCCGTTGTAGAACAATAATAATATGACTAGACGAATTGGTATTATACAGAGCCGTGGATTGGGCGATCTGTTTATTGCATTGCCCATTGCACTGCACTATAAGGAGAGTGGCTACGATGAGATTCTATGGCCCATCTGTGAAGAGTTTATGCCCACGATGACTGCTTGTGCTCCCTGGGTAACATGGATTCCACTTAAAACCACTCGTGATGGAAGTTTCTTTTACTTTCATGCACACAATAACTTGAAGTATCGGTCGTGTGAGGACATTGTCTGCTTGTATCAGTATTTGAGTAATATGCCCGAGCTTTCAGATCCGGACTTATTCCCAATACTCAAGTTCGATCAATACAAATATGCTGTTGCGGGAGTGCCTTTCAAGGACAAATTAAGGCTCAGTGAGTGTATAACCAGAGACCCCGTTGCAGAGGCCGAGCTATATAAACGGGTCGTACGAGGTGGTCCATATATTCTAGTACACGATCAGGGATCAGATGTTAAAATCAACTTGGACTGGAGTGATGCTGAAGCACAGGGTTATCAAGTTGTACGCATCACGGAAGGACTTACTGATAATCTAGTCAACTGGCTTAGTGTTGTTGAAGGGGCGGAAACACTCTATCTCATTGACTCAGTATTTTCAAATATCGTAGATGGCTTGGACGTTCACCGAGATAAATGGTTTATTCGCCGCAGTAAAATGGATCTAACACCCGTGCTATTAAGTGACTGGAACTATTTTCCGCTTGCTAGTATAGGCAAGTGAGGGTATAATATACACAAGGGCCTCTAGCTCATGTTGGTTAGAGCAGCGGACTCATAATCCGTTGGTGCCGTGTTCGACTCACGGGGGGCCCACCATTTAAAACCCTAGAACAACAGGATATATCAGCAGAGAAAGCAGCAGGGGCTTGCCGCCCGGGAGCTGCGGGAACTGCTGTGAGGTAGTTGTCATAGACCACTGTAACTGTTGAGAATCCAGGACCTATTGCGGCAAGAGGTTAGGGCTCGCTTTAACTAGCAGGAACAACTGGAGGGGGAGTCAGTGGGAGACCTGCCCAGCTGACTACTGATAATAGGCACATAATAGTGCCTATTATCTTTTATATAATATTACGAGCATATTCTTCATCTAATACTACGGCTAAGTTATTAAATGCTGTTTGCACACGATCATTTTCTTCATATTCTTCATCGATAATAGTTTGCAGTTGCAACATAATATTATCTAAACGCTGTTTATATTCTAACATAATGGCTCCTAGTTAATTAAACAAATTCAATATAATCTGTACGCAATGCACGTTTTGCAGTTTCTATAATGCGTAGTTTATCTTTTTGCAATTCTTCATAAACAATATCTCCGCTAACATAATTGCATTTTGCTTGTGTAGGGAATATGTGTACAATATCTCCATTATCTTTTTCTTTTTGTAGCACATTAAAAGCAAAAATGATTTTGTAAGTTTCTTTATCTTTATAATATACAATTTTAGCTTTAGCTACATTTGCAGTATAGATTTTAGACATAGTGCTCCTTTTTGTGTATGTGTGTATTATATGTCCAAAATGGGAGTGCCGTCAACTGTGGCGGAAAGAACACAACCAGTCTGTAGGGTCTTTGTTGACAGGGGTGGTAAAACCAGCTATAATACACACATGACAGCAACAAACACACACCGCAAGAAGCGTACAGACCGCAATCATATCATCTATGAACTGCGAGTCAACGGCCTAAACTACATTGGCGTTACTGCCAAGACTGAAAGCACTGTGAACAAGAGTGTGTTGGCCCGTGCTGCCAAGCACTTCTATCGTGCCAAGACTGAGACCAAGAACTGGCTCCTGTGTGCAGAGCTCCGCAAGCTCAACGACAAGAGCGAGATCGAAGTTTATGTACACGAAGTGATCCGTGGCAAGGCTGCGGCACACAAGAGAGAAGTTGAGATCCGCCGTGCAGTTCGCCCTGCACTTAACACTGACACAAGAGGAGATTGATATGTATACAGTTGAAGTCTACAAGAAGGACCGCCGTACTAAAGCAGGCGAGCGTTTGGTCAAGAAGGTTGATCACAGTACTGCGGACAAGGGTGCCCTTGAGCACGTTTATAAGCATACCTACTTCCCCAGCCACGGGTACCGCTTTGAGATCCACGAGACCTATGTGACTCGCCGGAACTTGATGGGCGGGGGCGAGTTCCAAGAACGCTATGACACGCCTTGGACTTGCTCGCCCGCTTCGGAAAGCTACTGGAGCTCCTAAAGACCCTAGTGGTTGACAGGACTTTGGTTTTACCATATAATAGAAGCTTACACACTGCAAAGGAGCAAAGATGGACGTCAAGCAAATTAACTCTGCGATCATGTTTGGTACTTGGACTGACACGGAACTTCGTAGCATGATCGATGCGATCAAGTTCGCTAGGACAGGTCTGCAGAAGCAGAAGATCCGTGAGATCACCCTGCAGAGCAATGTCGAGTTTACCAGTACCAAGCACGGGCGTGTCATGCGTGGCTTTGTCAACAAGATCGGTCACAAGTATGTCACGGTCAACACGGGTGCGGGCCTGTGGAGGGTTCCTGCTAATATGCTGACCGTTGTGGAATAACCCTACGGTTGACAGGGACTTCGGTCCCTGCTATAATACACACATCGACAACGCAATAGGAGCGAGCAATGACAGTAAGCTACACAGGTGCCAGCCAAGTCTGCAATGCAACCAATGTGCTCTACGCACAAGATCAAGCGATCAAAGCACTGGCCCAGGCAGCAATGATCAGCCTTGCTGAGGCAGACATTGACATGCTGTTGGACTGCCCTAACGAGTATCCCACCAAGGCAGACATGGAGCGGGTGTTCCAGGGCTTGCACGAGCAAGCCACGGACTTTATCAATGACACCTTTGAGGATCTCAAAGAGCGGTTGCTTGCCGAGCTTGCACAAAAACGCTACACTGCCCGTATCAAGGCCCTGCACTACGACGAGCGGGGTGCCGTTGACGACATTAGTCTGCAAGTGGACTTCGAATAACCCTTGAGGTTGACAGGGCTTTCGAGTCCTGCTATAATACACTTACACTGACACACAAAGGAGCTGACATGTACGGATTTGATCATCGCAAAACCCGCCCTGAGACTAACCGCCTGATCGACATGATGGACGAGGGCATGATCGATGCTCGTGCTGTGGCAGACATGGCACTGAGCTGGCTCTCAGAGAACGATGTCAAGCTGATGATGCAGGCCAACGACATTCCTACTACAGATCAAGAAGACGAGGACGAGGAAGAAGAGGAGTGGACTCCCGACAATGCAGACTTCAACGATCCAGGCTCGCGTCACCACTATTGACAAAGTGGTAAAAGGCTGTTATAATACAATTTTAAGGAGCAAACATGCGATACTACGATCACCTGGCTACTTATGAGCGTAAAGGCTTTGAGGTTATTGTTGACAAGACTTGGGAAGACATTGCGATCCGCGATTGCTTTGATGATTCGTGCTATGACATCCGCGACATGGAGCAGAAAGTAGAGTCCGGTGAGCTGGACTGGTTTATGCTGCGGGTACGTGTCTTGTTTGAAGGTCACGAGTTTGGCAGTGCCTGCCTTGGCGGTTGCATGTACGAGGATCCTAAAGAAGTACTTACAGACGGCACGGCTGAAGACTTGATCTGGGAAGCAATGACCGAAGCAAAAGAAGAGGTACAACGTTTGGCTGGCAAACTTTGGGCCTTGCAAATGGAAATGGACTACGCTGATGCACAACCGGCTGAATGAATTAATACAATGGGTGGGCACGGCGTTCATCCTTGTGATGTACGCCCTAATGAACTTCTTCCCAGAGTTCCATCCTTACAATATTTGGGCAGGACTGGGCGGTGCTCTCTGCTTCTTTGCTTGGAGCTACCGTGTGGCAAATAAACAACAGATGATCATCAACGGTGTTGCTATAGCCCTATGCGTTCTAGGGTTATTCAAAGCACTAGGTTGACAGACTGGTAAAACCTCTATATAATTAAGGCTTACACAACGCAACAAGGAGCGAAGATGAAAGCACTACAAGAGTTCATTGCCCAGAAGAATCACTGGAACAGTTTCTTCAAAGGTGAGCAGTATGAGATCCAAACTGCCAAAGGTCGTCAGCGTGTAGCAGACATGATTGATGCGGCCCTTAGCCCTGAGAACTTGACCTGCGATGGCGAACTGCCTCGTGCAGAGGTCAACCGCCGTTACAAAGAGCTGATGACTGCCGCAAAGCAGTTGAGGAAGTTGGATCCTAGCGTTAAGTTCTACGAATATGAAACGGAGATCTAAGATGAAAGCCTATGTGACTACGATCCTCCGGCAGGAGATTGAAGTGCCGGAAGGCTGGGAACGAGAGGATGTCTATGACTTCCTTGCTGAGAACCAATCGTTCCGAACTGCGTTCCAGGGTGTAAGCAATGAGGACCAGACTGCCCGCATTGTAGACATTATGGTGCTTGAAGAAGAGATTACTGAACTTGGAGAGGAGAGCTTCGATGCCTAATTGGTGCAATAACAGCCTGACGCTGAAACACAAAGATCCCGCAATGATCGAGCGTGCCCACAAGGCATTGGCCGATGGCAGGTTCCTTCAAGAGTTTGTTCCGTGTCCGGAGGAACTGCTAGATCCTAAGACTAGCTCGTTTGGTGGTGAAGACGCAGAAGAAAAGAATGCCTTGCGGCAGCAACTGCGTGAGAAGTATGGCTACGAGAGCTGGTATGACTGGAACATTGCCCATTGGGGTACCAAGTGGGATGTAGGTGGTGACGATGGCCTGATTCAGAAGTTGGATGCCAACACTGTTGAGGCTAGTTTTGAGAGTGCTTGGGCACCCCCTGTGAATGCCTACGAGCGACTGTGTGCAATGGGGTTCGAAGTTAAGGCCTACTACAACGAGTCTGGCATGGCGTTCTGCGGTGTAGTTACAGGTGACGAGGAAGGATTCGACGACGACTATCGCGAATACGGTGGCACAGACTCTACAACTGTGCGGGAAGCGGTCGGCGAGGAGCTCGACGACTTTTGGTGTATTAGTGAAGATATGTCCCAATGGGAAGAGGAGAACGAAGATGAGTGATGTATTGACATGGACTGTGCTGGCTATGGCTGGCAAGGTGAAGCCCGTTGCACTGCCTAGCAAAGTCAGTGCCGCAATGAGTGCGGGCAAGATCTCTAAGTCTTGAACTGTTGTTTTTATACAACACCAGAAACCCGCCGGTTGTGCGGGTTTCTTTTTTGCGTTATAATACACACATCGACAACGCACTTAGGAGCACACAATGAAAGCAGTTATTTTTAGCACTTACGGCAACGGCTACTGGAGCAGGGCTGTTAAGGCAGTAGAGATTGTGGATATGCAGGTAAGCTACTGCAACGAGGAAAAAGACTTCGGCGAACTGCGAGTGTACTTTAACACAGAGACTTGGGACGTTACTAAGGACGGACTAATTTACACTGACAGTGGATTTATTACAGACTTGCGTAACTTTTTGACTATGCACGGCTTAGACAATTTGGACGTGGAGTATAGCGAACAGGGTATGCAAGGAGACGACTATGTGTCGCTAGACATTGGAGCTGACTTTATTGCTAGCTGGGAAGCTAAGTTTGGAGAAGTAGAAGCACAGTAAAGTGGAAGGGCATTGCTTGACAGCAGTGCCTTTTTGCGTTATAATACACAGACACTAAACAGGAGCGAGAGATGAAACGCACAGAAATTGAAGAGCTGTTGGGAAAGATGGAACAGTTTGCGGACTTCTTGTTCGCACAGGGCAAAAATGCCTCGGGCAATGACCTGTTAGGGTTTGTTGAGACAATAGATGTAGTGTTGGAAGATGTTGAGCTGGAGGACTGAATGATTACTGCGGACAAACTACGCCTCCTCACCAACATGCCTGCGGTCATGCTGACCACTGCTATACAGGCTGCGGGCTACAAGAAGGACCGGTTCACTAAGGCCAAGTTCCTGGGCATGACCAATGCCAATCTGTTCTGCTACATGGCTACCTACATTGAGGACAATGAGGAGCAGGAGTGTAAGGTCTTTGTCAAGTATGACCCTACAGCAGATAGGGTTTCTGTTGACTACTGATCCAAATCTTGTTATAATACACATATCGTAACAAGGAGCACACTATGGCACTGACAGTTAAAAAGATTTTGAAAGCTATTGAAAAGTTGGATCCTGCAATCTTTGACGAGTGTGGCATGGGCGAAGTTGAGGACACTGTAGTGGACATGCGGGACATGGGCCAGTTTGGATCTATGAATGTAGACAGTGCCGCACTGTTGGCGATTAAAGAAATTCGCAGTTTGTACGCATAATTTGGTTGACAGGGCTTCAAAACCCTGTTATAATACATACATCAACAACGCACTAAGGAGCAAAGATGAGCAACTATCCTAACATGAGCTATTGCATGTGCAACAACACCCTGCTGGCACTGAAGCAAGTTGTGGAAGCAATGAACGATGAGGGTCCTATGTTCCTGCGTGAGATGAGCCGCGATGAGCGTCGCTCCTTTGAGGCACTGTTTAGCATGTGCGAGGACTTTATGTCTATGAGCGAAGAACTGCAAGCAGAGCTAGAGCGTGAGGAAGACTACGACGGACAGCCGGACGAAGCACAAGAGTGGGCAGACTTTGACCCTGACTGCTGAAGGGTTTTTGGTTGACAAGGTTGGTAAAACCTTGTATAATTAACACATCAACAACGCACTAAGGAGCAACTGAAATGGCAACACGAAGCACTATTGCACTGGAATACGCAGACGGTACTGTTGGGCAGATCTACTGCCACTGGGACGGCTATCTTGAGCACAACGGCAAAATCCTGCAGGAGCACTACAAGGATCCGTTCAAAGTTCGTGAGCTGCTCGACGGTGGCGACACTTCTACGCTGTCCGACGCTGTTGAGGACTGCGACTTCTACACTAAGCGTGGCGAGGAACTGAATCCCCAGCGTATGTACAAGGACTTCCAAGAGTACCAACGCGAGTGCCAGCGTGAGGAGTACGACTATATCCTGCGACGCGACGGCAAGTGGTATGTGTCTATGTACGGCACAGACGGCGAGTACCTGACTATGCAGGACGCTTTTGAGTTCCAAGCACGTGAGGAAGAGTTTGAATGACCGGCTTTAAAAGTAAAAAGGAAATGGCTATGAGTAAAATGGACGACCTGATCTATGACATTGAGCAACTGTACATTGAAGGCTTGAGTGCCAAAGAGATTGCTAGGACTTTGGGCTGTGATATCAAGCTCGTGCAGGATTGGATTAACCATATTGGTGTGGCAGATCTGCCACAAGAGGAGGAGATCTATAGTCCATATTACGGTGCCTAATTCCAAAAAGTGGTTGACAAGCCCGCCCAAAGGCGTTAAACTAAAGATAATGCGAAATGGTTCGCAGAACACATTGACATACACACAAGGAGAGATACATGTCTAAATCGTTTACTCATGCAGGCGTTAGCCGCCTTAACGGTAAAATGAAAGTTCGTTTTGCCAACGATGCACTCCGCATCAAAGTCCTGGCCAAGAACGGCCACAAGGACATCGATATGCTCGAGCTCAAGCATCCTATGAACAAGGATGAAGCTGTTGCCTATCTGATCAGCATTGACTTTGCTACCCAGAATGGCAAGACCAATCCTGATGTTAAAGCTGCACTTGAAGCAGAACAAGGCAAGCGTTCCGAGACTGAGCCTAAGGCCAAGGTCACTAAGGTCGCTAAGGCCAAGACTGTCAAGCCTGCCGCTAAGCCTACGCTGGAGTCTATCAAGGCCAAGGCAGCAAAGCCTGCAAAGGTTGTGGCACCTGCTGACGCAGAAGACGCACCGTTCTGAACTGCCGTGTGAAGGCAAGGGGCGGGCTGAGTGCCGTAAGACCCCTACCTACACAACGGGGTTTAGGTAAACACTTGAGGAGCAACAAATGAAACTGATTATTTTGATCGCTGTAATCATCTTCCTGATTGCAATCGGTCCTATCCTAACAATCTGGTCGCTGAACACTCTGTTTCCAGCACTGGCTATCCCATATGACATCTGGACTTGGTTGGCTGTCGTAATCCTGGCGGCTGCTCTTCGGACTAACATCAAGGTTCAAAAATGAGCAAGCTTCAACTGTTTGGTCGACCCTATGTAGTGTTTGATCCCAAGAACAAGGACCACCGTCGTTGGTTTGCACACTTCAACGAGCACAGGAGCTGGAGTCAGTGTCCTGTCCGATTTGTGGTAAACGATGATGCCGGTGATCTGTTGACTATGATCCAACGAGAGCTGATTCAGTTCTATGTGGACAAAGAATTTGGCAAGATTGATCGTTGACCTATGAACTGTATTCCTGTAATATTATTGTAACTGCTTAGGCAGTCTAATATTAGAGGAAACAAAAATGCTAACAAAGATTAACATGCAAACAAAAACCGGTAAGCTCTTCCAAGCACTCAAGGATGGTGAGAAGATCACTCCTGCAGAAGCTCAGAAGCGTTTTGGAATCAAGAATATCAGTGCTGAAGCCAGCCGTATTCGTTCCGCTGGTTATGCAGTCTACGCAAACAGCCGCAAGGCTGGCAATGGTGTTCAGGTTACCGAGTACGAAATCGGTATGCCAAGCCGCCGTGTTGTAGCCGCAGGTTACAAGGCTCTTGCTCTCGGCCTTGCTTAAAAACTGAGAGTTCGCTCCTAAGTCCTGGGGGTAGTGTCCCAGGCACCCGAACCCTGCCCGCTGTGAAGCGACGCAGGGTTCACCTTTTGTGGCTTTTGTGCAACAACCCTACGGTTGACAGGGTTATCCAAAAGGTCGTATAATACATACATCGCAACAAGGAGCACACTATGTCGAAGCTGTTGATCACCACTCAAGTCTACGAGAACTACGGTGCCCACGATTGGGACGGCAAGAACGAGTGCCCCCAGTACTGGAAAGCCAAGGGCGGTTCTGACTATGTGGTCAAGAAGTTCAAGGGCGGCATGGCCGATGCTACCTTGGCCATCATGGCTCTCCGTAGCCAGATCGAGTCTGACAACGATCACTTCCGCGAGCAGATCATCGACTTCCGCATTGTCAAGGACGACTACCTTACAGAGTTCGAGCAGAGCCAGTTGGACTACGAGGGCGTGATCCGCTTTCCTGCTAAAGAGTTGGCTTGGTAAGGAGAAGGCGATGCAATACACACTGATCACCCCTAAGGGCAAGATCTATCAGTTCTACCTGCTGGCAACCGCCGAAGTGTGGCAGAAAGCCTACGGTGGCACATTGTTTGACAATTCGGTTGTCCAAACTGCCCAAACGGTGTTATAATACACACATAGACAGCAAGGAGCACACATGAAAGTCAGCAAGAAAGAGATCGCAAAGGCAATGAAGAAAGAGCAGGCTCGCAGTGCCGGCCGTGTTGCCAACTACGAAGAAGACGCAGCCTGGGAGCGTCTGAAGAAGAAGCTGGAGAACGACAAAGAGATGATGGCAGTGTTCAAGCGTATGAAGGATCGTTGATATGTATCGCGAAATTGGTTTCATGGAAGGCTACCGTATGATGCGTCAGGTTGAGGCAGACTGGCTGTCCAGCGTGTTCATGGCCTTTGTTTGGGTCCTGCGTGGCGACAAGATTTTGGTTGACGAATAAGCCAAACGGCCTTATAATACATACATCGCAACAAGGAGCGGCAGATGGCTTACACGGTCTTCAAGCACAATCAGGAATACGGTCCCCGCAAAGGACTTGAAGGTCCTTTCCACTACCCCAACGGTCAGGTCCTGTACTATGATCCTAAGGCAGGCGAGTACTGGGATCCCCGCACTGACTTCTATGTGCCCAACGATGAAGTTGCTCAACTTCAAAACTCAATCTTCGACTTGGTAAGGGGCTAACATGATCAGCATCAATCCTAAACTCAACCCGCTGGAAGTAATGATCGTCTGCGAGGAACTCAAGCGGAAGGGCGTAGAGCACTATACCCTAACTGAAGGCAACGACTGCATCTGGGCCTACTACGGCAGGATCAACGAATACTACATCTTTTCGAAGGGTCAATTGGTTGACGTCCAGATCGATTGATCTTATAATACATACATCGCAACAAGGAGTTGACCATGCTGAAACTGATCGGATTCTGTACTGTTGTTTGGGCCCTGTTCTACTTTGGCATCGCCCAGCTGGCCGCAATCTGGACTATGGTTGCCCTTTCCTGGGTTGCGAGTGTATAATACACACATCAACACTAAGGAGCAAAAGATGTTTGAAGTAACTTACAAAGGTCGTGTCTACACTGTCAATCACGGCGACCCATTTGATCGTGGCTCAGCAGACAGCCACTACGGTCGCATCCGCAATCCCCACTGGTACCCCAACGGTACAGGCAACGAGCCCCGCATCGAATCTAACGAGATGACAGCACAAGAGATCGCTGACTACGGTGCCGGCTACAATTGGAACGAACAGTTCGGCGACAAGAAGAACTACGATTAACCCTACGGTTGACAGGGTTATCCAAAGATCGTATAATACACACATCAACAGCAAACAAAGGACTCAAAATGGAAAAGACTTTCGCACAAAAAATGAAACAAGTGGGCATGGTAGCCGTGTTCCTTAGCCTGATCAGCTTCATGGGCATTGCAGGCGGTGTTGAGCACTTGCCGCCCGAAGCAGGCATCAACGAGATCGTTCCCCTGATCGGTGCCAGCATCGTAGCACTGACCATGGGCCTGTTTGGCATCAGCCTGATCAACGAGGAGTAAGCAATGATTGAGATCACCATCGAAGGGCTCAATGCCCGCCAGCGAGTCTTGGCAGACATCATCTGGGCATTTGAAGATCGCAAGGGCATCAACGCATTCATCCGTAGCCTGCCTACTGTGGAACTGCAAGACGAAGCCCGTAGCATTGTGGATCTCATGATCATGGCAACCATCGAACAGGCCTACGACGGTCTGGGCAGTCTAGATGCCGCCCAAAATGTGTTGCAAAAATACAACACCAAAAAAGGTTGACAAGTCGGTAAAACCACCGTATAATACACACATCAACAACGCACTAAGGAGCTGATATGAACGCAAAAGACTTTAACCTGGATGCCGTGCAAGACGCACTCAACGAAGCTGGCATGGCTGCTCGCACTGCCGCTAAAGAAGCACTCCAGAAGTATGGCGATCGTGACGCCTGCGGCTTTGCTTGGGTCAACGTCTACAAGGTCCGTTCTAACTCAAAACTGGGCAAGGCCCTGCAGGCCGCTGGCTTCTCTAAGAGCTACACCGGTGGACTCCAGCTGTGGAATCCCAGCAAGGCAGGTGTGCAGTCTGTGGGCATCCTGGAAGCAGGTGCTGAGGCTTATGCACAGGTCCTGCGTGACAAGTTGGGCTTGGAGTCCTGCTACGCAGGCTCGCGTTTGGACTAATTAGCCAACTGAAGTGCCTTGACAGCAGGGCACTTTGGTTGTATAATACACTTTTAACAGCAACAAGGAGCGATCAATGGCCAAAGCCAATACCAAGCCCAGCAAGGGCACTACAGTTCTCGAGTTTGACACTGATGCTATCAAGCGTCGCGAAAACGAAGTAGCACGTGAGACTGACGAAGAGATCTATGCACGTCTTGCAGAGCGTTTTGAGATTCTGGACGAGATGACCAAGGCAGTTCGTAGCGGTGACGTCCGTGCTATGATTGTTTCGGGCCCTCCAGGCGTGGGCAAGAGCTACGGTGTTGAGGCAGTACTGTCCAAGGACGGCTTGTTTGACAAGTTGGCTGAACGCAAGCCCAAATATGAAGTGGTCAAGGGTGCCATGTCAGCGATCGGCTTGTACGCCAAGCTCTACGAGTTTTCGGAGAAAGGTAACGTGGTTGTGTTCGACGACTGCGACTCAATCCTTATGGAAGACCTGAGCTTGAACATCCTTAAGGGTGCTCTGGACAGCAGTGAGCGTCGTTGGATCTCTTGGAACACGGACAGCCGCTTGCTCCGCAGTGAGGGCATTCCAGACCGCTTTGAGTTCAAAGGTGCCGCAATCTTCATTACCAACATCAAGTTCGAGCACGTTCGCTCAAAGAAGCTCCGCGATCACTTGGATGCATTGGAAAGCCGTTGCCACTACATTGACCTCCAAATGGATACTCAGCGTGAGAAGATCCTCCGCATCAAGCAGGTTGTCAACGAAGCAGGCATGCTGGACCGCTATGAGTTTGAGCCCGTGGTCAAGGACGAGCTGATCAACTTTGTGGATGCCAACAAGGACAAGCTTCGTGAGCTGAGCCTGCGTATGGTGCTCAAGCTGGCAGACCTCCGCAAGAGCTTTCCCAAGAGCTGGACTGCAATGGCCAAAACAACCTGCATGAAGCGAGCCTAACATGTTGCAAAGGATCGTACTCTACGCCACACTTGGACTGGTACTTGATGCCGCCCAAGTGGGCATCGACAGCTGGGCATTCTGGTCAATCCTTGCACTGTTCATTGCATCAGAGTGGATGACACGCAGAGAAGCCCTGGAGAGCGTGCAGGAGTACGTCCAGGCCGTGCGTGATCAGATCCAGCGTGTGACCACAGCCGCAGAAGAAGTCAAGAAGACACTTGAGGAGAAGAACAAATGAAGTGCCAATGGATTGGAGAGGGCGAAGGCTGCACTCACACAGCACTAGCAGGGTCTAGCTACTGTCAAGAGCACTACAGCAAGGTCTACCAAACGGGTACGGCTGTACGCCGCAAGAAGGATGCTAGGCGAGCGGCTGCTGTTTGGGACATTGAATCAGCTATGAACGAAGCGGTTCAAGAGCTCATAGACGAAGGCTACGACTTCGCTGATGAACGGTGGGAGGCGGAGGTCGAAGAGGCCTGAGGTGGTGGAGGGGGCTCTGGGGGCACCAGGTGCCCTCCCCGCTTTGAGCTTGCTAGCCGCTTGCCCGCTTGCCAAATCCTTTCCCTTAAAACCCCATACCCAGTTAGATTAGATCACCAGGACCGGAGATCTCACTCTCCCTTAAAAATTGCACAGCAGATTTTTTACCCTAGTATATAGACCTCATCGGGATAATTACTGTACAATCAATCTATCATGCATCATTATTACGTACTAAACCTCGATCCCCGTGCTATAGAAGTATTTGATTTCATTTCTCAACATAAGCTACGCTGTAGTGTACATGCCAATCGTACACGTTTTTGGGTGCCAGAAGGCAGCATACTAACAGAGTTTGCACTGCGTTTTTCGGACTGTTGCACCAGTGTAGACCCCACTCTAGACTTGGCCACTGGACTTAAAATCGGGGATTGAAAAATTTTTTTAGCAGATTTTTTTCTGCTATATAGACCGGCACTGCTTTAACAGTCGTTGTGGTCTTGATTGGGACTGCTGTGATTCAGTAGATAGCCAGCATTTGGAAAAACCATTATTGAAGCTGCTACTCGCATCTGTCCCGGCTCTAACCATGTTTCTACTCTATGTGGCCAGCTGACATCTAGTATAGTGGGTCTAGTCAGTGTTACACCGTCGATTACTCTAGTTTCTTCCTGATGATGATAGATAATCTTATTGGGAGTTACAACTCGTGTTCTTTTTTCCGACAGTTCGTGATAGGTAGTACGACTGCGATCGCAGTTTGTTACAGGAAAGTTTATTCTAGCACTTTTATGTAAACTTTCATCTATGTGTACGTTACCCGTTCGACACATTGCTATCCAATAGAGTCCTTGAGGTTGCCAGCCGCGATCTTGTAACCAGCGAGTGGTATGTGGCAGTCGAGACCATAGATTTTCTGTTTTATCCACTAGAAACAGACCCACGTGATTGCAGGTGGTCAAACCCATACTTGCCGCATGAATCAGCAGTTCTTCGTGTGATCGACTCCAATCACCGCTGAGTTCTAACCATAGTTTTCTCTGCATTTAATTATTTATTTTCACCGCTTTACCGCTGGGTCGCTTCGCTCTTGTTGACAGGAAGTTGCTTGGCCGTCAAGATGTCTGTGGTACACTGGCAGTCACGTTGACCGCACACTATCAGTTCTTGTGGCCAGTTGATGGGGTCCCAAATCCAACC
>JACCDO010162840.1_pt1 | contig 16124 bp, 11 predicted proteins | sample 7446101 | NCBI WGS metagenome assembly JACCDO01 (sample SAMN15323440, study PRJNA562643) | freshwater metagenome | isolation source: river surface water | place: USA:Blue River Watershed | collected 2017-08-16
GGCCCGGCGCAGCTCGTCCATGTAGGCCTCCAGCTCGGCGATGCGGCTGGCGTTGGCGGCGAAGAAGGGGTTGCCGGCCACGTGCTGCCAGCCCTCGAACGGGATCTCGATCTCGCCCAGCTGTGTCATGCAGCCGCGGAACTCGGTGCCGTAGGCCGCCTTCAGCCATTTGCGGGCCACGGCACCGGCGCCCACCATCGGCGCCGTCAGCCGCGCCGACGAGCGCCCGCCGCCGCGCGGGTCGCGCACGCCGTACTTGCGCCAGTAGGTGTAGTCGGCATGGCCCGGGCGGAAGGTGTCCAGGATGTTGCCGTAGTCCTTGCTGCGCTGGTCGGTGTTCTCGATGAGCAGGCAGATCGGCGTGCCGGTCGTGACGCCCTCGTACACGCCCGACAGGATCTTCACGGCATCGGGCTCGTTGCGCTGCGTCACGTGCCGGCTGGTGCCGGGGCGGCGGCGGTCCAGCTCGGGCTGGATGTCGGCCTCGCTGAGCGCCATGCCCGGCGGGCAGCCGTCGATGACGCAGCCGATGGCCGGGCCGTGGCTTTCGCCGAAGTTGGTGACGCGAAAGAGCTCGCCGAAGGTGCTGCCTGACATGCGGGTACCACAAACAAAAGCCGCCGTCGCCCTGGAGGACGCGCGGCGGCAGAGGTGAATCAGGGGCCGCGACCGACCGCTGGCCGGCGCGAGCGGCTGACCAGTTTAGCGGCTGGCCTCCAGCCGGAACACGGACACGGCCTCCACCAGTCGCGAAGCCTGCTGCTGCAGACTGGAGGCGGCGGCGGCCGTCTCTTCAACGAGCGCGGCGTTTTGCTGCGTGGCCTGGTCCATGTCCTGCACGGCCGCGCCCACCTGGTCGATGCCCAGGCGCTGCTGCTGCGCTGCAGCGCTGATCTCGGCCATCGCGGTCTCCACGCGCTGGATCGCGGCACGCAGGTCGATCATGGCCGTGCCGGCGGCCTGCACCAGGCCCACGCCGTCGCCGACCTGGGCCACGCTCGCATCGATGAGTTGGCGGATCTGCTTGGCGGCATCGGCGCTGCGCTGCGCGAGGCTGCGCACCTCGGCCGCAACCACAGCAAAGCCGCGGCCCTGCTCGCCCGCCCGCGCCGCCTCGACGGCGGCGTTCAACGCGAGCAGGTTGGTCTGGAAGGCCAGCCCGTCGATCAGCCCGGTGATCTCGGCGATGCGGCTGGACCCATCGCGGATCTCGCCCATCTTGTCCACCGCGCGGCGCACGGTGTCACCGCCTTGCTGGGCGATGCGCCCGGCATCCAGCGCCAGTCGCTCGGCTTCGCGCGCCGAATCGGCGCTCTGGTGCACCGTCGCGCCCAGCTCCTCCATCGCGGAGGCCGTCTCTTCCAGCGCGCTGGCCTGGCGCTCGGTGCGCTGGCTCAGGTCCAGATTGCCCTGGGCGATCTGGCGCGAGGCCACCGCCACCTGCTCGGCGCCGTCGCGCACGCCGGAGATCACCTGGCCCAGCTGCTGGCGCATCTGGCCGAGGTGGGCCACCAGGCTGGCGTCATCGCCGGGGCGCAGGCTCATGCTGCTTTGCAGGTCGCCGTCGGCGATGCGGGCGACAAACTGCTGCGCCTCGATCGGCTCCGCGCCCAGGGAGCGGGTGATGCGGCGCGTCACCCACCAGGCGGCCAGCCCGGCCAGCGACAGGCTGGCGATGATCATCCCCGTGAGCCACGCGGCCTGGCGGTCCACCAGCGCTGCACCGGCCTGCGCGCGCGCGGCGGCGGAGGCCTCGCGCAATTCGCCCATCTGCACCATCAGCTTGCGCACCTGCACATGCAGCGGGTCGGTCGTCTTGTTCAGCTCGGCGAATGCCTGCTCGTCGTCCCCGGCGAGTGCGGCCTTGCGCAACCGCGCCATGGACTCGCTGTAGGCCGGCCAGACGCGGTCGAACTCCTCGATCAAGCGTCGTTGCTCCGGCCTAACGGCGTGCTCGCGCTCATAGTTGACGGCCGCCAGCACATCTTCTTCGCTCTTGCCATTGAGCGCCAGCGAGTCGGCACGGGCCGCTTCGTCGCGCTTCAGGATGAAGGGGTAGGCGCGGCGAAAGTGCGTCGCCGCCTGCCAGGACGCGGTGCGCAGCCGCGCCAGCGGCACCACCTCGTCCTCATACATCTGCGTCTGCATCGCGCTCAACTCGCGCAGCTTGGTCAGGCTGAACACACCGATAGCGGCCAGCAGCGCCGCCGCAATACCAAACGCCAACATCAGTTGATGCGCGATCTTCCACTGCTGGGCAGGCGTGGGGGAATTTGTCATTTTTGCTCCTAGTACCGCCTTCGCGCGGGCGGCGAATGTCGAATCTCAGGCAGTGCCAGCCTCGGCCAGCGATCGTGCGGTCACCCGAAATACAGGCCATTGCTGGTCTGCACGGCACAGGCGCCACAAAGTCCAAAAAGCCACTTGTCGAGCTGAAATATCAGATCTATCCTATTGATATTTCAAGCAAGCATATCCGTTTGCTGCGCGCGCCGCCTTGCGGCACGCCACGGATCGCCTCAAGACTGCTCATGCCCACGCCTTTCATGGATCCGGATTTCCTGCTGGACACCGCCTGTGCCCGCCGGCTGTATCACGACGTCGCCGCCGGACTGCCGGTGATCGACTACCACTCCCATCTGCAGCAGGGCGAAATCGCGGCGCGCAAACGTTTTCGCAACCTCGCCGAGCTCTGGCTGGCGGGCGATCACTACAAGTGGCGGCTGATGCGATCGGCAGGGGTCAGCGAGGACTTCATCACCGGCGACCAGCCCGATGAAGCCAAGTTCCGCGCCTTCTGCCGCGTGCTGCCGCTGGCCGCCGGCAACCCCATCCACCACTGGTGTCACCTCGAACTGCGCCAGCTGTTCGACATCACGCTGACCATCAACGAGGCCAACGCCGGCGCGATCTGGGAAGCCGCGAACGCCCGACTGGCGACGATGGACACCTGGAGCTTCCTGGAGCAGGCCCGCGTCGAGATCGCCTGCACGACCGACGACCCGGCCGACGACCTGGCCCAGCACGCCGAGATCGCCGCATCCGACCTCAAGACCCGCGTGCTGCCCGCCTTCCGGCCGGACAAGGCCATGCGCATCAACCGCGAGGGCTTCGCCGAGTACCTCGACGAGCTCGGCCGCGCCGCCGGCCTGCGCATCGGCAGCTACGCCGATCTGCTGGGCGCGCTGAAGGCGCGCGTTGCCTTCTTCCACGAACGCGGCGCGCGCATCTCCGACCACGCCATCGACGGCGCGCTGCCCGTGGGCAGCCCCAGCGCCGGCGACAGCGAGGCGCTGTTCGCCAAGCGGCTGAGCGGCAGGCTGCTGACCGACGCCGAGCAGGCCCTCTACCAGCGCGGGTTGATGGAGGCGCTGGGCCGCATGTACGCCGCCGCCGGCTGGACGATGTGCCTGCACATCGGCGCGCAGCGCAACAACAACCGCCGCCGGCTGGCCACGCTGGGGCCCGACACGGGCTACGACTCCATCGCCGACTTCACAAGCAGCGCCGGCCTGGCCGACCTGCTGGACGCACTGGACGCCGACGACCAGTTGCCCAAGACCATGCTGTTCTGCCTGAACCCGGCTATGAACGAAGTGCTGTCGACGCTGATCGGCGCCTTCCAGGACGGCTCGGTGGCAGGCAAGCTGCAGTTCGGCCCGGCCTGGTGGTTCAACGACCACAAGGACGGCAACCTCGCCCAGTTGCAGACGCTGGCCAACCACGGCGTGCTCGGCAGCTTCGTCGGCATGGTGACCGACTCGCGCAGCTTCGCCAGCTACCCGCGCCACGACTACTTCCGCCGCCTGCTGTGCCGTCAGCTGGGCCACTGGGTGGAAGCGGGCGAGTACCCGGACGACGCCGACGCCCTCGCCCGCATCGTGCGCGGCGTCTGCTACGACAACGCCAAGCGCTACTTCGGGTTCTGAGCATGGCCGACACGATCGCGAACGGCGGCGCGCCGCAGAAGGTGCTGCGCATTCACGCCGACGACGACATGCTGGTGGCGCTGGATGACCTCGCCACCGGCGAAGTGATTCAGTACGAAGGCGACAGCTACCTCATCAGCAGCCCGGTGCCGCGCAAGCACAAGTTTGCGCGCCGGGCGTTTGCCGCCGGCGAGATCCTCAAGCTCTACGGCGTGCCCGTGGGCCGCGCCACGCAGGCCATCAAGCGCGGCGAGGCCGTGACGACGGAGAACCTCGAGCACTACGCGGCCGAGGTCGAGATCGCCCAGGGCCAGCCCTACCGCTGGACGCCCCCGGACGTGAGCGCCTGGCAGGAGCAGACCTTCGCCGGCGTGGTGCGGGCCGACGGCCGCATCGGCACGGCCAACCACTGGCTGATCTTCCCGCTGGTGTTCTGCGAGAACCGCAACGTCGAGCACCTGCGCGACGCGCTGGAAAAACCGCTGGGCTATGCCAGCGACGACCTGGCCGCCTTCACGCTGTCGCTGCTGGGCGAGGACATGGCCGCGCCCAAGCCGGTGACGCGCCCGTTCCCGAACGTGGACGGCGTGCGCATGATCACGCACAACGGCGGCTGCGGTGGCACGCGCGCCGACGCCCGTGAGCTGTGCAAGATCCTGGCCGCCTATGCCGACCATCCCAATGTGGCCGGCGTGACGGTGTTCAGCCTGGGTTGCCAGAACGCCCAGATCGGCATGTTCCAGGAGGCGCTGCAGCGCCAGAACCCGAACTACGACAAGCCGCTGCTCGTCTATGAGCAGCAGAAGTGGGACGGCGGCGAGCGCGCGATGATGCAGGCCGTCGTCAAGGACACGCTGGCCGCGCTGGCCCAGGCCAACCAGGTGCAGCGCCAGCCGGTGCCGCTGTCGGCGCTCAAGATCGGCGTGAAATGCGGCGGCTCCGACGGCTTCTCCGGCATCTCCGCCAACCCGACGATGGGCCTGGTGTCGGACATGGTGGTGTCGCTGGGCGGCTCCTCCATCCTGGCCGAGTTCCCGGAGTTGTGCGGCGTGGAGGCCAACCTGATCGAGCGCTGCGTGCATGACGACGACAAGCGCCGCTTCCTCGGCCTGATGCGCGACTTCGAGGCCAAGGCGCTGGCCGTGGGCACGCATTTCGCCGACAACCCCAGCCCCGGCAACATCCGCGACGGCCTCATCACCGACGCGATGAAGTCTGCCGGCGCCTCCAAGAAGGGCGGCAGTTCGCCCATCGTGGCCGTGCGCGACTACGGCGAGCCGACGCCAGACCAGGGCCTGTCGCTGCTGTGCACGCCGGGCAACGACGTGGAATCCGTCACCGGCATCGTGGCCTCCGGCGCCAACGTGGTGCTGTTCTCCACGGGCCTGGGCACGCCCACCGGCAACCCCATCGTGCCGGTGCTGAAGATCGCATCCAACAGCCGCGTGGCGCAGCGCCAGGCCGACCTGATCGACTTCGACTGCGGGCCGGTCATCGAGGGCCAGCCCTTGCCCAGCGTGGCCGGCCAGTTGCTGGACCTCGTGGTGGCCACGGCCGGCGGCCAGTACCAGGCCAAGGCTGACCGCCTGCAGCAATACGACTTCATCTTCTGGCGCCGGGACATCTCGCTGTGAACGCACGCCCTCCCCTGTCCATGCCCTGCCTGCAGCGCACCGCGCCGTTCAACCGGCCCATCCGCGTGCTGCAGTTCGGTGCCGGCAACTTTCTGCGCGGCTTCTTCGACTGGCAGATCGACCTGCTCAACGAACGCTGCGGGCTGGATGCCGGCGTCGTCGTCGTGCGCCCCTCCGGCCGCTCGGCCCAGCCCTTGCTGGACGTGCAGGGCGGCCGCTACACCACGCTGATCCGCGGGCTCGACGACCAGGGCCAGCCGGTGCGCGAGTTCCGCATCATCGACTGCGTGCAGCGCGAGATCGACCTCGCGACGATGTTCGACGACTACCTCGCCGAAGCCCGCCGCCCGGAGCTGCGCTTCGTGGTCTCCAACACCACCGAAGCCGGCATCGCCACCAACGACAACGACCGCTACGACGACCGGCCACCGGCCAGCTTCCCCGCCAAGCTGACGCGCTGGCTGCACGAGCGCTACCGACACTTCGACGGCGCGCGCGAAGCCGGTGTCGTCGTGCTGCCCTGCGAGCTGATCGACGACAACGGCCCGGCGCTGAAGGCCGCCATCGCCCACTTCGCGCGCCGCTGGGCGCTGGAGGACGGCTTCCTGCAGTGGCTGGACCTGGGTTGCACCTTCTGCTCCACGCTGGTCGACCGCATCGTGCCCGGCCACCCGCAGGGCGAGATCGCCGCGCTGGAGGCGGAGCTGGGTTACCAGGACCGCTTCCTCGTCACGGCCGAGCACTTCTACCTGTTCGTCATCGAGGGTCCGGCCTGGGTGGCCGACACGCTGCGGCTGCAGGGCTCGGGCCTGAACGTGCAGATCGTGGACGACATCAAGCCCTACAAGCAGCGCAAGGTGGGCGTGCTCAACGGCGGCCACACGGTGCTGGTGCCGGTGGCGCTGCTGGCCGGTGTGCAGAGCGTCGGCGAGGCCATGGCCGATCCGGCGCTGCGCGGCTTCCTCGTGAACACGCTGCAGCAGGAAATCATGCCTGCGCTGCCGCTGCCCGCCAGCGAGCTGCAACCCTTCGCCGACGCGGTGCTGCGCCGCTTCGCCAACCCCTATCTGCACCATCGGCTGGCGTCCATCGCGCTCAACAGCTGGGCCAAGTTCGCCGCCCGCGTGATGCCCCAGCTGCTGCGCTACCAGCAGCTGCGAGGCCAGCTGCCGCCGCACCTCGTGCTGGCGCTGGCCGCGACGCTGCGCCTGTACCGGGGTGACCTGATCCCGCTGGCCGACGACCCGGCCCTGATCGACGCGCTGCGCGCCGGCTGGCAAGCGGTGGATGATGGCTCGCTGACGCTGACGGAGCTGGTGCACGGCATGCTCGGCCGCCAGGCGGTGTGGGGCCAGGACTTGAACGCGACACCCGGCCTGACCGACGCCGTGGCCCAGGCGCTGCTGCAGCTGCAGCAGCAAGGGATCAGGGCCTGCTTGGCCATTCTTGAACAACCCGCCGGCTGAGCCGGCGAAAGCACGAACCGCACGAACGGCCGCAGAGCCGGTGCCCGGCGCGCCGGACGCAGCCGACACAGAACACTGGAGACTCGCATGCGAAAGATCAAAGGACTTCGCTGGTGGATGGTCAGCCTGATCACCACCGGCCTCATCGTCAACTACCTGGCGCGCAACACGCTGTCGGTGGCGGCACCCACCATGATGAGCGAGCTCGGCATCACCACCGAGCAGTACTCGCACATCGTCGTGGCCTGGCAGGTCTGCTACGCGCTGATGCAGCCCATCGCGGGCTACATCGTTGACGCCGTCGGCACCAAGATCGGCTTCGCGGTCTTCGCGCTGGCGTGGTCGCTGGTGTGTGCCGGCGCCGCCCTGGCCACCGGCTGGGGCAGCCTCGCGGCCTTCCGCGGCATGCTGGGCGCCAGCGAGGCGGCCGGCATCCCCTCGGGCGTCAAGGCCGTCAGCGAATGGTTCCCGGCCAAGGAGCGCTCGGTGGCGATCGGCTGGTTCAACATCGGCTCCTCCGTCGGCGCGCTGCTGGCGCCGCCACTGGTGGTGTGGGCGATGCTGCACGGCAGCTGGGAATGGGCCTTCGTCATCGTCGGCGTGCTGGGCATCGTGTGGAGCGCCGTGTGGATGCTCTTCTACCAGTCGCCCGCTCGGCACAAGTCGCTGTCCGACGACGAGCGCCAGTACATCGTGCAGGGCCAGGAAGTCCAGCACAGCGCCCCCACCGGCACCTTCAAGAAGCAACGCTGGACGCAGCTGCTGGCCAGCCGCAACTTCTGGGCCGTCGGCCTGCCGCGCATCCTGTCCGAGCCCGCGTGGCAAACCTTCAACGCCTGGATTCCGCTCTACATGATGACCGAGCGTCACATGAACCTGAAGGAAGTGGCGATGTTCGCGTGGCTGCCCTTCCTGGCAGCCGACATCGGCTGCGTGCTGGGCGGCTACCTCAGCCCCTGGGCGCACAAGCACCTGGGCCTGTCGCTGCTGAATTCGCGCAAGCTGGTCGTCGTGTTCGGCGCGCTGTGCATGGTGGGCCCGGCCTGCGTCGGGCTGGTGGCCAGCCCCTACACGGCCATCGCGCTGCTGTGCGTCGGCGGCTTCGCGCACCAGACGCTGTCGGGCGCGCTCTATTCGGCCACGTCCGACATGTTCGGCCGCCACGAGGTCGCCACCGCCACCGGCATGGCCGGCATGATGGGCTACCTCGGCGCGGCCGCCTTCACCGCGCTATTCGGGATCCTGGTCACGAAGATCGGCTATAGCCCGCTCTTCATGCTGCTTGCGGCGATGGACGTCGTGGCCGCCGTGCTGCTGTGTTTTCTGGCCCGCCAGCGCAAGCACACGCCCGAGCTCACCCTCATCACGCCGCCCCACGCCACTGCGGACGCACACGCCCGCTGACACGCAAGGCTGCCCATCACCCCGGACCCGTGTCGGTTCCGGACCCCTACGCCCAGAGCAACCCAAGGAGACACCAATGAGAACATCCCCCCCTTTCAAGCGCCGCGCCGCGGCTCCCACCGCAGCCACGCTGGCCGGCGCCCTGTTGCTGGCCGCTCCCGCCGTGCACGCCGCTGAAGCCGGTGCCCTGAGCTACAAGATCTACGGCTTCGTCAATGCCGAGATCGAGAGCGTCAAGGCCAAGGGCGGCACCACGCCGTATGCCCAACGCGGCCGCGTCACCGACGGCAACTCGCGCCTGGGCGTCTACAGCACCTTCGCGGTCGACGCCGACCTCAAGGCCGTGCTGCAACTCGAAGGCAGCCTGAACAACTTCGATCAAGGCGGCATCAGCGACACGGGCTCCACGTCCACGCTGACATCGCGCAACAGCTACGTCGGCCTGGATCACGTCCAGTTCGGCCGCCTGCTGGTCGGCAACTACGACTCGGCCTACCGCAGCCTGGTGGGCTCCGGCGGCGCTATGGGCGGCAACCTCGGCCTGAGCGTGCTGGGCCTGGACCTGTGGAACAACACCTCGGCCCAACTCACCGGCAACGCCTACAGCGTGTTCAGCCGCGGCGAGGCGCGCTACAAGAACTCGGTGCACTACTTCTCGCCGGAATGGCACGGCCTGCAGGCTGCAGCCTCCTACGGCTTCGATGAAGCCCGCAGCGCCGGCCTGAACCGCGGCCGCTCCTCGCTGGCCATCAAGTACCACACCGGCGCGTTGCAGGTTGGCCTGGCCGTCGATCAGCAGCAAAAGACCGGCGTCGACATCGACAAGGGCCAGGCCGGCTGGGGCTTCCGCACCACGGGTCAGGACGGCGCGACCACGCGCTTCATCAAGCTGGTCGCCACGTACGAACTGCCCACGCGCACGACGCTGGGCGTGGGCATCGAGAAGGCGTCCTACGGCTTCCAGCAGTTCATCCCGCCCAGCCCCGGCAACATCTACCCGACGTTGAACAACGGTCGCATGCGCCAGACGGGCATGATGGCGTCGATCGCCCAGCGCGTCGGCGAGCGCACGACGCTGATGCTGTCGGCCGGCGACCTCGGCCGCCTGAGCAACGCCGTCGTGGCCACGCCTGACGACTACCGCGCCTCCCAGGTGTCTCTGGGCGCCAAGTACAAGCTCAACGACCTGTTGACCGCCTACGCCTACGGCACTCGCATCCGCAACCACTCGCAGCAGGGCGTGAACCTGGGCCAGGCGCCGCTCTACAGCGCCAACACCGGCTCGGCCGACGCCTACCTGTCGCCGGGCGACAGCCCGCGTGCCTTCGGTGTCGGCCTGATCGCCAACTTCTGACCGCCGCGAACGACGGCTTCATCATTCCATCGAGACAAGACGACATGCACGCACACAAGACCCTCGGGCGGCTCGCCGCACTGAGCCTGACCACGCTGAGCCTGTTGCTGAGCGCCTGCGGCGGCGGCGGCGACGGCAGCAACGCCACGCAGGTTGACTACGACACGGCCAAGCCCTTCCAGGTCGGCACCACCTCGTTCGACCCCGACCTGCCGGCCGAGCCCAGCCTGCCCACCGACACCCAGCTCTGCGCCACGCTGGAGGCGAACAACAAGTACGTGAAGCGCCCCGACGGCGCGCTGCCCCCGGAGGCTGACCCCTCGGTCAGCGGCAACCGCGTGGCGGTCGACCCGGCCGTCATCAACCCTGACCAGGCGCGCATCCAGGCCGCACTGGACGCCTGCGGCGTCGGCGTGGACGCCGAAGTCGGCGCGGCCATCGCAGCCGCCGACGCCACCGCCACGGCCGACCAGAAGACCGCCGCCGTGCTGAACAAGAACATCGCCGGTGTCAGCGGCGAAGAACTCGCCAAGGCCAAGTACCGCGCCAGCAAGTTCGCCGTGCGCCTGGTGGTCAACAGCGGTGGCGGCAACGCCTTCATCTCGGGCCCGCTGACGCTGCCCTCCGGCGTCACGCTGTGGATCGACAAGGGCGTCACGCTGTTCGCCAGCCGTGACGTCATGCTCTACAACGGCGGCACGACGACCTACTGCGGCAACACGCAAATCGGCGCCAAGGCCGGCAGCTCCAGCAACTGCAAGCCCCTGATCGGCGGCAACAACCTCGTGAACTCGGCCGTGATGGGCGACGGCGCGATCGACAGCCGTGCCTACGCCGAAATCGTCACGAGCAACCGCTTCTACCCGATCATGAAGGTGGACCTGACCTGCTCGAACACCTACGCGGCCTACGCCACCAACACCTTCGCTGCCGACGGCACCCCCTGCGACAACGGCGGCACGCTGGTGGACTCCAAGTCCACCGTGCGCAACATGACCTGGTGGGACCTGGCCTACCTGGGCAACATGGTGGAGAACGGCACCACCGGCGCGGCGTCGCAGTCCAACTTCCGCATGATGGTCTTCAACTACGCGAAGAACCTCACGCTGTACCGCGTCACGCTGAACAACAGCGCGAACTTCCACGTCGTCCCGTCGGGCATCGACGGCTTCACGGTCTGGGGCGTCAAGGTTCAGACACCGTCGCGTGCCGCTTTCGCCAACCCGGCCGGCAACGGCAACCCGCTGTACAACGGCGAGACCTTCAACGAAGACAACGTCAAGAACACCGACGCCTTCGACCCGGGCTCCGCCAGCACCGCCGTCACCAACAAGCTGACCACGGGCAGCACCAGCACGAGCGCTGGCGCGATGTCCTTCGACGGCTACGTCAAGAACGTCGTGTTCGCGTACAACTTCATCTCCACGGGTGACGACGACATCGCGATCAAGGGCAGCCAGAACCCCAGCCCCAAGGGCTCGGGCCTGATCGGTGTGGACGGCAACCGCGAGGTGCGTGCCGATCGCAAGTACGGCTTCGTCATCGCCCACAACCACATCTACTGGGGCCACGGCATCTCGGTGGGCAGCGAGACGAACGCGGGCGTGGCCAACATCCACGTCTACGACAACAGCTTCGACGGCGCCGAGGAAGCCCTGCGGATCAAGTCCGACTACGCGCGTGGCGGCGAGGTCTACAACGTGACCTACACCAACACCTGCGCCCGCAACACGCTCAATGCGCTGCTGTTCACGACGTACTACAGCACCAAGGGGCTGCCGACGGCAGGGCCGCTGATCCCGAACTTCCACGACATCACGATCAACAACATGCTGATCGAGGGCTCCAGCAAGCTGCGCTTCGAGGGCTTCCTGGCCAACACCGGCGGCTTCGGCAACCCGGCCTATCCGCTGGTCATGACGATGAACAACGTCGTGGCCGCCAAGCCCGACGCCATGAGCGTCGTCGCCTCGACCGCCAAGCTCACGCTGAGCGGCACCAACCTGCCGCTGGTCACCGACACTGCGCGCAGCATCGAGGTCATCGGCATGGCCACGCAGGCCGTGGACGCGAGCAAGTTCATCGACTGCAGCAAGGCCTATGTCGACTTCCCGACGCTGACCAGCCCGGGCGGCACCAGCTGGTAACACCGCACCTGCGCGCCTCCTGAGGGAAATCCCAGGAGGCACGATCGGGCAATTGCCGCCATCCTGCGGCCCGACCTCACCGAGGCCGGGCCGCTGTTACGAGAGCACCGCCGACGACCACGATGCCAAGCAAAGCCGCAGCAACCACCGACACCAGCGCCACCAGTGCTTCCCAGCGCATCTACGCCTATCTGCGTCGGTGCATCCTGGAACTGGAGATGCCCCCCGGCACCCGCGTGGTGGAACTGGACATCGCCGCCGCACATGGCGTGAGCCGCACACCCGTGCACGAAGCCGTGCGGCGCCTGGCCGAGGAAGGGCTGATCGAGATCGTGCAGCGCGTGGGCACTTTCGTGTCCCGCATCCCGGTGGACGAGCTGGAGGAGGCCATGCTGGTGCGCACGGCGCTGGAAGTCGCCATCGTCGAGAAGGCCACCCAACACGTGGACAGCGGCGGGCTGGCCCTGCTGAACGGCCTGCTCGCCCGCCAGCGCGCCTGCATGACCGAGGGCAACCACCAAGGCTTCCACGAGGCCGACGAGGCCTTCCATGCGGCCCTGGCCGACATCGCCGGCTGCCCCGGCGTGTGGCGCACCATCCTGCAGGCCAAGACGCAGATCGACCGTTTCCGGCGCCTCACGCTGCCGATCGCCGGGCGCATGGCGGGCGTGATCGATGAACATGCCGCCGTGGTGGACGCGCTGGCCCAACGCCAGCCGGAGTCGGCCAAGGACGCGATGCGCAACCACCTGGACCACGTGCTGCCGGTCATCGGCGCCACACGCGCCTTCCGGCCGGACTACTTCGTCAACAAGTCTGCGCCGTCACCCGGCACACCCTGAAGCGCACCGCCTGACGCACACGACAAAACGGCCACGACGGCGATGCCGCGTGGCCGTTGCCGCATCCGTGGCGCTGATCAGTTGGCCGCAGGCGGCTGGCTGGCCGTGTCTTCTAACGGCCAATCTCGGATGTAGGCCTTGAGCATGCGGTTCTCGAAGTCCTGGCTGTCGACGACGGCCTTGGCCACGTCGTAGAACGAGATGACGCCCATCAGCGTGCGGCCATTCAGCACAGGCATGTAACGCGCATGCCGGCCCAGCATCATGCGGCGCACTTCGTCGATCTCGGTCTCGGGTGTGCAGGTCAGCGGCGCGTCATCCATGACCGTGCGCACGATGGTCGTGCCCACGGTGCCGCCGTTCTTGACGATGGCCTGGATGACCTCGCGGAAGGTCAGCATGCCGACCAGATCGCCGTGCTCCATCACCACCAGGGAGCCGATGTCAGGCTCGGCCATGAGTTCGAGCGAATCCTTCAGCGGCTGGTCCGGAGCCACCGTGAACAGGGTGCCGCCTTTGACACGCAGGATATCGACAACCTTCATAAGTGCCTCCATGGAATACGCACGGGCAACATAGCACACAAAGCGTGCACGGCTACACCGTAGAAAACACCACCCGGCCCGCCGCCCGCCACCCCGCGCGCGACGGCTCAGTTGCCCGTCAGTTGCGCCAGGCCACGCCGACCTGCGCAGACGCCGAACCCCGCTTCTGCACGAGCGGGCTGTCGGCGGCCGGCCCCATCAGGCGGCTCGCGCCAGCCCCGCCAAAGACGAACCAATGCCGCGTCATCGCGTGCTTGAAACCCAGGCCCGCGCTGACGTCCCGCAGCCCTGCGCCCGGCTCGTAAACCGGCTTGCCGCTGGCCGCGGCCGCCGAGGCCGGCACGCCGAAATAGCTGCGCAGATTCGTCGCATTGGCCGCCGTGAGGCCCACACCCGCCGTCCATTCGGTGCTCTCGCTTCGATAAAGCCGGTAGCCGGTGTCCAGGCCGGCCGTCAGCCCGCCATGGCGGCCCAGCACGTCCTGCGACAGCGACATGCCGACGGTCCAGTCGGGGGTCAGGCTGTAGCTGGCGTAGAGCTTGGCGCGCAGCGTGCGCCGCACATCCGGCAACCCTTGTGTCGTGCTCGCGTCGCTGCTGTCACGCCCGCTGTCGATGCGCGCCGACACGCCGAGCCGCCATTTGGCGTTGTCGATGAGCTGCGTGCTGGCCCCCGCCCCTGCCCCATCGCGGCCAAAGCCCAGCAGCGCGCTACCGCCCGAGGTGGTGATGCGCACGCGCCCGATCTTCGCCGCCCACACCGGCCGCAGCTTGGTCTCGCGGGCCTGCGCGCCGTCGTATTCCGGCGCGTTGCGCAGCGCCACACCGAGCAGATAGCGCACCGGCGACTCTTGCGGAGGCTCGTCGCCTGGGCCTGACGCCTGGGCGGTCCCGACGACAACGGCGATGCAGGCGGCGAAGGCATGGCGAGTGCTCATGCGGCACAGCCTACCCGTTTGCGCAGCAACTGCCAGCCTCCAGATGAACCGAATGACGCGTCAGGCCTCGTCGTCGAGGTCGGCGGCGTCCAGCCTGGGCGCGCGCGACAACGACTGCGCATAGGTGTAGACCATGGCCCCACGCGAGCGCACACCCAGCTTGCAGTAGATCGTCTTCAGGTAGGAGCGCACCGTGAACTCGCTGATGCGCAAGCGCGCGCTGACCTGCTTGGTCAGCAGCCCGTTGCAGATCAATTGCACGATCTGCAACTCCCGGTTGGTCAGCAGCGTATGCAGCTCAGCGGCTGGCCGGGGCGCAACGGCGGGCAAGCGCTCGGGGACAAGTGCGTAGCGATGGCCAGCCCACTCGAAATGCGCGATCTCGTCGGGCAGATAGCACTGCCGCACCCGCGAGCTGCCGGGCCGGGCATCGTGGTCGGGCAGGCGCTCGTCGACACAGACGATGCGCAGGCTGTGCCCGCCCAGCTCGACGCTGGTCCCGGGCACTTGCGCCTCGGCGGGAACTTCAACCACCACGTTCATGTCACATCCCGGTGCTTCGCTGTCCTCGTGATCGCAGATCGGCCATGACCCATCTCCCCGAAATGAACGACGCCCCTCGCAAGGGACCGCCAGGGCGCCGGCATTGTCACCAAAGCCCCCCAGAGACAGCACCTGGAAAGCTGGGGGGGCGCGGAGGTGAATAAGTGCTGGATAGCCATTGGCGGGTGCGCATCATGCGTCGGCGCGCGCTGCTTGCGCGTCACCCGCATCGATGCCCTCAAACGAGGGCCCGCCGACGGGTTCGTGCGTCTGGACTGCCGCCGCCGGGCCCCCACAGACGCGGTCGGCACAAAACACGTTTTGTGCGTGCCGGCACGGCTGCCTAGAGTGGCTTCACGGTCGCGATGCCGACCCGCCTTGGAGGCCCGAATGGATCAGAACCCTTTTGAAACCGAGCTGATGGACGAGGCCCAGGCCTTCGACGGCGCCGACGAGATCGACGGCGCTGACGAGGGTTTCGACGAAGCCGACAACAGCGACAGCATGGACATGATGGAAGACCTCGGGGATGAGGCCAGCGACTTCGGCGACGGCGCCGACGGCTTCGATACCGATGGCTTCGACGCCGCCACCGACCTGGCTGACGACCAGGCCGTCAACGCGATGGCCCTGTGGGATGCGTTCGAGGACGAGGTCGCCGACGGCCTGGACGCCGCCGAGGAGGACGAATTCCTCGGCCGCATCCTGGGCGGCCTGGGCCGAGCTGGCGGCATGCTGCGCAGCAGCCTGGGTAGCGCGGCCGGCATGGCCGGGCGCGTGCAGGGCATTGCCCGCCAGGCGCAGCGTGTGGCCGGTGGCGTCGGCCGCGTGGCCCAGCAGGTGTCGCCGGCGGCGATGGCCGCTTCTCGCCTGGCACAGATGCTCGGCGCCCAAGGCGTTGCCGGCGGTCTGCGCAACCTTGCCGGCGGCGCCCAGCAAATGCAGGGCTGGGCCGGCACGGCCGGGCGCCTGGCCGGCGGTGTCGCCAATACAGCCGGCAGCGCGCAGGGCGTGCTGGGTCAGCTCAGCCAGCTGATCGGCGGCGGCGGCAACGAAATGGACGATTTCGACGCGATGGCCGACGCCTTCGAGGACGGCGTCGACGAGGCGCTGCCTGCGGTCGTCGCGCTGGCCGCCCGCGCTGCGGCGCGCGGGCTGGGCTTTCGCAACATGAGCCACCTGGCGCAGGCAGGCCGCCGCGCCATCGTTCGGGGTACCGCCTCTGCAGCCCGCGAACTGGTGCGCCAGCGGGGACGCGGGGCCGTGCGCGCCCTGCCCCGCCTGGCCCGATCTGCGGCGCGCGTGGCCACCCGCCGCGCGCCC
>JACCDO011063995.1_pt1 | contig 16113 bp, 8 predicted proteins | sample 7446101 | NCBI WGS metagenome assembly JACCDO01 (sample SAMN15323440, study PRJNA562643) | freshwater metagenome | isolation source: river surface water | place: USA:Blue River Watershed | collected 2017-08-16
AAAAGAAGCCTAAATCCCGATCCAGATCCCGATCGCGTTCGAAGTCACGCGGACGCAAGTGAGTGGCATAAAATTCCGCCTAAAAATGAAAATCAAATATACAATATAGTTCTCTATAAAAAATAATGAACTTCGAAACTCTACGTGAAAAGTTCAACGAACATGCTATAGCGCTCGGCGAATCGAAAGACCCATCAGCAAAATTTCGTTCAACCGCATATGCCAGAGTCGCCAATCAGCTCGAGTCTATTGATGGTAAAACGAAGGTTTCTAAAGCGAACATCGCTGAATTAGAAATCTCCGATTACATGAAAACTAAGGCAGAGTATTTTATGAATAATCCAGATGCCCAACCAAAAAAAGCTAAGAAGGCGACCGCAAAAAAAGTAGTCAAGACTGTCGCAAAGCCAGCACCTAAGAAGAAAACCCGCGGCAGAAGTAGAACGAGAGCCAGATCCCGAAGTCCATCAAAATCCCGAAGTCCATCAAAATCCCGAAGTCCATCAAAATCTAAGTCGCCCGTAAGTAAACCTGCCACTAAAAAAGAAACTGCCAAAAAATTAGACGTACCAAAACTCACTAAAGAGTTGTCTGAATTTATGGGAATAGGTCCAGAACGTGCTAAGGAGTTAATTGAAGCAGGCGTCACTCACATCAACCAGCTACACATGAAAAAATACAAAGCTATGCTGCCAGAGGAAACAAAGGTATTTATCGATCTTAAGCCTCTACAACAGATTCCCAACGAACACATAAAAATACTTGAGCCGTTTTTAATGAAGGCAGCCGACGATGATTTGTCGCTAACGATCACCGGATCTTATCGTCGCGGCAAACCTTTTTCTTCTGACATCGATGTAATGGTTGTATCTGACGAGGATGATGCCATTCAAATACTCCTCGAACGTCTATCAAATATACTTAATGGAAAGGTGTATCCGTATTCGAAAGGTAAGGATAAGATGAGCTTAGTAGTGGATATGTCTGATTTATTGAATGCTCCAGGAAAGGTGTATAAAATTGATGCATTCCGCACAAGCGTAGAAGATCAGATTCCGATGCTTTTGTATTCGACTGGATCAAAAGAATTTAATGTTACTATGCGCGGTAAGGCAAAAAAATTAGGATATCTTTTGAATCAGAAGGGTTTATTCAAAGACGGTAAACGAGTTCCGAATCTCGAATCAGAAGAGGATTACTTTAAGATTCTAAATATGACTTACAAGGAGCCCACTCTACGTGTCTAAATCAATATTTTCTTTTTTCTATAGATCTCAAAAAAGAAATCACGTATAAAAACCATGTATAGCTACAACATATGGATGCCACAAAGACAACCAAAAAATAAAGGGGTTTGAAAGGGGTGCTCTTTCTATTAATCCCCACCGCCCATACGTCCAAGAAGTGCCGCCATCATTTCATCGTCTTTAGCATCATCTGCTGTTGCGTTTCTACTGATAGCCTTGAGTGAATCGAATGCATCTGCCATTCCAGGATTATCTAAATTGTCTGCTCTAGGTTGCTGGCGAGGAGGTGGAGCGCGGCGTTGTGGCGGACGTCTGCGGGGTTCGTCGTCGTCATCGTCGTCATCATGTTCGCGATCTGTATTTCTAGCAGGCGCCGGCGGAGGTGGACGCCTCATACGCGGACCTGGTTCATCATCGTCATCTCCGTCTGGATTTGCCGAATGTCCGATTGTCGCACCCCGCCGTGCAATTTCGCGATTGAATGCCGACATCAACCCCTCAGTTTCGTCCTTTTCAGGCTCATCATGTACTTGCAGGCGACCCTCGGCATCTTTAGTAATGTTACCTAACGCCGCCATCTGAAACTCTCTAATAATCTCTTCTTCTGACTTCTCAGGCGCCGATTGACGACTGTTCTTTACTCTTGATCTAATCTCTGCGATAATATCAGGCACCCCAATGTATGGTTTGTTATTTATTATCATAGCTGGTAAGCGCTTGACTCCCATTTGTCGTAGACCTGGCAAGTCGGAAGGCTTTGTGATTTTAAACTGGAACGATAACCCACCCTTGCGGATAGCCGTTTCCAAGTTTCTCTGGAGGAAATCGGTCAAATCCTTGTTGAACTGCGATGCTGAATCGCTGAACACTATGGAAGCTGATTGCAGAACCATCTTAACTTATTGAGATATATATTGAATTTTGAATTTATATCTTAAGAGAAAAAAGAGATAAGAATATATTTATTTAAATTTGCGAAAATGTCGGATAAGAGAGCAAGTTTATCTATTGACAAACTAAAAATTCAAGAAGTAAAGCATGAACCATCAAAAGAACTTGATGCAATCGTCAAACTAATGGCTAAACATGGTACAAAGGATGCATATTCAATGTTACCCCAATCTACAAAACATCACGTTTCCTTTGTACTTAACAATACATATTCAGCGTTTGCTAACGCTATCCGCCGGACTCTAGTAGAGGATATTCCAACAAAATGCATGTCAATCAACGAGAAGGATATTCTTACAGATGACGAGTTTATCTCCGGAATGAATGATGTACTTGTTAAGAATTTGGGATTAGTCCCAATTATGCAGTTTAGCGACTTAGCAAACAATCCGGACAAGTATGACGTGTATCTTTCAGTGTTCAATAACACAAATGATATCATAGATGTCAAGGTTCGCGATATCCATGTTACCACTAAGAAGCCTAAGGGTAAACCAGAAAAAAAGAAGTTTGGTAAGTCAGGTAAGTCGGGCTCTGGAGGTGCTCAGAATATTGGTGTTCAGGGCGGCGACACCCAGGAAGAATCTAATAATTCCGATGTAGACATCGAGGAAGATATTGAAATTATAGATGACGTACCTGAATCGCTTACAGATAACTCACGCACAGAAGACGAAAAAACTAGCACTTTACAAAAAACTTTACAAAAGAATAACGAACTCCTCGCGCCGGACGACAATATTCTTCTCATGCGATTGAGACCTGGAAAATTTCTCAAGCTTAGAAATATTACTATCGTATCTGGTACTTCCGCAAAAGATGCTGGCAAGTTTTCACTGCTTAACAATATTTACTACAAGCCGTTAGATATCCAACCTTACGATCAATTCACCAACAAAGGTACCCGCAGTATTGAACACGATTGTAAATCATTCGAACTGCAATTTACTACATGCGGCAACATTATGCCTAGAGAAGTTATGAATGCTGTTCATGCTAAGCTTTCCGATGATCTCGCCGACCTAAAAAAGAAAATTACTTTATTTGCATCGGCACAGCAAGGCACTTATTACAGCGGACAAGACTGTGAAGTAACTTATACGGATGAGGTATATAACTTTAAGTTTAATGGTCACTACATTTCTGAACTGATGCTTATCGCTATGTGTTGCTATCGACTTGACGAGACTATTCCTTTCTGTACAGCAACGGTAGAACGATTCGATTCTATTGTAGGTATCGTTCGTATCAAACACGCAGATGCCACTAAACTACTACTTAAGGCTATTGATGTATGTCAGGCAGACCTTGATACACTTCTTAAGGCATTCTAAATTTTTCTTTTTTATTTTCTTTTGTGTTTCTTCTCAGCTGCCAACCATACGGTCCACACAAAACAAAAAAGAAATAAAGTTAGTTTAAGAGGGACATCAGAATTCGAAAGGGCATAACCCTTTCTATTCCTTCTTACGAGTGCCAGCCTTCAGACTTGCTCCCTTTTGGGACGCCGCGGGTTTAGCGGCAGCTTTGGCAGGCTTAGCGGCAGCTTTGGCAGGCTTAGCCGGCTCATCAGATTCGTCTTCGTTGGCTTCGTCATCGTCAGCGTTATCATTTGAGTCCGGCTCAGCAGCGTCAGCATCATTATCATCGTCACCGGGCTCTTCCTCAGCCGGCTCGTCTTTCTTTGCAGAGAGCTTAGGAGGTGTCTTCTTTGCAGCAGCCTTGCCCTTAGGAGGTGTCTTTGGTGCGTCGGCGTCAGCTGTATTAGCATCATCCTCATCGGCAGGCTCTTCAGCATTCTCGTCAGGCTCTTCTGCGTCATTCTCATCCGGCTCATCATCGCCGACTTGGTTTTCTTCGTCATCGCCATCGAGTGCCTTGCTTAGCGCCTTAGCACTGGTCTTGCTCTTAGCATTCTTGGTAGGCTTGCCACTGGGTTTGCCCTTAGCTTTGCCCTTAGCTGGCTTGCCGGAATCGGAACCGTCTCCATCGCCATTATCCTCCGGCTCATCGAAGACTTCGTCATCGTCTCCATTGGCATTGACAGCACCATATTCAGCCATGTCGTTCATAGTGTCCTCGTCCATAGCCGATACCTTCAGTGTGCGATGCTTCCAGACGTGTAGTTCCTTAAAACGGCACATAAGTGAAACACCGGACTTGCTGATACAGACTGAGTCAAACAGAATCATACCAGTAGTTAATGACATATAAGTAATGAAATGCTTAGCATTAGTGACGGTGAGATCAACGAAACCCTTGCTAGTCTTGATCTTTGCAACAACAGGCTTAGGCTTCTTGCTGCCGTTAGACTTCGCATCCGCAGTCGTCTTCTTCATGTCAAACACAACATAGATGTGACCGGTCTTATCCGAGTTGAAACCGATCTTCTTGGTCTCAGGGTCAGCCGGAACCTTAATACGGAAGATAGGATAGGGAAGTGGAATCTTACCATCCTCATCCTTGTCATCGCTCTCCTCGTCCTCACCAGCATCTCGGTGAGTCTGACGGAAACAATTGACTGTCTTGTTTTTGTTAAGCTTGAACTTATCACCCTTGTACTTGAGTACTTCGCGATCAACAAGCTCGAGATACTCATCGGCGATAATGCCGAGAGCCTCGATCAGCTCCTTGTTGCTGGTTAAGAGACTCTCACGTTTAGACTCTTCGTAATCCGTAGGTTCAAGATCATCCTTATTAAGCTCCCGGAATGACACTCGGACATCACGCGCCTCTTCGTCAGATACACCATACGGGATCTTTGCATTACTCGCGATGAGTTGACGGTTAAACTTAAGGGCAAGTGGAATGCGCTTACCCCCTGCGTTCTTTGCAGTAAATGGAATATAATAAGTGGGCTGTTGTTTGTTTTTGTTCTTTCTAGTTTTGCTAGCGTCTAGTTTGAACCAAGGCTCATCCTTGCACTTGGCTTTGGCAGACTTAATATCTTTAGCTTCGAAGTATGTGGCAGACATTTTATTTGTGGAGTATAGTAATCAACAAGTAGAGTAATCAACAAGTATAGATCTTTCGTGGAAATTCAAATTTCGTTTTTCGAAAAGTTGGGGGTGTATAAGCAGTAGAGTTATTTATAACTCAGCAATACAAAAAGTTGGTATTCCATATATTGTGTATAGCTTTAGATGAAAAAATGAATATTTCTGATCAGGTATACATAGATAATAACTCAATAAATCATGGGGTCTAACGATGTACCTAAATTTACCGAGCGCCGAGTATCTACTGCGGCAGGCGCCTTATACACGAGCATCGGCGATTCACTTACGGATGCCGACGAAGACAAACAAGCTAGGTGTGTGTTAAGTATGAGTACACCCGCCGATTTGGATGAATATTTCAAGTGGTTCTTTGTTCCATCCGGACGCGGTACTAGTCAATCGTACACCTTGGCGGATTTTGACGAGTATGTCAAGAGATATAATGTACTACAGGCTATTCCGGATCCTATTAGGAAATTTGCTAATCTTCGGTTTATGATGTGTAGACTGCAGAGACAGCTACTATTAACCGAACAGGTCATGAAGATAAGAAGTTCTGAAGTTACGGATGATCTGCGTAATAAGATTCTGCACGAAACTTTTGGTATTAAAGAAACTGCGTCGACTGACACTACCAAAGATTTAGGTATTCTTTGTGGATTGACCTCAATGGACAAATTGAACCTTGTTCACAAAACTTTCAACACGTATCAAGACGCGAATAGGTTTCTCGTTGAGCGTAAGACTACAGTTGATGAATACTTAGTTCGTATTTCAACGAAGGCTAATCCGCTCGGCACTGGCGATTGCACTGTGTTCACGGTTTCGTTCATGGTACCCACTTATGACGCTGATCAGCAATCAACGTACATCCCATATAACATTAGGTTTGTTGATATTCATGGTGTTGGTGTTTATCCGACAACTGGTAGTCCCGATAGTGCAATGCCCTGGTTCAATTTGAATGTCACGGGTGTTATGCAGCGTGCCGATATGAGTGAGATTCTCAAGCTTCTTGGATACGCACCGCCGCCATATGCCTGTATCATCGATTGCTTGCGAGACATGGACGCGCGTAAATACATCAAGCTTAATCGGATTATTCCGGTACTGTAAGTGTTTGTAATTTTTTTGAAGACTTTAAAAAAATAAGCAAGAGAGGGTTCGAAAGGGGCGTTGCCTCTTTCAAAAAAGAAAAAGAAATTATTTGTAAAGCTTATCAAACTCCATTTTAGACAACATTCTCATTCGACAACAACGGTTTTGAATTTTCAGCGCATTGAAGATATCCTCAAGTGATGCAGATGACCCCGGATTAAGGGCGAGCTTTTCGGGATCATAGTCCTTAAGCGCGGATTGATCGCCAAACACTTCTTCCTGATACTTAGCCTCGCGCGCCTTATCGAAAAACTCAATATAAGGAGCTAAGCAAAATGAGCATGATGGGCATCGAATAAATTGAGTCATATTTTTATTGTAGTCTTATACTTTTTACCGGGTTATATTTAACTTGGTTATATTAAAAAATAATAAGTTCAAATTTCTTTTTTTGAGATGGTGGTCAAGCACTCATAAATTACCACTTACGAGCTGTGAATGAATTGACCATTGCATGAGATGCATCACGCTTGCGCTGTAGTTCGTTACGCATACTCTTATTAAGCGAGATGAACACGTTGTCTTGTGAAATAGATTCAGTTGTGTCGCCGTTAGTAGAAGGTACGTGTACCAACGCGTCACTTCTGGCAATCAGATACACAGTGGAATAATAAAAGCCTAAGTTCGAGCCCTGTACAAGATCCTTATCGTTACACATATAAGGACCATCCAGCTTGCAATTTGCGTACACAGCGTGCAGTTCGTTGTAATCGTAAGATCCGTTCGAGTTCTCAAGCACCATTGCAGACAGAGCACGCAGCTCAGCCTCAGCGAATAAGGTGCTCTTTGAAGCGACGGGGCATCCGCACGATCCGTAAACCGACTGAGCGAAATCACCAGAATACACATCACTGAGTAAACGTACAGCATTAAGCTTGGCGAATTGACGACTTAGTCTAGCGGACATATCCTGAACACGTCCAGCGGCTTCCTGTACCTTACCATCTGTTCCCTCGCACAGACCCTCGTATAGGGATCGCACGTCACGATTCACAGAGTATACAGGTAGGTCACGGAAAACATTACCCCTCGCAGATCCATCCTTAGGTACAGCCGCATCGGTACCGTACATAGCGTCACGGAAGGCACCAAGTGTGGCATCATCGAGATAATCGGGATTGCCAGGTTTGTATGGTTGCAGAATGATAGCAAGAGTCGCGAGAGTGTCACATGATGCCTTAGCCGCAATTGCTTTAGCAAGACGGTCGGCACCCGGATGCGCCTTACCTTCATCAGATGTAGCCCACCCATACATAGCTGCAAGAAGTTCCATAGCCGGGTCGCGGTCGGATTGGCAAAAATCATTCAGGACACGTTCGAATAGAGCCTGACGGGCGCCATCGAGATCAGCACCACCTTTCTTCGCCTTTACCTTAGCGTTAGAGAAATCGGCATCCGGACCATCTGACGGCACTAAGGCTTTAGAAATCACGTATACAGAGATATTGCCGCGATCCTTTCGAGCCTCGAAGTCCTTGTCTGGGACAATCTCAGCGCCATTCTTAAGCACGACCTTCTTACCGTCGACGGACACAACTGGCAGCTTCTTGCGTAGATAAGTTGGAATATCGGATTTCTTGTCATCGAACTCACGAACGCTGGAAATGTTATCAAGTAGAACCAGGGATTGCAGAGCCTCGATCGCTGCTTCGGGTTCATCGCCGGCAGCCATAGCCTGAATCTCCTTAAGTAGTGCCTTGTCAGGACGCAGGAATGTTAGTCCTGGGGTTCCCTTACGGGGGACAAGCATTTTGCCTAAACATAAGTCTTGCAGCAGTTCGTGGAGATCCTCATCGGACCGACGAATATAATTAAGAATGCTGCACTGTTTGCTGACTCCTTTCGACATGATTATAGTCTATTAACAAGTATATTACCGAAGTCAAATAAAATTAAAATTAAAATCAAATAATTCTAAACACAAAATTTATTTTCTATATACGTAAAGGGACTCGTCGGTAAAAATGGCAGCTATCGTAAACAATACGGCTCACGTCTTGATTTTGAGAACACACGATGTATGTAAAGTTGTAAGTGGTATGATAGGAAATACTCTGTCAGTACGGGTATTTATATCTGAAACAACCATCCGTAATGAGCTTAACAATTTTCGAAGTTTGCTACCGAGGTTTGCAATTGACCTCAGCGGGTATAACGTGCAAAGATTTGAGATTGATAATGTCCCTGATAGAATCACAGAGGTATTTAGATTTGTATGCCGGCAAATCAATAACAATGTACCGCTACGTGGTATTATGGACGATTATGGTAGGTTCTTAATTTCTACCGGCGTTTCTAGTGTAGCGACTGATAATCAATCTACCATTCAGCCACAAAATATACAGCAGCCTAATACTCAATTTCAACAAGCCGCAAGTGCTGTGTTTAATGCGTTAGCTACCGGACAGCAAGATCGTAGTCAATGGCAACGCATTGTAACTGATCTAGGCGGTGCTCTATTAAGTATGGGGCAAGCCCAGGCACAAGCTCCTATTCAAGCTCAGGGTCCGCCTCAAGCCCCAATTCAAACACAAGTTTATAGCCCGCAGATTCCAGCTCAGAATCCTATCTATCCGAATCAATCAAATCTGATTTCAAGCATGGTAGGCTCAATGTATTCTAATAATTTACAGAATCAGAATATGCAGAATCCAAATCAACCCCAGAATCAAACCCAAAATATACCTAGAATGCCCGTTCAACCTAATACTGCTGACGTAGCTAATCGCAACATGATAGGGTTAATTACTCAACTAGGGCAAATTGCTAGTATGGTTTCGCGCGATAATTCAGTTGGACAAAGCCCTCAGATACAACAAGGGCAGCCCCAAAATCAACAGCCTCAAAATCCTACGATGCAACCAAATCAGAATCAGCCTGTTCTTCAAAATCAGCGAGCCATAGATGTTGACTCACCCTATCTGCAGCGTTTTGTCGAGAACAGAGTTGGCGCGACCCGTGAGATTATTCCTATCATCGAGCAGCCGACTGATGTCAATCATAATCTGCAAGATGCTGATGCTCCTAATACTCAAAATCAGCCTCTTATAAGTCAGTCTCAGCAAAATACTCCTGTTGTAGGCTTACAACGTGTTACGCAGGAGCGGAAAGAAGTTCCTATTAGTACAATTGCTCGACTTGCCGTACATATCAATGCAAAACTCACCGCCGGGAAAGTCAAAGCTCCTTCGTTTATTTCTACGTCCAGAACTAATTACAAAAAAATTAAGAATTTTGTACATCACCATACGAAGGTTTGGTTATCAAAAGGCGAAGTAGACACATTTATTTCCGAAATGAGTAAAATTAATCCACGTATCGCAAATGCTACGCTTGATATCCAACTGGATTAGCCCAACGTAAGTTCGTGAAAAATTTATTACCCTTTCTTTTTTGTTGGATTTTTAATTAAAATAAACTTTCATTATTAATTATATACACATCTCTTTCACATCACAACGAAATGGGAAATGCTCAAGGTTCCAAGAAGGGCGGTGCTCTCGCCAGCTTCTACGCTTCTAACGGGGCAGATGTTTCTCGCGCGTTAGTCTCCATGGGTGGTCCAAACTACGTTCGCGATCTTTGCGCTTTTATTGGCGCGGCTCCTCCAGCACAACCCGCTCAACCAGTTGATCAAGCAGGTCAGCCAGTTATGGGTGGCGCCGAAGGTATGTTCGGTGGCTCCGAATCATTCGTAGGCGGTTTTGATGATCTTCAAAACTACGGTAACTCAGTATACTCAAAAGCCAAAGAGAAGCTTATTCGTGACATCGCCGAGGATGTTCTCACAGCGCTGAAGGCAAAGAACGTAAAGAACGTGCGCAATGCTCCTATTCAGGATGTTGTTGCCCATCTGACAAAAGCACTGCCTCCAAACTTAAGAAACCCTCGCAAGTTCCACGAGAACTTCAACAAATCATCTAGTGCACAGCGTGAGGTATGCAGAGCGCTTGCTCATGCAATTAATAAGCACTACGCAGGCGCTTTAATCGATGTAGATGGCGATGAATCCGCTATGTGCGGTAAGATCGCCGAGATCATGTATTCACTGCTTACAGGACTGCATACTGAATTTATGAACGTCGCAGGTGACGTCATGAGAGTAATGAATAACATGCAACTCGCTAGCGATTTCTTAGAACGTGCGTATAAGAAGCAGAAGGAACTTATCGAGCAATCTGCCGATGCTCGTCTTAAGAACCAGTCTGCTGAGACCGAGAAGGTCTATGAAGAGGTAAAGGCTGAATACAATCGCCAAGCTGCTCTGCTTGCTAACCTCGTCAATGTTGCGGTTGGACCCACCGGAAAGTCACTGATTAGCTCCTTAGAGGACAATCGCGACTTTGTTGGACTCGTTAAAAACCTAAAGGCAATGACAGGCACTCAGGCATTTGGTGATAAGCTTTCTTATCTACTTTCGGGTATTTCGTCAGTCGCTCACTCCGCTGAGCTGATTGATAAGGCTCTTAAGAAAATCGGCATGTCGGCTGCAGATTTTAAGTCTGCCAGATCTGCGGGTGATCTTCGTACTAAGGTGTTTAAGCACATCATGAACGAGAACCCCAACTCAAAGCGTCTCGATGAGATGATGGCAGCTGCAAAGATTATCTATGATGCAAACTATGACCACGATGCTATCTCGAAGGCTCTTGACAAGAGCAAGCGCGGCGGCTTCGACGGCGGTATGGACGGCGGCGATGATTCTGACGGCGGTTCAGATGGTGGAATGGACGGCGGTGAGGACTTCAAGCTCGGTGGTGATGATGACCAACTCCCGGCTTACTGGCAGCGCAAGTCTCTCAAGCGTAAGATCGATAACAAGGCTAAGTATCGCGAGCTTGTGCTGAAGGATTTCCGTAAGCAGCTGAGACTTCAGCTTCAGCAAATTGTTGACAATGCTAACAGCATTGCTCAGCATGTCGGCAGTGGTATTCCCGCTAACGAGGAACTCAGATACTTCGTCGACGCATTTAGTCAGATTCGCAACTTGGATAAGGAGAATATCCATTACGCCCTGTCAGGCTATCCTCGCGATTCTACATCTAAGGAGCAGCGCGAGTTGTTCTTGCTGACTTACGATACCGCCATGAAAGCGGCTGAGCCCCTGACTAAGGGTCCCCAGGGTCACCTGTTCAAGGCTGTACACCAGAGCCTTAGCGCCATGGTCAAGCTGATCGACGACTTTAATGACAAGATGGTCAAGGCTCTGACCGAGATCCATGTCGATCGCCCCGAGGATGTTGCCGCGGCACTCAAGCGTACCGCATCTGCTTTCTATGGCTCGGGTGACTCTGGTGACGACATGTTCGGAGATGGCAACTGGGTTGCATTTGACAAGGTTAAGAATGAACTCGCTTACTATTTCTCGATCGCCAATGTCAAGACCAATCTGTCGCGTAGCCATGATGACCTCAAGTCCTATTCAGAGGATTACGAGCAGATTCTCGGCGAGGAGGCTGCCTGGATTATCGACCGTGTCAAGGCGCAGTATGTTAATCGTATTAATGATTTAGAGGCAGGCGCACGTGGCGCTGCTGCAGTTGTTGGAGTTGGCGACGCACGTCAGCTTGCTATGAATGGTATTAATGAAGCCATCGCCGCGATTGGTGTAGCACATCCCGCTGTTGATGGCGATACTGTAGATAATGCTAAGAAGCGTTCTAAGGATAATTTCAAGGCTTTTTGGACATTTCAGATGAATGCCAAGGTTAACATGATTAAGGTCGCGCAGGCTATTGATATGTACCTTAAGGCATTTACCGATGGTATTGCTCGTAACCCCGATTCAGTCGCAAGCGTCGTTAAAATGCTTAATGGTGTTGAGATTGTAGCAAAGTGGTTCAATGATCGTTCCGGTGATCAACTTGCTACTCTGTTTGATTTCTTCCCATCATCCATGGATGGAGCAGTTCCTAGTTTTATAACCGATACTGCCGCGGTTGCTGATGGTGCGAATACACTGATTGGCAATGATGGCGTTATTAGAATTCCAAATGGTAATGACCATTATTACGTATTTCTCGAGGAGAGATGGTCTGTAGGAACCGCTGGACCACGAGGTGGTAATGCTTATCAGGCAACCCGTGATCATTATCAACTACCAGGTAACCCATTTTTGGGACGTAGCATGCTTGGTAATGTAATGACCGATAAGCAATGTATGGGTATTCTACAACTGTCCGAGAAAGTCGTCAAGAGTATGCGGGCGTTGGAAAATATTCTATCCGCTTTCGTGTCGGTAGGATCAAGGTTTGGCGATGTCGACCCACTTGCTAAGACATTCATGTCACCCGGTCAAATTTTTAATGCTTTATGCAATTATGTCGCTGCCAGTGCGTTCACTAATGAGTTTGCGCCAACTCGTAGAGATTTATGCGCCGCTGTTTATAAGGGTGTGGTTACTGAAGCCGATGTTAAGCACAGTGATGGTGTTGGTACTCAGACTATTCCTACAAATAACGTACCAGATCAGTACCGTCCAGCGTATGCTAATCCGTTTGCCGGTGGTGGTCTGACATGGAGTAGAAATGCTGCAATCGTGCAAGGAAATGCTCTTAATGCTCCTGCTGGAGCAGCACCGGAAGATGCGACAGCAGGTAGCGGTGTTCTCGTTGGTGTTGGTAACGAGTTTCGTGGTGGCGCTGCTCCAGCATTAGCAGGTGCATTGGCAGTAGATCCAGCACACCGAGTTAAATACACACACATTGCTATGTCTGCCATTCCGGGTGCGAATCACGGTGTTAATATGGATCGTTGGAAGTACCACGATTCTGCGGATGCTGGTACGGATGAAGTTGCTAAACTGCGTGTTGACGTCGCTGGATGGCGCGACAACTTCTTCGACACTGATTTCCTGTTCCAGATGGTGATCAAGTCGATTGTTGCTAAAGTATTCACTGTCGTGGATGCTTACCGTCTGTTCCATCGCCCCGTCGCTGACAAGCGTGCTCATTATTCCCTGAACCCTCTGCGCACTATTTTAGGTGGTTCGGATGGCGGTGCCGATGGCGGTGCTTTGATGGCTAAAGTAAAGGTTGTACCTGAAGCGCTCGAGCTTTACTACCGTCTAATCCTGCTCGCTGAGTGGTATCGTGAGAACTTTGGCACTGAGGCTGCGGCTGACGGCGCGGCTCGCGCTGCGGCTGGTGCTGGTAATGACACTTGGCGTGTGACTCTTGTGCCGAGCATTGATGGTATCTGGTCCGATTTCGTAAGCATTGTATTCGACAAGGCTAACTACATCAAGGATGGTAACTATACCGAGACTCAGTGCCAGCGTCTAATTCTTGCAATGAACGATATCTGGAAGTACTACAAGGCTAAGTATCCTAAGTCCACGACTCGTAATATTCTTAACGCTTATGTTCTAGAAATGAACCGTGCTTTCGGTTTCCTGCGTAATTCTGATATTACCAACTACATCAACGAGCGTCGTAAGAATCTTTCTATGCCCGCAGGTCAGAACTACACTGACGACGAGACTCCATTTTTAGATTTCGATATTCTCAATGCCAACGAGCAGTTCGGCTCGCGCCCTGCACCATCGGATCGTTTCGCTAAGGTTGCCGATGCTTCTGGCGCTAAGCGCAAGGAAGTCAACATGATGTTCCTACAGAAGGCTATCGAGGACCTCCGTAAGCGAATCGATTTTGATTTCCTGTCGGTTACCCAGAACGACCAGTATACTAACAATTCGTCTAATCTAAGATTGTCGTTTGCCGAGTCGCTGAGAAACTACCGTAACGACATGGCTAATGCCAAGTCAGATTCGGATGAGTACAAGGTTGTGCTTAGAATGATGCAGAGTGCCAATCGTCACATCAACGTGAGCGCCGAGAAGATGATCATGGTTCATGAGATGGTCGCAGCTCCTCTGGCTGTTCTCTACGCTACTTATAAGGTGATGGCGAGATTCAACGCCTTGTGCCATGGTGCATCGCTAGAGAACCTCGGTGGCTGGAACAAAACACGCACAGGCGCAGCCGGCGCTATTCCAGCAGCTGGTACCATGCGTGCAGCTCTTACAAACACTGTTGCGACACGTGTTGCTTACAAGGATTGGCTTGCCGCTAAGTACGGTAAGATTTTAGCTGCCGTTGATGATCGTCCTAATACTATTGTACTTAGATTATTTGCACAGGCTCTATGCGGCGGTCTTGGAGCTGATGGTCCTTATGCTGACACTGTTACCCGCGGTTTCCTAACGGGTAGTGGTGGTGTCGGTGCCGCTGCTATTAATGCCGCTATTCCTTGTGCGAACCTTAACGCGGCTGCACTTGCCAAAACTATGATCGCAGCTGTTCTCGACCTTGGTACTAACCCGACTAAGCTCGTGACGATCGGTATTAGCCAGAACGGCGACATTAATATCGATACATCAGCCTTAGAAGATTCATGTAAGGATCTCTTGCATCAGGTTAAGGAAAACATTAAGAAGCTGAGAAACAATTTCAATGTATCCGATATGTTGCTGGTGGACAAGTATGAGAATCGGGAAACTATCGGATCTACCCGCTGGCTTGAGGAAAATCTCATTCAACAGCTGTTCCTTAGCAGAGATGAAACTGGACTTCCTCATGGAACCAATATGTTCCGCGGAACATTTAAGACTCTGACTGAAAAGAGACCACCCGCTGCTGCTGTTGCTGCTAATAACATTGGAGATGATAACGAGCAATATGCGACATTAGCGCAAGCTGTGAATGGTCTGATTTTCTATGAGAATACTGATGGCGTGCTCAGTCTCCCTCGCAGGCAGTATCCAGTTAAACTTAATAAATTCCCTGGTAATGTCGTTTCATTCCTTAAAGTGCCGGAATCGGCTGGTGAGAAAAATGCGGCTGCAGTTGCCGGTGTTGGAGCATTTCCAGCCACCGGCGTGGATGATGCTTTTGGCGCCTTCAATAACGCGTATCCTATGCCGATTATTGCGTTTGAAGATGAGAATAGTATTAATACGTTCAACTTAGGATTACCACACCAATACAAATCCTTAATGTCCGCCTTCAACAAATTCCTACACATGTACCTGTATATGTCGGTGGAAGATGGTACAAATAAGTTTTACTCACCTCTAGTAGAATCCTTCGCAACATCTGCCGGTTCTCTGGAAGTTATGCAAAACAAGGCATTCCCCAATGTTATTAACTATGGGAACGACGATCCAGCTGATGTTGCAAACGATGTTTTCGTCGCGGCGCGCGCTCTTCATGAACCCCCCGCTGGTACTGTCGTATACGCGTCTAATGCCGTTATTATTCGCAGTCTGTTACAATCAATCCAATCTATCGGAACCGCACAAAAGAAGAAGTTTTTGTTCGACACTCTAACTGAGGTTCCGGAACATCTTAAGGACAGACTTAGGGTCAATCTGCCATTCTTTGCCAAATTATTCGAATCCGTTAGCGTACGCGCAACGCTGCTTAAACAACTTCTAAATCAGAGTAGCTTAAGAAATAGCGTACATTCTGCAGGTGCAGTTGCTGGTGCACCAGTGCGCGCCGCTACCGTTGGTGTTCGTGGTCCGACTCCTGGTGCATCGGAACAACTCGTTGGTAGACATACCGCAGATTCAGCGTCAAACACTGAATACTACAATGGACTCCTAACCCGTTTAGTTGAGTGTGGTAACGCCATGCGTAAGTGTGCCGAAGGGGTGTACCGCGAGCTTCAAGACAAGCCGAGTGCCTTCTTTGAGATGTCTAAGGACTTCCTTCAGGACTACCGTACTAGAAATGGCGGTCTTCCTCTGATGCCAT
>JACCDO011451877.1_pt1 | contig 16109 bp, 6 predicted proteins | sample 7446101 | NCBI WGS metagenome assembly JACCDO01 (sample SAMN15323440, study PRJNA562643) | freshwater metagenome | isolation source: river surface water | place: USA:Blue River Watershed | collected 2017-08-16
AATATAAAGGTTCAGAAGATTTACTTTTAGTGCATTTAAAAGAGAAATATGGTTCATCATTTGATGAGTATGTTCCTAATTCTACAAATCCTAATATAAATCAAACAAGTACGAGATTAAATACTCAAACAACCAGTAATACTACATCATCTACAATAAATACAGCAGCGATAAGTAGTTCAATATCTGATATTTCATCCAATTTAGCAAAAGGTTTATTTACATGGGGTTCAAATATTGGTGAAATTAGCACGAGCAATAATAATACAAGTGCAACTACACCAACTAAAAGCAATAATAATGATACAAAAATAATAGGTGTACCTGCTATACCTACTATTGGAATAAATAATTCATTATCAACAAATATTGACAATCAATTATCTAATGAAGAAATTATTAAAAGATTAAATTATCAAGTAGAACAATTAAGAAATGAAAATAATAAATTAACTAGTACAATTGAAATTACACAACGTAATTATTCTATATTATTAGAAAAAGAAACAGTTGCACAATCTGCAATAAAAAAATTAGATGAACAATTGAAAGTACAAGAAAAACATAATCAAACAATAGAACAACAATTAGAAACTATTCAACAGCACAATAGTAATAAACATAAACAATTGTTACAAACGATTTCATTAAATCATAGATTAGGAGCTCAAATAAGACATTTAGTACACAGTGAATTAGAGAATTATAGTCCTGATAAAGAAGAAATTGTATTAAAAAACGATGTTAGTGATAGTACTTTGAATGATTATATCTCGAATAATGATGATTTAGACGCAACGAAAAATAAGTTAACGACTATACTTGCATTGTACATCGGAAATCGTTCAGAATTAAAACAAATTATTACTAAAAATTCAGAATTAAATAATAGAATTATTGAATTACAACAAAGTAATGATAATTTACAATCGAAATTAGATAGTATATTAAATGATCTAGAACAAGCATCAGGATCTGCTGATACGTTGAGGAAACAAATGAATGACACTACAGCAGAGTTAAATAGTTGTAAGTTATTATTAGGTATAGCAAACAATAAATTAAATGAAAAAGAGCAGGAAGTAAGAGGATGTTTAGAAGAAATCACATTATTAAACGATTCCATTAAAGCCGCTGAACAAGCACGTATTGATTTAATAAGTTTATGTAGTGATCAAATTAAATCATCCGAAGCAAGTGCGTATGATAATATTAAAAATTTAACTGAATCTGTATTACTTGAACGTGAAGACTATTTGAGTAAACTTATTAATGCATTAAATATGGAAAAAGATTTAAAAATATTGGTTGATAAAGAACAAGTTGCAGAAGTCAGTCGATTACGCGACGAATTATTTAAAAGTAGACGCTCCGATGCACAAAAATATCATGAAATTACTTACCTACAACAGCAACTAACCGAAGCAGCCCAAAAGATAAGTATGCTTGAAAATTCAAAAGGAATCGATCTTAGTTGTCTTAGTCACGAAAATGATGTATAAATAATTTCTTGTAAGTAAAATAAATTATTATTATTAATTTTTAACATACAAAATACAAAAAACTCATATAAAATAATAGACACATACAAAATTTTTAAATATTGTTCAAAAAAAATGAAGATTTTTCAATATCATCAATGTTAACAACTGAAAAATCGACTTTGGGGTTAATATTATTCGTATTAATGGCATGAGAACTTAAAAGATCAGCACTCCATGCTGGTTGACGACGTAACCATGGCATACTTTGTACCGATGTTAATTGTGGTTTAAAATTACTTATTTTACGATCAAATATATGTGTTTGTATAAGTCCTTCATCATTTAAACCAAAATAAAACATACCTTCCCATACTGCTTGTCCATCAACTCTTACTGAATCAGGCAATACAACATCAACTAAACATTGAATAGTTTTAACATCATCTACATATTCAATTTTTCGAACATTCATTGAAGGATAAATTGATGAAAATGCCGATGCCATTTGCATTGATCTAACAGCTGCAGTATACAGTGATTTAGACATTACTAATTTATTTTGATTACCATTTGTAACAGTAATTTGTGACGAAAAGATAGAAAAATCTAAATTTTGTACAACGAATACAACTGGTAATTCTCTTCTTAATACTTCTAATGCTTTTCCAACATTTAAAACATATTCAGAGGATGGTGTATTTCTTAGTCCGTCATTATTACCATCGTATAAATCACCAACATGAGGTAAATTAGCACTAACTAATTCATTATTCATGGTTATTTTACGATAATTTAATCTCATTCCTTGACCATTAAAAAATGCTTCTATGTTGCTCGACGCGAACGAAGCCAAGACGATCAACAATAAACTCCAACTAAGCGTCATTTTCGTCAGATTGAATCGATGAGATCTGCTGGTTGTTAGTTGTTCAATATCGAAATTACTATCAGGAACTTAGGGCTAGGGAAAAAAATTAAGTGATCTTTTATTGATATACAAGGTATAAGTCGATACATAGAAGGTTAAAATATGAATTGGATGCTATTAATATTCGTTTATTCTCAATATAACGTATTTTAATTTTGGTTTTTTTTAATTACTTATGTTTATTTAATCAATCAACAATTAATATTATCCATTTTTTCTAGTATTTTATTCTTCTACTTTTTTTCTTCATAAATTTAACTAACTAATTAATTATTACATTGATTATTTTTACTTTACCCTAACTCTCATTTATCACCACCAAGAAAAAAAATAAAGTAATCACTCAATAGGAGGATAGAATAGAAAAAATGGTAAGCAAATCATTGAAGAGCCACGACTCGCGAGTAACTACATGCCCGTCACGCATGCTTCTCGCAGTAGGATTGATACATTAACTCATACGATACGCTGACAAATGACTCGTGCTAGTAACGTTTATTTATTTGGGATGGACGCTAGAATTGTATTAGAGTTATACCATGTCTTGAATTAGATATTGGTAGCACTAGTATATGACCAGTAATCTTATTCGGAATGATTATAACTTGATAGTATGTTCATAGTGTTTATTTTGAGTGAAATCATTTTCTTATGGATCATACCGATACAATTCTTCTTCTTTACTTCACTTCATAATAGTATTAATATTAATTACTCATTAATAATATTTTTATATAGCCAAAGGAAGTTACGGATCTAAAGACATTCTTAAACTACACCAGAAGAAAAGATGCTAAAGCAATTAAAATCAAGAAGAATAGTGGTGTAACAAAATTCAAACTTAGATGCTCAAAAAATTTATATACATTTAAAATGGGTGACTCTGAAAAGGCTGATAAAATTACACAATCTTTACCAAGTGCTTTACCAAGAAAAGATATATAATTCATAATATTGTAAACAAAAAAGATTAGTTATAATAATAGTATCTTTATTTTAACTTATTATACAACCTCCTGGGGAACATTTATTTTGATCTGTAACATTGTCTTGTTGAATATCTGGTATAGAAAGTGGATCGTATCTTTCCATATCATAAGAATGAAATTCTTTAACAATAGGTCTACGTTTTAATTGCGGAACTAAATAACCTTCAGGATTACTTATTCCACTACTTACTTGTTCTACTACTTTCTTTTCAATATTATTATTCGTAATTGCAACATTTTTTTTTTCATTTTCTTTACGATTAACAATTTTAGAGAATAAATTTTTAGCTCCAGTTAATAATGATAATGATGCAACAGCTTCTTGTTCTTCATCAATATCAACTACCTCATCATTGTATGCATTACCACCAAATGTTACTTCTTCACTAACATTTTCATAATTATTATTGGTATTACTAACACTATTCGATTTATTTTGTTCATCTTTATTTCGACGTAATTCACTTTCAAATGTTTCTTCCGTTTTACTTTTAACATCTATAACTTCTTTATTTTCTTTTTTAACTTCAACGACTGGTTTAGATGTTAGACCCAATGCATTCGTAGTTGAATCTAATTTATTTTTAGCCTTTTCTTTTAGTGCATTCAATGATGAAGTTATACCTGAAAAATCAGGTAACATTGATTCATTATCGTCTTTTTTCTTTGCATTAGCAACATCTTTTTTATCTTTACTTGCCTTATTTGTTGTGGGAGATGCATCATCACTTGATTTTTTAGTTCCTTTTTTACTTTTTTTCTCAGTAGTTGAAGAATTATTTTTATCAACTTTTGGTTCTGATTTTATACTAGCTGTATCTATTGTTGCTGCTGTGGTGGTTGTTGTAGATGGTCTGCTTGAAACTTCTTTATTTATATTTTCTTTTGTCGGTGTATTTGTTTTAGAATCTTTACTATCTTGAACAATTTTATCATTATTATTATTATTTGTATCGACTGCTTTGGTTGGTTTTTTAAATTGATCCAATACATTATTTGTTGTGGGTTTCACTTCATTTGCAACTGTTGGAGGAACATTTGTAGGAATAGTAATATTAGTATCAACTGCTTTAGCTACTACGGGTTTAGTAGCATTAATACTTGGATTTGTACCTTTAGCACCACTTGGATTTGCACCTTTAGCCTTTGGATCATTAATTTCATGAGCAATTTTTTTTCCTTTTTTTGATACTTTATTTAATACCGCATCATTTGCTATTTCTAATGCTAATAAATCTGACTCTTTCAATTTACTTTTTGCTTGTAATTGTATCCCTTCTCCATAATATGATATTTCTTCATCATTTACTTCACTAATATTACATACTGAATCATTTTTAGCAACAAAACGTTGATAAAATAATTCTTTTGTATTCATATCAACTTTATATACAATCGCAATTTTAAGACCAATAGCATCTGGATTAGCTTCAACTAATCCAGATTCACCTGGATCTAATACATATAATGAATTATAATTATAATATAATAATTCTGCATTATTAAATGTAATAACACATATTTTTCTATCTGTTTGATTAACAACTGTTGAATGTGCTGGTCCCTAATAAGAAAAGAGTAATAATTAAAATACTATTCAATAATGCTTTTAAAACATATATATATATATTTGCTTGCTCGATTACCATTGTAATAACTTTAACCAACCAATCACTGATACTTTCTTAGTAGCGAAGCAGTGCTTGCACGTGTGTCACTTCCTCGAATATGTTACCTCGAAAGCGATTTATTGATGGTTCCAACTAACGTTATCTTGGAATTAATTTTTTTTATTCCCATTTTGAGAAACCCCTAACTGATACATTAATATCAAAAGAGAAATTAATGAAGCAAGTATACGTGGATATCATATTATAAAAACTGAAACAATTACAAGAAAAGTATATTATTTTACATTCCGGGGAAAGATAAAAAATCACTAAAATATAATACAATACCAGTGGCATTATCGGCTTGATTACCAAAATTTGATTTAGCAAATACATCATTTCGTTGAATCAAATTTGAAGCAATAGTTATAGCTGCATTACTATCACTCATTACAGAAGTTACAAAAGATTGATCCATGATATATTTTGTAACATCTTCATACGTCCAATTATCCCAAATACCATCTGTAGCTAACACAACACTTAAAAATGGTGCACATTTACCAGGTGGTGCACTTTTTACACTTAAATCTAAATTATCTAAAAGTTTTTTTAAATCAATATGGTATACTTCAGGTAAATAAGTAACACCATATGTCTGTAGATGAAAATCACCAAGTGATCTTGTAAATGCTAAAGCATCAGGAAAATCTGCAGTATTTGGAGTTGATACTAAAGATGCCCACTCTTTTCTAACATTTTTATAATATTTACCTCTATTAGTAACTACAGCTGCACCAGTATTATCAATAACTTCAAATACCGGAAAACATTTCGTTTTATCATGTGATGTTGCATCATAAACAACATATAAAGCAGGATTCATGGGATCATTATCTCTATGTTTAAATGCTCTTAATCTATAAAACTCAGTTATAGATTCTGGTGAATGCTCTGCGGTAATAACTAATGTGTTAGTTAAACTATTATCAATACTATCTACACTATGATCACTAGGTGGTTTTGCTGAATCACAAATATAATTATGTATATTATTACTAAATATTGGTGCTGTGGAGCATAATATACCACTACTATCACCAACATTAGCAATATACATATTATAATCAACAATAGCAACTATACTACAAGCTGCACCACCATGTACACACGACCATGGATGATTAGGTGTTTTTCTTTTAACTAAATATCCATTATTAGTAACCATTACTTCATATCCTTGTGCTTGTATTTCAGTCACAAATGTTTCTTTGATATATTCATGAGCAATTTTATGGGCTTCTATTAGTACTTCAATTGGATTACTTTTTAATTCTTCATAATGCACAGTAAAATAATCAATTAATTTTTTTTTAGCTGCCATTGCAGCAATTTTACCAACTTCGCGACCATGTCCATCCAATACACCTAAAACTAAAATATTTTCATGACGACAAATAAAATAATCATCTTGATTTTCCTTTCCACCACCAATATCTGTACCAGCTGAATACTGAAATTTTATACCATTTTGACGAGCTAAATTAGAAAACTCCATGGACTCCAATCAGTACAAATATACCAAGTAAACAATTAGTATATGGGGAATAATTTCACCCCTTTTTTTGAATTTACTGAAATTTTTTTACGGCTCCTAAAACACCACACCATTTTATTGGAATAATTCAATGTACTAATAAATGAATAATGAATAATAAATAACTAAAATGGGAAAGTACTTGAAGCTTTGTTGATTCAATCAATTATATTATTTTACATTTAATATTATTGCATATCATATATTATGCATGATCATTAAGTAGTGATTTAATAAGTAATTTTTTTCGTAAGCATAGATTTGCAGTAGTATAATATTGTAATGATACTATTATTATATGCGCAAATAAATTTTGTCATTTATACTTTTTGTTTATATTCAAAAAACTATTACTTGTTTTCGGCAAGCGGCTCAGACGAGCAAGACTCACCAACCGAACACGTGACGCGTATGAAATAATGTAGTAACAATAAGGCGATCACTACCGGGGACGCCCGGGGAAGTTTGGGGAGACGTCCCCAACTTTTTGCTTTTTTTTTCTTCTTTTCCCCGCTTAAGTATTCATTATGGACTCTTGGACTCTTAAACTTAGGACTAGGGACTTTTTTTCCATTTATTTCTATTTTCATTTAAATTTATACATCACATATTATAATTTTATAATAAGAAATATATATTTAGACTTATGTTTGTTATAACAATTATTTGACTTAAATGATTTGACTCATTTGAATCTTCAAAAAATTATTCTTGTAATCCCTATTCCCATTCGCTATTCGCTAAATAATCTTGTTAGTACAAGGACTTGCGTAAAACATACACCATGTCATTGTACTTGCAGCTGCTATCAATTGCAACACCATATTCTAGTCCATGTGTAGTTGTTTGCACTGAAAACCATCGTTTTATAATAGATGTTGGTGAAGGCATTCAAAGATTATGCATGGAACATAAAATAAAATTAGGAAAAATAAATTCAATATTAATAACAAGAATATGTCAAGATACATTAGGTGGTTTGCCTGGACTATTTCTAACAGCAGCAGATTCTGGATTAATGTCAATAAATTTTGTTGGACCAAATAATTTAAATAAATATTGGGAATGTATGAGTAATTATGTTTATCGTCCAAAAGTTAATTTAACTATAAATAATGCACCACAAATTATAGAAACAGATGAAATAACTGTGAAATCTATCCCAATTACTAAAGATAATACTAATATTTCTTATTTATTTAAAACACCAGAATTATTAGGTAAATTTGATCTAAAAAAAGCATTAGATTTAAATGTACCAAAAGGTCCATTATTTGCAAAATTAAAAAGAGGGGAATCTATTACGTTAGAATGTGGTAAAGTTATTTTACCTCAAGATGTATTAGGACCAAGTAAACCGAGTACAGCAATCTTAATTATATGTAATATTGATGATATAAATAACAATATTGATTCACTATTACTTCAAAATTTAATTGAAAATTCATATTTTGATGAATATAAAATTGGTGGAATATATAGCAATCAAATCGAGTGTATGGTACACTTATCTTCTCGTAGTACAATTTCCAATGAAAATTATATAAATTGGATTAAACAATTTTCTAATATTACGCATATATGTGCTGGTTATCATGGTATATCAGACGAAACGTCATACTACTCAGCATCATTATATTGCAATAAGCTGAATAGCATGTGTCCGTATTCATTTGTAACATTGCCGATGGGTTCACAATGTAATATTATAGATATATTTCAATGTAGTGATGTATCCCAGTTTGATTGTGTTGTTGATGATGCAAATAATAATATAATGGTGAATATGCATTCATCAACCAGTAAAGAGAATGTACTTATTCAAGCGGTACCACTAATGAAGTATAATATAACCTTATGCAAAAGTTGCAATCACAAATTGATAATTCCTGACGTAGTGAAATCACTCGAGTCTGAAGTGACCACATTTTATAATAATTATATCACAAATGAAGAAGGATGTCAACGGTTAAAACTCCAAGAAAATCTATATAAATATGTATATAACCACGATGTACAGGGCTCGGATGATAGCGTCAGTCAGCATGTCATTAATATGTATGATTTGCATAACAAACAAGTTCAATATTTATCCCAGTATAATGACCATGAAGTGTATTTTCTGGGCACTGGTTGCGCTGTACCGTCTAAATACCGTAACGTTTCTGGCATATTATTACGATTGAAAAATGCCGATTTATTGTTGGACGTCGGCGAGGCATCGTGGCACCAATTAGTACGAATGGAATTTCAAATATATATTAAAAGTAATAAAAATAAGCATTTGAATAGACAAAATTCGTATGATTTTAGTGTTTACAATGTAGCAAAAAGATTAAAACTAATTTGGATTTCGCATCCGCACGCAGACCATCATTTAGGATTAATAAAAATTTTAGAAGAAAGAAAACGAGTATTAGAAATACATAATGAATACAATAATGACGACAAGAAGATCATTGTCATCGCGCCCATTAGCGTGATACACGCACTGAATAAGTACCATAAGAACGTGAGCGAGTACGCGAAACATTCTTATATTATCATTAATTGCCAATATTTTGATCCATACGATCAGTTATACACCAAGTCGTCAGAGGCAAACCGTTTCACCGAAAATGAAGAAAGGAATGAGAACAATACAATTACGTGCAAAACGGTTGGTGGAAAATCAAGTTATCTACCAAACGTATCCTATGCGTTACAAATGCTAGAAAGCATTGGAATATCTGATCTAGTAAATGTACAAGTACAACATTGCTCCCAAGCCTATGGTGTTGCCATCACACTAAAACCTCTGTCGGATGATATGGAACTTATCAAAATTGTTTATTCGGGAGATACCAGGCCATGCGATGCGTTGATTAGTATCGGTATGAATGCAACCATACTTATACACGAAGCTACTTTTGAGGATAAAAAAATTGATGATGCAATAAAAAAAAATCATTCCACTATGGCGGAAGCGGTGAATGTTGGCAAGCAAATGAATGCATTTAGAGTTATATTAACCCATTTTAGTCAGCGTTATCAAAAGGTTCCGCCTATTATATCACACGATATATTTGGCGCGAATAACGACAACAACAGTGCTATAGATACCAACTCGTGCAATGTTATACTAGCATTTGATTTCATGCACATGACATTTCTCGATATATTATGGCTTCCCTCATTGTCACATATTCTTGCATTAGCATTTCCAATCGATTGTGAAGATAGCCAAGAATTTGATGATACAAATTTACAGGATGATAGTGTAGCAATTGAGGATGATGGTAACACAAAAACTAAAATCATAAAACTTTAATTGATTACAAGATAAATGAGTTACATTGACTATATACATGAAATGAGCTTAACTACTGTAACACACAGCTGTAATGACCCACACGGCAAGTGCTCCTTTTGGATAAGGTATAATTTTTACACGCAAGGCATGTCTAGTGGCATATCTATCACCGTGATTATGAGTTGATTGAGCAAATATAACATCCTTCGCACTGTTTGCTTGACGTATAGTTGATGAAATTGTGGCCGAGTCAGTATGTGAAAAACATGTTGGATACGCCTTAAAGCACTCACCTTTATTCACATATTTTTTCACAGCACATTGAAAATCAGTATTTCCAGCACTAACACCAAGCGTTCGATCTAATTCATATGAACTCAACGCTGTTTGTAATATTAATGATAATTTGTCATCAATGTGGGTTTGCAATCCTTTCTCTGTTCGCCATGACTTTAACTGGGATTTTAAATATATTTCTAAATTAACTTCTAACTCTCTAGTTTTCGTGCCATCGATAGTAGATGATGATAGTATCAAATCACTACCAGGATGACGTAATAAATGTTGACTTTCTTTAATGTTGAAAGCAGACCAACAAGTAGAATCTTTTAAGTTCATAGATACTCCTAATGTACCAGTTATACTATCATCAGGGCAATATAATAATGGATTTCGTTGAACGTTTAATAAGAATACATCATTTCTGAACAACGCATGTAATTCTAAAAAGGGATGAGATGATAACTTAGCAGAAGGTATTAATGATGATGGAGATATTACAAATTTCCCTTTACGGCCTACGTCGATATTGATATCATATTGTTGACCAGTTAAAGCTTCCCAAAATATTACTTTACCTTCAGATAAACTATCCATGGTAACAACCCACATATGTGGTCTTTTACCACTGTTACTACCTTCTTTGGTATTAACACTAGGTGAAATAGTGCCAATTGCTACCCATGCATCCATACCCCATCCTAACAACAAACATGCTAATAATATAGCGTGATCTTCAACATCACCTTGCATAGTTGATAAAAATGAATGAGGTGATTGCCAAGTTCCTCTTCTTCCACCAGTAAGTGAAAATTCTCTTTTAAATGGGATTAATGATACAAATCGAGCAGTCATTTTTGGATTATCTAATTCTCTGGGAGGTATGACTGGTGCAATAAATGCTGATACAATTCGATGCTGATTACATTCATCTTCGGCAAATAATTTAATATCTCTACTTTCAATAAATGGATAATCACGTCTTAATCTTGCCCACCAATTTTTAGCACTTGTATGAACATTTCTACTTACTTCAGCATGTCGTTGAATATCGAATTCTATAGCTGATTCTAATGCTGTTGCCGATGAATATGGTGACAAGACATTAGCAAGTGATAATCTTACATATAAAGATCCAATACCATTATGAAATGACATACCATCATTATCTTGAGCCATTAATTCTACACTAATATATTCACCACCATACATAAATGCCATGCGATAATCAATAATAGCCATAGCTATTAAACTTCTAGTATAATCAATACCCATAGGTTGCTGTCCATTACCATTTACTGATGTTGACGTTAAATAAACTAATATAGGATTATGATTCAATGTGTTCATACTATTCTTATCATAATCATATATATTCAATGGATATGATGTAGTAAAATCAAATACTATATCATCGTTTTTATCTAATACTACATCATTTGATTCATGAATATTATTTTGAAATAAAACATGTAAGCGAATCGATTGCAGCGCCTCGTTCTGATAGGACAGGATCGATAGCCCTCTTGCGGACAGAATCTCCACGCCTAGCGTAGGCACGTGGCTCGACATTCCTTTTACTATTTTTCAATTTTTCAAAAAATCAAACAGAAAAATAGGGCCTTAAAAAATATTTTCAAAGCATTTGAAACAATATTTTATCAGCTTTTCACTCTTGCATCGATTTTGGCAGTGATTTGTTATCTGTTTCTTAGTAATCACAACCTTTCAAATCACTTAGTTAAAACACTAGGCAAAGTTGCACGATCCACCAATTCTGATTTCATTAATTTTTCAGAATATGGATTTTTTTGGGTCTACTATCATCTTTTACTATCATACTGTAACTACATTAATAAATTAATAAATCCGTTGGCTCCAAAAAAACCCGGCCCAATATTTTGAAATTTTAATTAACAGTAAAAATATTATAAATTTGGTGTGACACAATGTCGTCGAAGGAGACCAAGTCCCTGATCTACTACTACGTTCGGCGCCAGTGGCACGATCAGCTGGTGAGGCTATGCGACAGCATCATCCAAAGCAAGGGAAAAGATCCATTAACTATGTTTTGGAAAGCATATGGATTAGGTATGAGTGGAAATATTAATGATTCATTAAGAACATTAGAATCATTTAGGTCTAGACGAGATCTACAATATCCGGTGTCATTGGCATTAATTTATTTTCATAACAAAGCAACTAACATTGATCATGAAGCAATTGATCAAATAAATGCTGAATTATCAGTTGCAGAAGATGTAACAAAAGAAGCTGGTATGATATTAGCAGCAAGATTTTCATTATATACAAATAATATTGAATTGGCATCACATATCTTATCAAAAAATATATTGAATAAAAATTCTAATTTTTCAACTGCAACTCCTATTGAATTAGAGGCAATTTGTATAGATTATTGGATAGCATTAGAAGAAGCATCTAATGTTGAATCCTATTCACATACTGACGCAGTTCAAAAATTGTCACAATTAGATGGTATGATAAAAGGCAAAATAGAACAAATTGATGCTGATACATTAATGGTATGGGCAATGTCGAAATTAGTAGTAAAACAAGTAGGTGAAGCATTGAATGTATATAGTCAAATTATTGCCGCCAATCCAAAATTTTTACCAGCACTTATTGATAAAGCACTATTATTAGCAAGTGCTGGTGAGTGGGAACAAGCATTAGATACAGCACAACGAGTTTTAGATGAGGGTGATCGTGATAGTTTAGATGCTTTGATGATAATAGCTGTGCACGCCTTTACTCAAGAAAGTCAAATAGCGGATGCTGTCTCAAAGTTAGAAGATTATGATAAAGCTCTATTGAATCGCGAGCCATCTTCAATTCATACTGCGTTATTAGCCAGTAAATTATTCAGTGGAGTATGTTCTAGAAATACTAAAACATTACAAATTTGTGTTAATATGTGTCAAAGAGCATTACGTCATTGCCAAGATAACATTACAAGCGCAACAGTCTTGGTTCAAATCGGTAAACTCCATGTAATGCAAGGACCTGGTCAATATAACAACGCCATGAAAATGTTCCGTGAGGCATCGAAAAATGATGCTAATAATATTGCTGCGTTAGAAGGGATGATATTATGTCAGTTACGCGAAGGTCTTAACGATGATGCAGAGGGTCAAATTGAGCTTATTACCGTGATGCATAATGATGACGTATCAGCACAATTTTATTATCTTCAAGCTATACATGCCCGTCAAGGTTTAAAAAATAACGAGAAACACGTGCATTATATAGACTTATGTCGCGATACTATTGTTCAAACCATCAAGAACCAAGCGCTGTTAACAAAGGCATGCATCAACCCTTTCAATGAATTAACTATTATGAATCCTGATTTCCTCATGCTTATTGCATTAGAATATCTAGAACACATCGATGATTCCACACCTTTATTAATACTAAGTAATAAACAAAGTAACGTTGAAAGTTATGAAAGCAATAATGATTCAGATAAGAACGAAGTTACGCCAATAGTCAAGCAAGGTATAAGCATGCTTGAAAAGCTTATTCGTATATATCCTGGCATTGCATGTACGTATATCGAGTTGTCTCGATCATATTTATCCATTAAAAAAGACTCCGAGGCGCTTCGTATGTTGCATCAAATCATGTCTTTACAACCACATTTTGCTGCGGGTTTAGTAGCAATAGCTAAAGTGGAGCTATACAAGCAGAACATTAGCACCGCCAATCGTTCATTAGAGCAAGCATTATCTTGTGATTTTTCCATTCGCAATAATTCATTATTTCGATTAGTTCAAGCAGCAATTAAAGCCGCTCAAAGTAAGATGGACGAAGCGATGAATGAGATGGAGTCCATCATGAAATTAGATGATATTCGTTCGTTGTCCAATAGTAATGATGGATCACATACTGATTCATTAAGACTTACTAACGACGATCGTGTCAATGCGTTTGTATTGTATGCTGCATTATTGAGTAGATCCAGGCGATTAAAAGAGGCAAAACAAGTATTGGCCGAAGCAAAAGTAGTATTTGCTGGAACAGCCCAAGAAGTGCAGGTATTAGTAGCGACAAGTCAACTAGCCGTTGAGAGAAATGATTTTGATACAGCAATTCGTGTGCTTGATAAGATTTCTGATGATTCACCTACATTTCATCGTGCACAAGTGTTGAAAGCTGAAATATTATTGAATAATAACAGAGATAAAGAGGGATTTACTCAATGCTATCGTAACTTGGTAGATAGGGATCCAACCGCGAAAAATTATGCACTTTTAGGTGAGGCATATCTTCGTATATTAAATCCCGAAGCAGCTATTGTCGCTCTAGAGCAAGCATACAAGTTAGAGTCATCAAATACTCGATTACGAGGTCGTATTGGACGAACATTAGTTGCAACTCATGAGTATCATCGGGCTGTGGATTTTTACGAAGAAGCAATCAAAGAATCATCAAAAAACACAAAAAATAGTGGTGAAACAGCACTATTAGCTCATGATTTAGCCAAATTATATGTGAAACTAGGTCGTGGCGATAGTGGCGCGCGAGTATTAGAGCGAGTGTTACGCGATGACCATCAAGATTTAACTGATTATCGCCAAGATGTTACTGCTTTAATGTTATTAGGTGACGTGTACAAGTTATACGCTAATGATAAGGTCGTAGAAACGTATGAGAAAGCGCGCGTATTGCAGAAAGAGGTTGTCACGCAAGTTAGGTCTGGTTTGTTGCAAACGGAATCATCACTGATAGAGACCGAAAAATCATTATTAAGTGAAATTTGTGAGAAAATTGGATCTATTTACAGTGCTCAAGTCTTGGGCAATCTGAACAGCAACCAATTGGCAATAAATCAGCCAGAAAAATATTTTTTAGAAGCGGTTCAACAAAACCCAATGAACGTGAAAGCAATGAAAGGATTGGCGAAGTTATACAAAGCTCGTAATGATACAGAAAATGCAAAGATCCAGTGTCAAAAAATTATTCATGCGGATCCATCCGATGAGGAAGCAACTACTATGTATAGTGAAATATTGTTCTATAGTAAGAATCCAGACGATGCAGTGCAACCACTGCAGGATTTGTTAAAATCGTATCCTAACAATTATCGCGCACTAGATAAGCTTATATCATTATTACGTCGTTCTGGAAAATTAGATGAGGCAGTAGCATATATAACCGCCGCTGAAGAAAGGGATCGTCGATCTGGTGCACATCCTGGATTGCATTATTGCAAAGGATTGTATGCTAGATATACCAATGATATTGGTAAAGCTATCGTTGAATTTAATTTAGCGCGTAAAGATGTTGATTATGGACCTGATGCATTAGTGAATATGGTAGAGTTATATTTGAATCCAAATCAAGATGGCGCATGGGAAGAGAAAGATGCCGGTCCATTAGATGAACAAGGATCAGTCAATGTTGCTGCAGCAGGTACTTTATTGAAAGAATTACAAGGTAAAGTACGCGATCCATTAAGATTCAAAATATTAGAAAATTATTGGTTATTAGCCAGTCGATCAAAGAGTAACATCGACAATGCCATGCAAAGCTTCATCTCCATACTCGATAAAGATCAAGATTATTTACCGGCTGTATTAGGCATGGCAACTGGTTTTATGGTGGAAAAAAATCAACATAAAGCCCATAATTTACTTAAAAGAGTTGCTAAGATGGAACCTCATTTACACGACGGCGATGATTATTGCCGCGCAAACCTATTGCTCGCAAAAATATACGTGGACAAAGTATTATACGATCAAGCACAAGATTTATGCAAACGATGTTTAGCTCAAAATAAATCATCCTCTCAAGCTTGGGAAATTATGGGTTTAATACTAGAGAAAGAAGGCAATTACGACCAGGCATCCGAGTGCTATGAAAAAGCATGGAATTTAGAATTTCAGCAATCACCTCCAGTTGGG
>JACCDO012111972.1_pt1 | contig 16109 bp, 16 predicted proteins | sample 7446101 | NCBI WGS metagenome assembly JACCDO01 (sample SAMN15323440, study PRJNA562643) | freshwater metagenome | isolation source: river surface water | place: USA:Blue River Watershed | collected 2017-08-16
GAACCGATTGATGAATACATGTCACTGCATCGAACGGATACAGACATCAAAGAGTTAGAAACCTATTTCGAATCAGTCATTGCTTGGATATCTAGTGTTTTTAATGATGTTGAAAGTGAAATGCGTGGCTTAGAATGGGGTCGCCTTTACGAAACATATAAGAAAACCAAATACAACTCTAAAAAGGTTTCTAAACAAGTGAAAGATCTGTACGCCAATCCATATGTAAAAAACAGAAGAGGCATTTTTGAATATATACTTGGTGACTGCAAAGACAAACAACTTTTGGATATTAGGATATTTGATGACGCAACCAAAAAAACTGTGTATGATAAACAAACGGCAGCTGCCGATAAAAAGGGAATCTCTAACTGTCCCTTATGCGCCGTAGGCACCAACGCTAACAAAACTAAAAAGTGGGCCTTATCAGAAATGGACGCCGACCATGTAACCGCCTGGAGTAAAGGAGGTGCCACCAACATCGCCAATTGCGAGATGCTATGCAAAACACATAACCGCTCCAAAGGCAATAAATAAGCCTGAGAAAATATATCTTTGAGGCGGATTAAAACCCCGCCTCATGGATTTTCTTCGCACAGATAAAGCTTGGTTCGGATTCATCTTCGGACTTATCGTTCCACCACTCGGATTGGTATTCTTTATGGAGCTCAACGAATACCTTCGCGGACATGTATTCAACGGCGGACAGCTTTCTTACAAGTTTATCTACATTATGAGCATCGCCTGTAATATGCTCCCCTTCCTCGTTGCAAAACGCCATCGCCTCGATCATCAAATGCAAGGCCTCGTCGCAGCTACCATGCTTTACAGCATGGCCTTAATGGGCTATATCTACTGGCTTTTCGAGCGTATGGCCTGAGGCAAATAACCACAAGCCTATAAACGTAAAAGCACCGTTAATAATCAACAACTCCAATCCTATCTGGTAATTCCCTAACCAATGCTGTTGGCTATTGCCATAATTCAACGCATAACATAAGAGCGGCGAAAGCAAAGCAATATAAGGCACCCTTGCATCTATCACCCTACGCTTCGTTAGAATCCCAAAGCTGAACAAGCCTAATAAGGGCCCGTAGGTATACCCTGCAATATCTAATAGCAAGTCGATGATCGCTTTTTCATTGATTACTTTAAAGATCAATACACAGATATAGAATAGCAAGGCAAAACTTAAATGAACGCGTAATCGCTTGCTTTTTTGCGCCTGCTCCGTCAGATCCTTCCTGCGTTGCAACCCTAGTATGTCAATACAAAACGACGCCGTCAATGCAGTAATCGCCCCGTCGGCACTCGGAAACAAGGCACTAATCAAACCAATCAAGAAAATCAGTCCTATCGCTGGCGGTAGATAATGCAAGGCTATACTCGGAAACAAATCGTCACTCGAAGCAGGTAAGGGCATCGCTACTTTTTTCGCATACAAAAACAAAGCCGCACCTAAAATCAAGAACAACAAATTCACTACTACTAAAACGCCAGAAAAGCTCAACATATTGCGTTGCGCCCCAGATAAATTTTTCACACTAATATTCTTCTGCATCATCTCCTGATCCAATCCCGTCATAGCAATCGTAATGAAAGCACCACCCAATACCTGTTTGAGGAAAAAGCCTTTGCTACCCCACTCCATATTCCAAATCTTAGTTAGCTGCTGCGAACGCATCCCTTCCACAAAGCCACCCCAATTCAAGCCTAACTGTTCTTTGATAAAAACAATACAAATCACCAAGGCCAACAACATAAAGGTCGTCTGCAATAGATCCGTCCAGACAATCGTCTTCACCCCACCTTGGAACGTATACAATAAGATCATTAAAATCACCACGGCTGCCGTTACCCAAAACGGAATCTGCCAGGTATCCAAAATAAAAATCTGCAAGACATTCACCACCAAATACAAACGCAAGGTCGCCCCCATCGTTCTGCTCACAATAAACAATAAAGCCCCCGTCTTATAACTCGCATTCCCAAAACGTTCCAAGAGATAATGATAAATCGATGTCAAGTTCATGCGATAATACAAGGGCAACAAAACACCTGCCACCACCCAGTAGCCAAGTAAATAACCCAAAGCTACCTGCATATAGGCAAAGTGCGCAACACCTACCTTCCCCGGTACACTCATGAAAGTCACCCCACTCAAAGACGTGCCAATCATCCCATAAGCCACCACCAGCCAATTGGAATTTCTGTTGCCTATGAAAAAGCTATGCTCGTTCGCGCCGCGACCGGTCCACCAGGCAACTACAAACAATAAGGCAAAATAGGCGAGCACTGTGCTCAATGTTAAAATCGGACTCATACTCAAAACTACTAAAGTAAAGAGCGCTTAGCGCATCATGGTCGCTTGAGTTCTCCACTAAATTTGTTGCATTGGATATTTTTTTGTATTTTAGGAAAAGACAAATACATAACACTCAATCAACTACACAATGAGAGGTTTAAACAAAGTTTTATTAATTGGCAACCTGGGCAAGGACCCAGAAATCCAAAATTTCGACAAAGGAGCCCTTTTGGCTAAATTCCCTTTGGCGACCACCGAAACCTTTAAAGACAAAAACGGACAACGTCAGGACAGAACCGAATGGCACAATATCGTCATTTGGGGCACCTTGGCCGAAGTGGCCCAAAAGTACCTGCGCAAGGGTATGATGGTCTATGTCGAAGGGCGTATCCAGTCGCGTCAGTATGAGGACAAGGAAGGCAACAAGAAGAACATCACCGAGATTCGTGCGGAGAACTTCCAGATGCTCGAACGCCGTGACAATGTTGCCGGACAGGGTCCACAAATCGTGGAACCGGGTGCCCCAAGCGAACTACCCGGAGGGGATATGCCATTCTAAACGAATTTTGTATATTTGCAGGTCATCAAAGTATTTTTAACTGTGGGTACAGAACCTCCCTCGATTATCGTCAATTCGATTTTATCAGCAACTCCCCTCTTGCAAATTGCGCACGAGTCGATATCTATAAGCGAATTGGCAATTAAATTACTCATTACCTGTATACTTATTTTCTTCGCTGCGCTCATGGCCGGCGCGGAAGTCGCCTTCTTCTCGATGGCAAGTAAGGATCTCAGCAACCTTTCTAAAAAGTACGGTAAACAAGCAGATCAGATCCTCGCCCTCCTAGAACAGCCGCGTCGTCTATTAGCCACCATATTGATTGCCAACAGCTTTATTAATATCGCTGTGGTGGCACTCACTTATTCTGTGCTACACCCTTTCCACCTACCCGCACTGATCGAGTTTTTGGTGGAAATCGTGGCCATTACCTTCATCCTCGTACTTTTCGGAGAGGTAATGCCAAAGGTATACGCCACCCAACACAATGTTAAAATGGCCGTGTTTATGGCGGGTCCGATCACCACCATGAACAAGCTATTCTATCCGTTAAGTCAGTTTCTAATTTCCTTTACCACCATTATCGAACGTCGCTGGATGAAAAAGACAGCCAACGAAATGGATGCCGAAGAAATTGCCCATGCCATCGATATCGCCTTGCCAGAAAACAGTTCTAAACAAGAGGTGTCGATCCTTAAAGGCATAGCCCAGTTTGGAAATACCAGCGTAAAGCAAATCATGAAGGCGCGCCCCGACATCATCTCGCTCGACTATTCTCTGAATTTCGAAGAAGTGAAAGCGCAAGTAAAAGAACATGGCTATAGCCGTATCCCCGTTTTTGAAGATGGCGACCCCGACAAAGTAATGGGTGTTTTCTTCTCCAAAGACATGATGGAATACCTCGATAAAGGCGCCGACTTCGATTGGCATACCTTGATCCGTAAACCATTCTTTGTCCCAGAAAACAAAAAGATCAACGACCTCTTACAAGAATTCCAACAGAAAAGAATGCACCAAGCCATGGTCGTAGATGAATATGGTGGAACGGCCGGACTAGTAAGCTTGGAAGATATCTTGGAAGAAATTATCGGCGACATAAAAGATGAATTCGACGAGCAAGAAGAAAACCTCATTCAACGTACCGCAGACAACGCGTATATCATGGATGGAAAAGTATTGCTAAACGATGTTTGTCGCGCGCTCGACCTCCCAACTGATGCCTTTGACGAAGTAAAGGGCGAGTCGGATACCTTAGCAGGACTCCTGTTAGAACTATTCGGACGCTTCCCTCGTCAGAATGAAAGCATCCGTCACGAGCAGTTCGAATTCACCATCCTACAGCTACAGAAAATGCGAATCGCGAAGGTGAAACTTTTCGTTCACACAGACTTGGCATAATCTATTACCTTTGCTTTAATGGAACAAAGAGAAATCCTACGTATGGCTTATCTAGCCATCCGCGGCCAATGGCTTCGAAGCGTCATCACCATGCTGATTATCGCCTTCGGAATCATGGCGCTAGTAGGTATCTTGACCATTATCGACGGCATTAAAGGAAGTATCAACAGCAACTTCTCTAGCATGGGTGCCAACTCCTTTACCTTCAAAAATAAAGAGAGTGATTTCCATGTCGGACGTAGCGGTAAAAAAGCGAAATCGTTTCCAATCATCAAATGGGAAGAAGCAAGCCGATTCAAAACAAGTTATAGCTTCCCTGCCACCGTCTCCGTCAATGTAACCGCGTCGCGTACCGCGATTGCAGAACATGGCTCTTTTAAAACAAATCCCAATATCGCCGTCTACGGTATCGACGAATCCTATTTCGCCGTTTCTGGATTTAATCTCTATGCCGGCCGAGCTTTCTCCGAACAAGAAATACAAGATGGCCTCCCTGTCGCTGTTATAGGGGCTGACGTCGCCCTTCACCTCTTCCGTTTACCTGCGCAAGCGGTTCAGAAAATCATCTCTGTCAACGAGAAGAAATACCGTGTCATTGGCGTTTTACAATCGAAAGGCACCTCTAGATTCTTAAGCTCCGATAATACGATCTTCTTGCCATTACCCGATGTGCGCCGCAACTGGCTTAGTGGGAAGACCAGCAAAACCTCTTACCTCATCACGGTCATGGCCGACCGACCAGAGATGATGTCGGCTGGCGTATTAGAAGCAGAAGGTCTTTTCAGAGTGATACGCCGTGTACCTCTCGGAGAAGAGAACGACTTCGACACACAACGCAGTGATGACCTTGCCACCGAACTAATCAGCAATCTATCCTTTGTTTCCCTTGCAGCAACACTCATCGGTTTGATCACCTTATTGGGCGCTGCCATCGGATTGATGAATATTATGCTCGTAAGCGTGAACGAAAGAACCCGTGAAATCGGACTTTGTAAGGCGATCGGTGCCAAGAACAGCGACCTCCTTCGTCAGTTATTTTATGAAAGTATTTTGATTTGTCAAGGCGGTGCTATCATTGGCATTGTACTCGGCATCCTGCTTGGAAACCTAATTGCCATCGGTGTTTTCGGAGGATCTATGTTGTTCCCTTGGGCCTGGATTTTACTAGGACTAGTTTTATGTTTTATCGTCGGATTAGTTTCAGGTATTTACCCTGCGATGAAAGCCGCACGCCTCGACCCCATTCAAGCATTGCGTCAAGATTAATTCTTCGCAAAAATTCATTTCGCTCGCTTAACTTTGTTAAACACCCCCATTGCTATGTCATCGAAACTAAAATCGACGACAGGCCTACTATTGCTTTGTATAGCTTTGTTCGCTTGTCAGTCAACACCCAAGAAAAACCCTCAAAACGCGGTCGTTTACAAAGGGCAGGATGGTAAAAAATATTTAGCGCTTGCGGATGCGGAAGTCTTTGACAAAAGCTGGTCGCATAGCAAAACCTTATTCGTACAAATGGCGGCTGAGCCCGATAATATGCACCCTTGCAATAGCAATAGCGAGATGCGTTCGATCCTCAACAATTTCGTCCATAAATATCTCTTGACCCTCGACTTGGAGCAATGCGGTGTTATGCCTGATCTCGCGATAGCGATGCCCGAAGAAGATGCAACACATACCCAATACGTTTATACCTTGCGAGAAAATGCAAAATGGGATGACGGCAGTCCGATCACTTGCGACGATATCCTATTCTCTTATAAAGCATATTGTTGTCCACTCACTCAAAACCCGCATCAGAAGCCTTACTTGAACAATATCAAACGAATTGAAAAGGTGGCTGATAAACCGAATACTGTACGCTTCGTTATGGAACGTGCCTATGTGCAGAATTTAGAAATGACCATCGATTATCCGATCATTCAAGAGAAGCTTTTCGATCCGACACATATTTTGCGCAAGGAATCTTTCGAAGGATTTAAAGACAAGAATTTTAAGGCAAATCCAGCATTAGAAAAATGGGCACAGTTCTTCAACGACCCTAAAACAGGGCATGAGCTGCAATGGATCAGCGGTGCAGGACCTTATAAATTCGTGGATTGGAAAGCAGGCGAAGCAATTATCTTGGTAAAGAAAGCAAATTATTGGGCGACCAATTCTGCACAAATTTGGGATCAACAGGGACCAGATACCATTTACTTCAAATCGGTGAAAGACCCTAATACATTGATGTTGGAGCTAAAAAATCAAACAATTGACGCAAGCACATTCTTGTCAGCTAAGCCTTTGTTAAGTCTGCAAGAAGACTCTGCCTTCAATGCGAATTATAATAGCTGCTTCGTGAGTAATTTCAATTATAGCTATATCGCTATCAACTGCAAACCTGATGGTGTAAAGCACGGACCGCTTTTTACGGATAAACGCGTACGTCGTGCCCTAGCCTATTTGACGCCAGTCGATGATATCATCAAGGTAGTCTATAAAAACAAATGTGGCCGTACCGTTTCGATGGTATCTCCACTCAAAGCTGAATACAATAAGGATCTTGCTTTGATTCCTGTTGATGTCGAGAAAGCAAAAGCATTGTTGGCAGAGGCTGGATGGAAGGATAGTGACGGAGACGGTATTCTAGACAAAGTCATCGATGGCAAGAAATGGTCGATGCGTGCAGATATCAATATCATGAATGCCGTACCAGATTGGAAAGACATTGCCAATATGGTGGCGGAAGTTTATCGCAAAGCGGGTATTGAATTAACTATTCAGCTGATGGACCCAGGCGTCTTTGTGCAGAAGAATAAAGAGCACGACTTCGATTTGAGCATGGGCTCTTGGGGAGGTGTCAGCAGCGCCGACGACTTCACTTCAATTTGGAGTAGTGATAGCTGGAAGACGAAAGGAAATAACTTCACCGGATTTGGCAATGCACAATCCGATGCGCTGATCGATTCTTGTAAATATATTGTCGATTTTAACCGTAGAGTTCCTTATATAAAAGCATTTCAGGCTTTGGTATATGAAGAACAACCATATATTTTCTTGAACAGCAGCACCCGTAGATTATTATTGCATAAGCGTTGGGGAAATGCGAAGTTCTTTATTCAACGACCAGGTATTGCCTTGAACAGTTTACAATTAATACAAGCGAAATAATGATTCATCCTTTCAAAGACGGCGATCAATTGCAGTACGAGCATACGGTAACGGAGCAGGATTTAGCATCCTTCGCTTCAGGGAATGTACATCCTGTCTATGCGACTTTCTCTGTTGCACGCGATGCGGAATGGTGTTGCCGACTTTTTGTATTGGAGATGAAGGAAGCCGATGAAGAAGGTATTGGTACCTTTATCGAAGTAGAACATGTATCCCCAGCCTATCTTGGCAGTAAAGTGTCGTTCACAGCCACGTTGGAAAATCAAGAAAAGAACAATGTGATCTGTCGCTTTGAGGCAAAGGTTGGAGATCGTGTGATTGCGCGAGGCCGTCAAGGACAGAAGATTTTAAAGCGCGAACGTTTAGAACAACTTTTTAATTCTATCAGCGAATGAGTGGCTTGAGTACTGATTTTGTAGCGCATCTTAAAAAGAATCCCTATATCGATTTCGAACGATTATTGCTCGCGCATGCGCAAGAGCCCGTGATTAGCGTTCGACAAAACAAACACAAGGCGAAGAAGGAATGGGCCAACAGTGCCCCTGTCAATTGGTGCTCCGAAGGTGTCTATCTCCCTACCCGACCTTATTTCGCGCATGACCCGTGTTGGCATGCAGGCGTCTACTATGTGCAAGAAGCAAGTTCTATGTATCTGGCAACAGCCTTTGCCAATTTAGGCCTTGCGTCACAAGACCTGCGTGTGCTCGACCTCTGCGCAGCTCCGGGAGGAAAGACGACTTTACTCCTGGATCAATTAAGTGCGGACAGCCTTCTGGTGAGCAATGAAGTAGTAAAAAATCGACTCAGCATTCTACAAGAAAATGCGAGCAAATGGGGACGCAGTAATCATCTCCTTGCATCGGCAGAAGCAAAGCAATGGGGTAAGTTGAAAAACGCTTTCGATGTTATTGTCGTTGATGCGCCATGTAGTGGTAGCGGACTTTTTAGAAAAGACGCCGACGCCATCCATGAGTGGAGTGAAGCGCAGGTGGGCGTTTGCGCGGATCGTCAAGAAAACATTTTGAAAGATATTTGGCCGGCCTTAAAGCCAGGTGGCTATCTGATATATAGCACGTGTAGTTATTCGGTAGAGGAGAATGAAGGCATGCTAGAGCGCTTGCAAAACAATCCAGAATTGGAGTTTACGGTGACGGAGCATCCGAAGCGTTTCTCGCCGGATATGATTGCCGGAGAAGGATTTTTCTTAATGACTCTACAGAAAGCAGGAAGCAGACAGCCCTTTGCGGTGATGGATTATAAAGCGAAGTTACATTTACCAAAAGAGCTACAGCACTTCGTTAAAAAGGAGGTTTTGGAAAACCATACCCCTTTTGAGCATAAAGAAAATTGGTATTTGTTCCCAGCAAGACACTACCTGTTTATGCAGGATTTAAAGTCCTTGGTTTACATAGCGCAAGCGGGGGTGGAAATCGGCCATGCGGATAAAAAAGGAGCACATCCAAGTGCGGCATTGGCATGGAATGATGCCTTGGCAGAAGGACTCCCTTCGATACAAGTGGATGAAGCGCAGGCCTTGAAATACCTCAAAAGAGAAGAAGGCTGGTGGCCCGAAAGCCTCGACAAAGGATACTACTTGGTAAAATTTGAAAACTGGTATCTTGGCTGGGTAAAAGCGGTACAAGGCAGGCTAATTAACGCTTATCCGATGGAATGGCGTCTGCGAAAGTGATTCATGCGGGAAATTCCGTATCTTTGCCCACTGAATAAACCGGAGGGATATGCAAACTGTAGCAATTGTCGGTCGACCAAACGTCGGCAAATCAACATTATTTAACCGTCTAACTGGCTCTAGAAAGGCCATTGTAGATGATTTGAGCGGTGTAACCCGCGACCGTATCTACGGAGAAGTAGAATGGAATGGCATGGAATTTAACCTGATTGATACAGGTGGATATGTAAAGAATACGGATGACGTTTTTGAAAAAGAAATCAAAAAGCAGGTAAAATTAGCCATTAACGAAGCGCATGCCATCATTTTTGTATTGGATGTCATGACAGGTATTACTGATTTAGATGACGAAGTCGCAGATATGCTACGTCGCTCTGGTAAAGCAATATTCTTGGTCGTTAATAAAGTAGATAACTACGAGCGTCAATTATTGGCGAACGAATTTTACTCTTTAGGTTTCGATTATAATTTCTTCTTAAGCAGTATCAGCGGTAGCGGTACGGGTGAATTGTTGAATGATATCGTAGATCACCTCAAGACAATTCCAGCTCCAATGTCGGAGAAGTTGGATTTACCGAAATTCACTTTGATCGGTCGTCCGAACGTAGGAAAATCTTCCTTATTGAATGCTTTATTAGGTCAGGAAAGAACGATTGTGAGTGATGTAGCAGGTACTACCCGCGACTCTATTCACACCCATTACTCCTTGTATGGCAAGAATTGTATTTTGATCGATACGGCAGGTATTCGTAAAAAGAAGAATGTAGATGAAGATTTAGAGTTCTATAGTGTCATCCGTTCGATGCGTGCCATCGACGAATCGGATGTTTGTATGGTAATGGTCGATGCGACGCTTGGTATGGAGCAACAGGATTTGTTGATCTTACGTCAGGTAGAGCAAAAGAAAAAGGGCTTAGTGATTTTGGTGAACAAATGGGATCTGGTAGAAAAAGAGACCAATACCATGAAAAAGATGGAAGAAGAGTTGAAGAAAAAGATTGCGCCTTTCACCGATGTACCTATTATTTTCATCTCTGCATTAGAAAAAACACGTATTTCGAGAATCATCGAAACTTGTTTGGAGGTGTATGAGAATAAGAATCGTAAGATTACGACCTCTAAGTTGAATGAAGCGATTCAGGAGGCTATTGAGGCTACACAGCCGCCAGCACACCGTGGACACTTGATTAAGATTAAATACGGAACACAATTACCTGGTCAGGTACCAACCTTTGCATTGTTCTGTAATTATCCTCGAGAGATTAAAGAACCGTATCGCAATTATCTAGAGAAGCGTTTACGTGCCACCTTTAACTTTACCGGGGTACCGATTAACCTATTTTTCCGAGAAAAATAAATTTTTTGCTTTTTTTGTTAAATTTCTAAAAAAAGCTATCTTTGCAAGCGAATTATAATTCATTAACAACAAATCATCTTCATTAAAATGAAAAAATTATCCTTCTTGGTAGTTGCGGGCGCTATGATGGCTTTCGCTTCTTGCGGTAACAACGAAGCAACTGAAAATGCTACAGCTCCTGAAATGTCAGTTTCTACAGAAAACGCTACTGACAATGCTACAGCTACTGAAGCTCCAGCTGCTCCTGCTGCTGAAACTAAGTAATTTTTTATTACTGCAAAAAAGCCTCCCACTCGGGAGGTTTTTTTTTGCCCAAAAATTCCGCTCCAAACCGTATCTTTGGTGTCGAGATGAACTTTCTCTATCGTCAACCCCATATTGCCTTAGAAAACCTAAGTGATGAGGAATTGATTCGTCAATTTCGCATGAATGGGGATCAGACGTATTTTGTGACCTTGTTCCAACGCTATACCCACCTTATTTATGGCGTTTGTAAGAAATATTTAAAGCAAGAGCCATTAGCAGAAGATGCGGTGATGGAAATCTATGAAAAGCTCTTACGTGAAATTGGTCGCCATGATATTCAAATCTTCAAAGCTTGGCTTTATCAAGTAAGTAAGAATCATTGCTTGATGCATTTACGCCGTCATGCGGCCCACCCAGTTGATTATGTGGAAGAAGTAAAAGGAAATACGCCTTTACTTATGGAAACGGAGCAAAATGTGCATCTTGATGAACAACAGAAAGCTATTTTGGAAAAGGCACTTTTAGAAGCCCTTCAGCAGCTGAATCCTGAGCAAAAGCGCTGCGTGGAATTATTCTACCTCGCTGATAAAAGTTATATCGAAATCTGCAAAGAGACAGGATATACGCTTAAACAGGTGAAAAGCTTCATCCAAAACGGCAAACGAAATCTAAAAATTCAACTCTCGAAAGGGAACTAAATTATGTCGAAACTATTCGACCATATCAACCAAGGCTCTGCAAAGAGCGAATGCTTTAGCGAAGAGCAGCTTCTAGCCTATATCCAAGGGCAATTGAGCACCTCTGAGGTAAAGTCATTAGAAGAGCATATCAATTCGTGTGAGTTGTGTAATGATGCCTTGGATGGCCTATTAACAGACGATGGAAAGCTAAACGCAGGCACTAAACAGGAATTACCAGAAGTGCTAGATCGTATCAATAAACGTCTGGACCACCGCTCACGTAAGGAACATCGCCTCATTCCGATTCATATTTACTCCCCGTGGAGAATGATAGGAGTCGCTGCCGCAGTAGTTTTTATCGTTTTAGGGGTAGGCGTTTACTTCAATCTATTTGTCAATACCCGATTACAAATCGTAGCAGACAAGCTAGAGAAGATGAAATCCGAGTTGAGTAATATCAGCTTTAGTAAAGGACATGATACGATCACAATTATTAAAGAACAGGCAAAAATAGCGGCAGCAGATGAGAAAGCAGATGCATTCGACACCTCTCCTTTAGCTGAATTGGAAAACAATTCGAAAGATAGTAGTGCTCAGGTAGTGAATGTAGAAGAGCCGACATTAGAAAGCGCTCCGATAGCTATGGCCGACGCTGATGCAGGCGTTTCCCCTACTGTAGATGACAAATTAACAGAAACGACCGCGCCGCAAGTAAGCGCTAAATCGAAGGCCCCTGCGGATCTTGCTAACGCAAGCGCGAGCAACGAACAATTGAATGCCATTCAACAGAGCTTAAAGACCAATAACTTTACGCGAGCATCCGCACAATGCTATTCGATTTTAAATAAGGATCAGTCGCAATATAAAGTGCGTTACCTACTCGCTTTGAGTTTGATGGGGCAAAAGAAGTATATTGATGCCATTCAACAGTTTGATATCATTATGGTACAAACCAATGACGAAGTATATGAGGCTGCTCGTTATCAAAAAGCTTTAGCCCATATTAAAATCAGTGACCCAATCACTGCTAAAGCCATTTTACAGCAAATTGTTTCTGAAGGTGGCGCTTATAAAGCCCAAGCAGAAGCCAGTTTGAAAGAGCTGAAATAATATTAAAGGCCTTACAGAATTGTAATCTGCATTTTACGCCCTAATCCTTGCTCGATAATTCTTCGAAGCGTAGCTAGTTGTATATCACTTTTTCCATTCTCTAAACGAGAAATATAACTCTTTTTAGTGCCAACCTTCACGGCCAACTCCTCTTGCGTTAACTTCGCTTGTCGACGTGCCGCTTTTAAACATTCACTTAAAATAAAAGCTTCAGCGTCGGCTTCGAACTGATCTCTAGAGGGTGTACCATGCTGACCATACTTTTTTTCCAACAATTCATCAAATGTTGTAACAGTAGAATCGATTTTCTTTTTCATATCATTTATTTTTTACTTATCGCTTGAATTTGCAATTTCCTAGCGAGTTCAAGTTCCTTCGCAGGAAGCTTTTGGGACTTCTTTATGAAAGCATTCAATAATAATATTTCCTTTGAATCTGTGAATACACAAAAAATACGAATATTCTTTTCCCCGGTTTTCACTCGTATTTCAAAGAGTCCGCTTGCATTTGTTATGCTCTTGAAAAATTTAAGCGGTATTACATCAATAACCCTCAATAATGAAAGTACATACTCAATTTTCTTTTGTGTATTTAAACTTTGCTCATTGTAAAAATCTATATAGTGGCTCTCAAACAACACAATTTTTCTATTCTGACTTCTCATACTAAGTTAACTAATTAGTAAACATTTTCCAAATAAAATGTTCCTAATAAGAACGCGCGTACCACCATGGTTCTTGTACTCACAAACTATAAATCGCACAAAAAGGAAAGGTCCCACATTTCTGTGAAACTTTTAGCCACTGCATTTACCCAGTATATCTGAAAGAAAATTAAACCTAGTCGAAAGACTGATTCGTCTGACTAGCACGCTGCAAAATCTGCTCGTAGTCAGATGGCTTCAAATCGCTGAAGAAGAAATTAATCGGATCTATCTGTGTGCCACCCTTGATAACCTCATAGTGACAATGCGGACCAGTAGAAGAGCCTGTACTACCCACATAACCTATTACGTCGCCTCGCTTAACCTTCTGCCCACGTGTTGCCTTGAAACGACTCATATGCGCATAAAGGGTACGATAGCCATATCCGTGATTGATAATGATGTGCAAACCATAACCACTATGATCGGCGATAGAACCCTCTACAACCCCGTCTCCGGTAGCGTAGATCGGTGTGCCAGGACTAGCAGCGAAGTCGATACCGCTGTGAAACTTCACAATCTTATAAATAGGATGGGTACGATACCCGAAGCCGGAAGCAATACTGTTCAAGCGACGGTTAGAAATCGGTTGAATAGCAGGAATACTCTGCATCATCTGCGCCTTGCTCTGCACTAATTTTTCAATCTCATCAAAAGACTTCGATTGTATGTAAAGCTTTCGACTGATTTTATCGAGCGCTTTCGTCGTATTCACCATCAAATCGGTATTATCATAACCGTCTAAATCAGCGTATAAATCCGTACCTCCAAAAGCACCAGAACGTTGAGTAGGACTGATTGGATTGGCCTCAAAAATCACGCGATATGTATTGTCATCGCGATCTGCGATACTTTTCAAACTAGCATCCACACGCGCCATTCGACGATTCAACAACTCATACTGCGCACGTACTTTGTTTAATTCACGCTTCAAAATTTTCTCCTTAGGAGAATCTAAATATTGATAAGCGAAATATACGCTTACGATAGCAAAGACAAGGGTGGCACTTAAGAAACCAAATACACGCAATGTCCATTCCCACCACGAGAGCTTAACCGTCTCGTAGCTGAGGGTATGGGTATTGAACACATATTTTACTTTCTTTTCAGCCATAATTAATGAGTTGCAAAGATACGGAAAAGCAGGCCTAAATGAACCAAAATTCTGTTAAAGGGGTCAAAAATCAGTTTAATTCATGCCAAGCTAGTGAAGCTGCTCCTAAAACGGCCGCATCTCCTTCTGGCAAGGCTGAAAAAGCAAGCTTTATTTTGCCTTTAAAAATCTGCAATAAACTCTCTTCAAAATGCTTTTTTAAGGGACGCATCAATAATTCTCCAGCATTTGCTAAGCCTCCGAACAAAAAAATCGTTTCTGGAGAAGTAAAGGCTACTGCATCCGCGAGTTGTCTGCCTAATACTTTAGCCGTAAAATCGAAAATCTCTATCGCGAGCTCATCACCCGCCCCAGCAGCTTCTGCAATCGACTTTGCCGTTATTATCCCGCTTGTACGTAAGGAGGAGCTGACACTTTCCTTCATCAACCACTCTTCTGCAGTACGGACAATGCCCGTTGCGGAGGCGTAAGTCTCTAAACAGCCTTTTCTACCGCAGCCACAGCTTCTTCCATCATAATCATAGACAATATGTCCTAGTTCACCTGCAAAGCCATCATGACCATAAACGACCTCCCCATTCACCACTACCCCGCTTCCTAAGCCTGTTCCAAGGGTGATCATGATAAAATCTTTAAGTCCTTTCGCGGCGCCGAATTGCATTTCTCCGATAGCGGCAGCATTCGCGTCATTCGTAAGCCAGGCAGGCACTCCAAAATGTTTAGCAAACATTTCTGCCAAGGGCACAACACCCTCCCAGCTTAAGTTTGGAGCAAATTCTACCGTACCTTTATAATAATTTCCGTTCGGAGCACCGATTCCGATACCCGCCAAGGAAACATTTTTTAGTCCGATAGCCTCGTAAGCAAGTTTAACTTCCGCTACCAATGCCTCCGCACTTTTTGCAGTTGGAATAGAAAAGCGATGCAACAAATTTCCCTTTACATCTACTACTCCTACTGCTGTATTCGTACCGCCAATATCAATGCCCAGCGCTATTTTCGTCATAGTCAATTCCTTGTTTTTGTAATAACTGCTTCACCACTACTGCGAACAATGCTAAGAAAACAAAGCACGCAAACGCCAACCAATACGATTGATGAATACCAATGCCCGCTTGTTCTGGATGCATACTCTGATACCAATCCGCCAATTTACCTTGGATAGGAGGCAATACAGAACCCCCTAGAATCATCATTACTAAGAAGGCCGCACCTTGGGTGGTATAAGAACCAAGTCCCGCCAAGGATAAAGAGAAAATGCTTGGCCACATAATGGAGCAAAATAAACCACCGCTGAGTATCGCATATATCGCTACTTGTCCGCTACTAAGGATACCAACCAACATGGCCAAAGCGCCTCCGATACTAAATAACAATAAGGTTAGAGCGGGTTTGCCACGACTGATGAAAAAGACCGCTACTTGCAATACCACACATAATACATATCCATACAAAGAAGAAACATCTTTCTGCGCTAGGGCATTTACGCCGAGCACTAAGCCAAATGCAAGAATAGGTACAATCACCGTTGCCAATTGCTTTTTAAGGCCTGTCCATTCAAAAACATTAATAGCACCTGTCCAGCGACCGACCATCAAACTACCCCAATACACCGAAGCAAATACAGCAATCTGCGAAGCTTCGAATCCGCCAAAAGCCTTCTGTTTCAGCAATTCTCCTAAGTTCGAACCAATGCTCACTTCTACCCCAACATATACGAAAATCGCTAACATACCAAGCACCAATTGCGGATACTGCATGGCTCCCCAACCATTTTTATTCTTGCGTGAAGGA
>JACCDO010113445.1_pt1 | contig 16108 bp, 9 predicted proteins | sample 7446101 | NCBI WGS metagenome assembly JACCDO01 (sample SAMN15323440, study PRJNA562643) | freshwater metagenome | isolation source: river surface water | place: USA:Blue River Watershed | collected 2017-08-16
AAACCGTCGTGGCGGTGGCGGTGGCGGTGGCGGTGGCGGTGGCGGTGGCGGTGATGACGGTGGTGACGATACCGACGTTTTGGATTGTACGCAAGCAAAATGTTATGAACAACCGAGTACCGGTTCAAACAAACAATTTAATAGATATGATCCTTACCGTAAAAAACGTGGACCCAATGACCCCAAATACGATGAAGATGTCGGATTTTGTGGTATTGAATATATGGATAAATCTGGAAAAAAATTCATGTTTGGATGTAGCTCGTCAGACACGTGTGCAAAATTAGACTGTAACACTGCATGTAAACGCGATCCGAAAACAAAAAAATTTATAGGTGACTGTAGAACTTACCCCAAACCCGATGCCAAAAGTGGTGGAGGTGGAGGTGGAGGAGGTGATGATGATGGTGGCAGCGGACCTGCGGACTATTATGACAATGACATGGATGATTACATGAACGAACTCATGAAACCCGGCCAAATGACTCCAAATCAAATGTATAATTTTCGCCAAGCGCGCTACGGGTGCGACTCATCCGAATTTGGATGTTGTGCAGATGGTTTCACTTTCAAAAAGGATGCAAGCGGAAACAACTGTTTCGACTTTTTACCATACTATAATCCCATTGTATTCAGAGGCGGAGGCGGAGCTTAAAAAAATGAATAAAAAAATCAATCATTCATTTATCCATTTTTATTTCGATTTTTTTTGATTTTTTGAATCAAAAAAATGTAAATTGAAAACTTATTTTTTATCTATATTTTCATTAGTGTTTCTATTATCGTCGTTCGTCGTTCTCAAATCAAATGTTGTCTACTTTGTACATTCCTCGTGTCAACCGCACTCATATGGGTCATGGTGAATACATGAAAAAGGTGTTTGAGCATCAAGGAATTGCAATGGTGAAGTCCGTGGAGTTTTTTGAGCACGAGATTCCAAATGCAGCATTTGGGTTTGCAATTGTCAAGATTCAGTTCTGGATTCCAGGTATCGTATCCAAGCACTTTCAACAACGTTTGAAAGATGCAAGCAAAGAAACGCGCATCGTGTTCTCTGATCCTTCTTACTGGATCGTTTTGCCATACACCGAAAAACAAAAACAGCAACAGCTAATCAAGATTCCTCCTCCTCCTCCTATCCGTGAACCTGCCGCCGCCGCCGTCAACAACAACAACTGCATTTGCGGCTGTGGCGGCGGTGAAATGGATTGCTCCTCACAAATCCTGTACAATCAGTTTACAGACAAAGTTTGGACAACCCCTCTCGGCAGCTGCAGAAACAGCTGGACTGCTATGAACAGCATCGAAGACAACTTTCGATTCTACGACACGCCATTCGGATTCGGATTCGAGACAATTTGATTGATTCCAAACAAATTTTACACAACAAAAAAATTAAATTGTAAAAAAATAAAAAAAGAAAACAGAGTGGCTAAGACTGTAGCGTTATAGAGCCAAAAAACAAAAAAAAACTATTTTTTTATAAAAATAACGAAAAAATGTATTTTTTTCATATAAAAATAAACAAATTGAAAAATAAAATAGTTTATTTATTTCCATCAGTGCTCTCCCATCTTAAAGGAATGTCTACTACTGCGAATCAACTTGGACCCAACGAACAAAACCTTGCTCACGCTGTTGAAGAAATCCTACTATCACGTATGGAAAATTTGAATCCTCTCCCATCTAACACTGCTGAATCCGAATCTCTTGATCAATTTATGCAACTCGCCGAACGTTATGTGACAATCGTTGAACCTTCGGACCTATTCAGTCGTCGAATGATCGCATTCTTGGACACGATGTACAATCAACGCTATCGAGCACAACAGCGCGAGCAGCAACGCGTCCAAGTAAGGCGCATCGGTGCAAAACGTGTATTCGGCACTGACATCACTCGAGAAGTCGATCAAAATACAAACATTGCAAACACATTTGCTTAACGATTCCCCGTGACAAAAAACAAAAAATAAAAAATAAAAAATAAAAAATAAAAAATAAAAAATAAAAAATATTTTTTTTATTCATTTGATCAATTCATTTGATCATTTCAAAAATAATTATAAGTAAATAATTTATTGATAATAATATGATGAAATATACAATGTATACAAATATAAAACATGCAAGTGGATTATAAAATATGTCATTGTCGTCCACTTCCAAGTCAAAATCATCACCGTTTAACTCATTAATAATAACGCCATCATCGATATTTTGGGTTTCATTTATTTTTTTTTTACAAATAGGACACTTATTTTGAATTGAAAGCCATGTATCAAGGCAAGGTGTATGGTATCGATTTAAACAGCCACATTTTAAATAATATAATGGTAACCTATATACATCATCATCTAAATTTTCTAAACAAATATAACACTTTTCAATTTCAATAATGTTTCCATAAGTCATTTTCATTGTTTTAACTATCTTAAATTAAAAATATAACTTTATTAATTTTTATATTCATTTATTTTGTTATTCAGTTTTACTTTTTTAATAAAATTGAATTTTTAAATGATATTACTACACCATGATAAATACTTCACGTTTATTATACGACGACAATAAAATAGAATATGCAACCAACAAATACATCTTCTTGTTCAAGACAGCAGTATCTGAGAGACATACTCGAACTAGCAAAACAAAAAATGTTATCAAGAGTCGTAAACAACACAACAAATGCGACAAATGAAAGAAATGCAACAACAATCATCTCAAACTTGTCATCGCCATCTCATACCATGAATGACAATCTTATGGAGATTATTATAGGCGTTGGTTACATTTTGATTGTTATTGTGTTTCTTATGAAATTGTTACTAAGAACAATTCGAAAATTTGAATACTATTACATGTCACCGTCTTATAATCGCTTTGGTTTTATTGCAAATGAAGAATCTGATTACAATGATTCTGAATCCGAATCATCCGATAGTGAACATGACAGTGACAGTGAACATGACAGTGAAAATAGTAGTAGCACAGGATCATTGTCACCATCCCCCATTCCCTTACGATCATCGCTATCGCTCTCGTCTGCAGGAAAATATCTTCACCTTCAAACACCTGTTCAGAATATCAATATCGTTACTCCCCAAACCCCCTTGCCTCTCAGAAGAAGCTTGCGTTTGAAAATAAAGAGCGAACTTCATCTATCCGAAATGGAAAATAAGGCAGCAATTCATAATACAGTGATGACACGAAGTCAAACAAAAAAAAGTACAACAGTCTCATCTGAGCCGTGTCCCATAAATTCTTACCGCAGTTCTATAATAACTCCATCTCCTCACCCTGAACACGATGAAGAACGAGCTTTTTATATTCAATACTGTAATCAAAAGAGAATGAAAAGCAAACGACCTGAATTTAACTCTCCTCTATTTGTTCGACGACTCATGTTATAATTAGTTACATCGTCGTTATGACAATCCGGTGACCGGAGGGGGTGCATTATTTTTATCTGTAATATCCTTTCCAACTTTTTTATTCACATCATTCACCTTTTGTTTTAAAACGGTTGTGATTAAATCCATATTCGCTTTAATACTTGTAGCATTGTCGCCAACATCTTTTGATGTTTTATCAACAACCGGTTGAAGCGCACTCACTTTTGCCGCCAACATGTCCGTTTTAGAACTGTCTGCATTTGCAGTTTCAGATACTGACATGGATTCAATATCACTCGATGATAACATCGAGAAACAAATGATGCATATAAAAAATAAAATAAATCCAAAAACAACTAAATTGCAATTTATTTTTAAAATATTCATACCTATATGATTTTTTTATTTATCTTTATCTTGTCTGAATATTTTAATTTTAATTTTATTATTTATTATTCGTCGCTTATTTTATATTTATTTTTTGTTTTGTTATGTTCGTATTTTGCGCGGAGCGCCAGGACACGTAGTTTCATGATGATTTTCTTGCAATGTCTCCAAACCATCTAGAGCTTCATCAATCACAGTAACACTGTCTTCAAACTTTTTAAGAACAAAGATTTGTGACCATAAAGTTTGTTCGCTCATAAACTCAATGACAAACGTCATACTTACACGCTTACCAGCCGTCTTTAATTCTGTCTTGTAGCGTTCATGCAATTGAAACATGTTTTTTCTATATTCCATCGCATACTCTTTCAAAGGCTTTTTCTTGAGCACATAACACTCCAGATATTTCTGATGTAAATTATGCGTATAGTTATAGAAATTTGTCTGATGTCGGAAAAACGCAAGCTCGTCTTCAGGAAATCGCTGAAAATGTTTTTTCAATGCTCCCAGACTTTTCAAATGCAAATAAATAAATCGACTCTTTTCTTCTGTACCCCTCGCATTTTTAGCGGATTCATAATTCGGATTTCGGAATTTATAACGCTGTCCCTCATGTCCTCGAAACATCACGCCCGGATAATAATACAACGAAGTGTTGGATGCCCACACTCTCAGCACCTTTTGTAAATCGTCTGTTAAAAATCTGGCCGGATGATAAACTCTCGAGAATTCTGACCACTTCACAACAGAACGATCCATTTCATACACCGTGGTTCCATCAATATAATACATTGCAATGATATACAAGGCCACACTCTTTACTGGTGCAACAATTGTATTATCCGGATGCTGTAGAACAAAGCTATATGAATATTCTTTTGACAAGTCATCAAAATTCAACCCAGCAGCAGCACATGCTTCCAAAAACATCCGTCGAAAACATTTTTTATCAACCACTCCTGACTCGTTTGCCTTCTTTTCCGCCGGAGAAACCATATTCCTTGTTGCAAATTCCCACCCCTGAACATCATTTGACGGATTATAAAACAAATTCACCATGGTTCCCTCTACAAATTCCTCTGCAAACTTTACCTCCGAATAATTGAATTCATCCTGGCTCTTCGATCGAGGTTCGCACATCGGAGGCGAAAAACACACAATTCTTCGATCCGCATTCAAAATCACTGAACGAACGTACTGCTCGTATCCATTATAATCAACTTCGTCTGAAACACGACTTTTCAATAGTTTCTTGTCGTAATTTACCAAAAAGTAGGAATGTTTATGATCATTATTAATAGACACATCTACTGTCTTGCATTTTACAGTATCTGTTTCGATTCTTTTATTTTGAATGAAATCATATAATGATTTTACGCGGCTCAAATCAAATGAATAGTAATACGGTCTACCGTTTACCAGTGGCATCTTTTTAACAGTTATTGTTATATGTTTTCTTAATTATAAAGTTGCTATAAGTTATATTAAATATCAATTTTTCTTTAAATGTGTTCCATAAATATTTATTTAAATGAAATAAAAAAAATGACAAATAAATAATAATTATATTCAAAAATTTAAAGAATTTTCTCTAATGATTACTATATATAATATTTATTGATATACATAATATAATATTATAGATTATTGATTTTATATATAATAATAATAATAACATACGCGCGCGAATTTACAATATTTATAATTTAATATGGAAGTTGAAGTAGAAGAGAGAATTCAATCTGATCCGGATGTTAGTCTTGAAACAAGAAACATTGAAATGAACAATAAATTATTTCTAGGAGACCAAATAAAAATAAATGCAACTGTTTCTGAATCCAAATTACAAAATAATGTGTATCAAGTAATGTATATCGACTTGAGCACAATTCATCTCAATGATAATAAAACCCAACAAATGATAAAACTTCGCATTCATGATGGCGAATTCATCGACAAAATAGAAGATGAAGATATTTTAGAAATACAAGTCCTGGAACGAAAACCAACCCATAAATTCGTCGAACAACATGATTTGAAACTGAACATGATTATATCCATTGAACTCTCATTAACACCGGATCAAATTCGCCAACATTTAAAAGAAATGAATGTCGGCGTAGAAGATATTGAAGTGAAAGAAACAGAAGAACAAACCGATGAAAGTAAACCTCTTATCATGACATGTAAAATTATTGATGTGGATGTAAACCAAGACATGATTGAAGTGAAAATCATTATTGACACGCCATCATCTAATTCCTTCTCTCCAGAATTAAAAGAACAATTATTAAAAGACAGCGTTTTCATTCATTTTGGATGCCGCGGATTACCGTTTTGGATAAAACGAATCAAAGTCATTGAATATAAACCGATGGAACCGCCACCGCCATCCAACGTTGTAGAAGAACAAGCAGTCCAAGGCGAAGAAGAAGGGGATGTTGGTATAGACCTCGATCTTTCTGAAGCTCTGGACGAAGGCAGTCACATTTTTGCAAACATCATGTACGAAGTTCCATCTTCACAAAAGATTGTTTCTGAAATAAAACAATACAACGACTTGTTAGAAAATATAATTGCATCCGTTCCAAAACATAAACGAACTGAATCCGAACTCAACCACATTCATCGAAACATTGAACGATTTTTTCAGTTACGAAAAGAGTATTCTATATTCGATAAAAATGGAGTTCCAAGAATGCCTGCGCATTATACCGATGCAGATAAACCGTCCATTCCACACATTCAAAATCTTGACACTCCACTTTATTGGATTGTACCCATTGTCGAAAATATTAAAAAATTATATGTCACCGGTGATGACGCACAAGAACCGGATACTGTAAATGGAATCTACAGCTTTAAACAACAGATCGCAGAAGAAAAAGGGATTTATCCGGATCGAAATGCGCCATATAATCCAAATATTATGAATGACCTAAACTCATATTTAACTCCATTTGAAAATCCGAAAAAAAATCCCGATCGAGTTTATGTGCTAGAAGACAAAGCAGTTCATTCCAACATATTTACGTTATCCACAAATAACAATATTATTACATCCAGTAAAAAAGGCAGTGGTAATGGCGAGACGCCATATTACATTGATCGAATGTACAACACTGGATTAACAAGGCTGGAATTTGAAGACGTAAAATCAAACAATGTAAAACGTGTAGATTCAACGCCGAACGATCCAGCATTTATCACTTCTTTTATGATGCTCGATAAACCAGCCGTTTATTTGACGCAATTGCTTTTACCAGACACATACTTGGCCGATCAAGCAGTGTTAAACTCCGCATTTCTAAAAACATGGCATTCTATTATTTCAAATATTAAACAGAGAGACGACATTCCATCAAAAATGATTCGAATTGAAAAAAAAAGAAACGGCGGAACCCATGAATATATCGGCGAATATAAAGGAGGTATAAAAGACGCAACATTATTTTTATTAGACAGTACCAATAGTACCAATAGTCTTGTATCTGATTCAAGTGCAGTGGTAAAAGAATTTATAACTTCATTCATTCCAACAAATGAAGACGCGTTTAACATGCTGGAAGAACCTGCTGTGTCTAAAAAAAGTATTTATCATTATCGTTACTTGTCTTTACATAAACTCATTTACGCCCTTCAACCGTTTTTAATTTATTCAAAAAATATTAATGCTGAGCAATATAAGTTAATGCGCACATTTGTTGATAAGAATATTGAAACCTATTTTAAAACAGTTGGAGTATCCAAATCCAAATTCAAAAAACTCGTCAATAAAAATGATATTAGCGCATTTGAATCGCTGGAAATGTTTTACAGCGCATTCGGCGACCATGACTCTAAATCTGCAAAAAAAGCTGTAAAAGAATCTCTCCAAACGAAGATTGTTCTTGCGGATGACACCACTGTAACATTTGACGAAATCTTCAAACTTTATAAATTCAATGAACTAAAACGCCAGGATGACATATTTCTCTCTGCATCTGAAATATTAAAAATAATTATTGAAACTGACTATGCACGACTGTTCATGGACGCGCTCGCTGTAGAAAATTCCGATCTCACATCTTCCGAAATCGACAGCATTATACGAAAAGAACAACAAGGCATTCAAGACCAGATGTCAAAAAACGCAGGATCTTCTGACGCAAAAACATGCAAAAAACGTGAAATTACCTTGAGTAAAATATATTCTTCCATGGCTGCACTCGAAGTCGATAACAACCGTGAAGACATATTGTTTGATACACGGTACGATTCATCTGGAAAACGGGTTGTAAAAAATGGCGAATATGCAGCGTTAAGAAGCGGAAATGAGGGCGAAGAAGGTGCAGAAGAACAAGGCGGTTACCAATACTTTGTAAGACGCGACAATAAATGGATAAGCGACGATGACCCCGAACTTCAAAATGTTCAAGTGGATGATCCGGCCTATTTTTGCAATATTCCTTCAGAAACAAACCCCAGTCCGCTTTGTTTTTCAATTAACCAAAAATGTCTTGATAAATCAGTTGCAGAATCGTCCATTTTGCAAAATTTAACATCGCGAATTGTAAGTGAATTCGACCAAAAGAGTGAATTAAAACGAAAAAATATTGATGAAACCTTTTTATTCGACTTGAAAAATATAAAATTGCTTGATAAACTGAAAGTGTATGACATTTTAAAGCATAATAAAGTAAAATACACCTTAAGTCAAGAAAATAAAAAAAGGGTTGAAACGGTAGTAACATCTCCTTACCAAGATACCGTAAATTGTATTTTGGGATTAGAAGATGTAGGACTTAAATATCAGTGCATATTAGATATGGTAAACAGTGAACTTTTTGTAAGAAATGCAGCGGCAGGCGACGACGCGCACTGGTTCTACTGCAAAACAACTGGAAACCGTTTATTACCAACATTTTTTTATGATCTTGCTAAAAGTTATAATCCTGCCGATCCCAAATCATTGAAATACATGTCCGTTCTCTCTCAGATTGAAAAGTCACACGGCAAACGTGAAGGTGATCAAATTGTAGACAAATTCAGTGGTTATGCCATTTCAAAAATTGCATTTGTATCTGAATCGGAATGGATGGCTGCATCAGAAGAAGAAGGTGTCGGCGGCAACAATGAAAGTATTTTACACTTGATGCGTGACGAGCAACAAATGATTTCCGATATTACGGCAGTAAACGCGGACGAAATTATTGAAGTCAATATTCAGAACCAAGGCATTGAACAAACCGGAATGGCTGCGGCCATTTTAAAAGAAGATGAAGAAGCTGATAAAGAAGCAGAGGCACAAGAAGAAGAAGGCATTGAAGACAATGATGAAAAAGAATATAAAGAAACCGAAATGGAAACGACAAGAGAAGAATATGAAACCATGATTGGCGTTATTGATCATTATGAACATTCTTTATCAATTGTTCTTAAACCCAGAGAGAGACGTTTTATTATTGAAAATATCCAGTTTATTGTTCCTGCAAAAAAGACAAAAGAACAATACGAAGCCGATAAAAAAACCAGCACAGATTATGAAACATACGAAAAAACATACAACCAGTACCTCATTTTTTATTGCATGGCGCTCATCATCATTGTTGTGCAAACATCCATTCCACAAATTAAAACAAAGAGCACCTTTCCTAATTGTGTAAAATCGTTTGAAGGGTATCCGTATTCCTCAGATGAAACCAGCTTGCAATTTATCATTTATATGGCGTGTATTACACAAAAAGTAAAGAGCGATTACGCGCCTTGGAACTCTGTGAAAAAAATAAACCAGGATAGAATGAGGGACACGCTGTTTAATTTAATAAAAACAAAAATAATAAATTTACCGGTCGTGCAAGCACGCTTTGAAACCAAGCGCGATAATGATGCTCTAAAAAAACAACGCGAAATTATGAAGGTCAATGCAAGATATAGAGTAAGTGACGCGCTCTTCCACTTTCGTCCACTTCTTGTGGATCCGTCCATTGTTCTTACCGCGACACCTTTGCCCGTTACAAAAACATATTGTGATGACTTGAAACGAAATCTTAAAAATGGAAACAGTTTACAAAGTGAAAATATACTGGTGATTCAATCAAAGGTTATTCACTTTTCTCTCTTGGTTCAAAAACTCATTCAAGATGCAATCACGACACAAACAGCGGATAGGTCAAAGTTGTTATCCAGAAATTATATCCAAAATTCTTGTTGCAATGAAAAAGATGACACTGAAACAGTTTTACAGTATATGATAGACCGAGCACCCAACATTAAAAATTATTGTGACATGGTCGAATGTAACGCTGATATTTTATACGACGTTTACAGCTTGAGCGAAGCCGCTACCATGCTGGATCCAAAAGATACGCGCAGTATGCAAATGTTACAAGCGTCTCAGGGCGTTATTCATTATGCCACCATGTCGCATGAGCCGTCTTCCATTTTTGACGAGTACACCATCTATAATGCCTTCATGACATACTGCAACTATGACAAACACAAAGGAATAAAAGCAGTTACTTCGGAAGCAGAATCTGAGTCAGCGAAAAAGAAGAAACCAACAAAATCAAAAGAAAAAGCGCAAAAGGCAGGAACAGGAACAAAAGCTGAAATGGAAGAACAGGAAGAACAAGAAAAAGTAAAAGAAAAAGAACAAACAGAAGACATCGAAGCAAGCTCTTTGAGAGAAATCAATGAAACCGCGCTTTCAGAAGAAATCCAAAAAATTTGTAAATTCAGAAACACGTTGGGAGAAAATCGTGACATATTCAACATTTTGAAATCTGCAAAAGGTATGTCACATGATAATAAATTGAAACTAATAACCCAAATCAAAAATGAATTCAACCTGGATTACACTATTAAAGATTTGCAGCATTTGCTCCAGCTGGTTCATCGCCAGACAATGAAACCCATGTATGAAGCCCGCGTTGGAACGTATAATGAACATTTAAACCGCATTTTAACAAAAACGCTGTCGCCGTCTGCAGCAACAACTGTTGTTGCCTCTATAACTGCGCTCTTTTCTAAAGAACAGGAAAAAGAAAAAGGAAAAGAAAAAGAAGGTAAAGACGTGCTCGTTGCACTCAAAGCATTCAACGAAAATCAAAGTATGGAACGATCCAGAACATTGCAGCGACATCTCGAACAAAACAGTAAACTTCTCACAGAGCAAATTACCACATTTTTAAACATGAAGAATAAGGGAACGATGAATGCCGTTTTCAGAACACCGTCCGATATTACACAAGGTGTCGTTACAAAAGGCGGCATCATGATGTTTTATAATACTGAAAACACGCTATGGAATGGAGAAACGAATACGTTAGAAGTATCGGTCGAATTTATAAAGAATGCAATTAAAAACATTACACAAGTGTATCCCAACATGATTCTGAATCAAGTGTCTGAAATTGAATCGTTGCCACCTTACATTACCGGCCAACTTTCTTCTGGTGACGCTTCATCCATTATCGCCTTTTCAAATGAGCGCGTTACAAAAACACTCGGTAACTTTTATAAAATCGGAAACAAAAAACCGATCAGCAATATTTTGAAAAATGTGCAATCAACCACACTTTTATTAAATGAAATTATCGAAAATACGCCAATTTATCATGGGGATAATAAACACATTACCGTATTACTATATGAATATTATTTTTTAGTCGCTGTTCATTGCTATCTGCATTTTTCAAATGTTGTCAAACAATTTCGAGAGAAAAAGGCGGATCAAGCGTCCAAACAAAAGAATCCCGTCGATGTCCAAAAAGAAGTGTCGCGAATTTTAACCACATACTTTGACCTTATTTTAGACGATAAAAAAATAATGAACCGAAATATTGAAACTGTGCGTGAGAATTATTTGCGTTCTCTCGACGATGAAAGAGATGACATTGTGCAGAATGTGGATCAAATGTCCGAAGACCAGAAACAAATTTACTTGAATCACAAGAAACACAAAATGGGAACACAGTCCATCGGTAAAAATACGGGTCTGCGAATTTATAATCCAGATTTTGAAACGGAAGAGTTGGCACGTATTGAGAGAATCAATAATCGTAAAAAAGAGCGGGGAATCCTAAGCACAATGTTGTCCGGAGATCCGGATCCGGAAGCACTGGCTCGCGAGGATGCGGTTGCAGATGAAGGAGACGCGCCCGATTATGACCCAGATGAAGAAAATGAAATGAATGAAGATGATGCACATGAAGAGTACGCGAATTCTGCGGATTTATATCCGGACAGTTATGTGGACGTGGAAGGAATTTCAGAGTTTGAATCTTGAGAGAATAGAGAGAAAATTATACATTTTTATTCGTTTATCTAAAAAAATTCGCTCGAATAAACAAATGTAAACTGTAAAAATAATATATTATTTATTATATATATAAAATATTTAGGAGAAATGTCATCACAAGATTATTTAACATTCAGAAAACATATAAATGATATGACTCGCGCTGCATCAGAATCTCTTATGTTAAAAGGTTTAAATAAAGATGTGAGTGATAAAATTTTAGAATCAACAGATTATGGATTTCCAGATCATGTACTACAAAGTATTGATTTTTTTAAAGACAAATTTGGTGAAAGGGCTTTTGTTGACATAATATTGGAATTATCACGCAACACAGTTATTAATTTTGGACAAGATCACTGGAATGTAAAACCATTACGTTCTTATCCAGAATGGTTACTCGAAATTTCGAATCAGTTTATTGATTTATTAAAATTTACACCAGAATTACCTCCAATTTTAATTCCTTTAAGAGAAATAATAGACAATTTTGTTCCTGAACTTATTCCACACCCCCCTCATCTTGATCATGAATTTGAGTATTCCGATGAACGTTTTACTCAAACATGTAATCAAAAGATCATTGAACCATTTATGACAAGAGTTGCCCAAGGCGGATTGGATCCTACAAGCGAACCATATTTACGAATACAACAATTTTTAAAAAATGTAGTTGCTATATTGATTAAATTTATGAATATGAATAAAGACCAAATTAGACGAGATTTCAGATTACGTCCAGATTTCAGACAAATTAAATGTTTCAACAATGGTTTCTGTGAAGTACGTATAACCATTCAAAATGAATTTAAATTTAGTGTGTTTCCATTTTTTGAAAGGTTGTTTCAACTTAATAAGAGTGGAGAAAATCCTATATTTTTTCAAAACATAAATTTAAATGACTGGATTAAATATGGAAAAATTCAAAATGCTTTTCATAAGGCCCTATTAAAAAAAGAAAATCCAAAATATTATAGGTCATGGGGAGATGATTGGGACGACTGGAATGGCGAATTCGCATCTCTTGCTGATGAACAGGACCAAATGCGCGAAGAACGAGAAGCAGAAAAAGTAAAGCAAGCAGCAGCAAGTGGTAAAGCAAAAGGCGGTGGGCATAAACGTCGTCACAATCACAATCGTCGCACATCTCGTCGTGGTCGCACATCTCGTCGTGGTCGCACATCCCGTCATAGTCGCAGTCGCCGGTAAAATAATGCACATATGTAATTAATAAAAAAACGTAACTAAAAAAATGTAAAATAATTTTTGATAACGATTTTTTTTATTTTACATTTTTAATGTACCAGGCGGGAGCAGCCCGTTTTTTGTTCCACGTGGCGATTTTTTGTTTTTCTTCCGACATGTAGTAGTTTCGGTAAGCTTGGACTGCGTCATCGCATTTGTATTGGTCCGGCATGGCTTGCGCAAATGGTGTGAGGCGTTGTTGGGGGAAGAGCGACGCGTCTGGAATGTGCTCTCGTAAATATTGTGCAACTGTGTATGATTTGTGGATTTTAGTTTCAGGATGGTCATAGCGGAACTGCCATTCTTTGTGCATTTCATCAATGAGGTCGAGCGTCCAAATGAAATTGGCTTGAGAATCTCTGCACCAAATTGTGACGGGATGATTTTTGTGTGCAATTTTGTAAAGCGGAGCATTGCCTTCCTCGTCATCAGGAAGAAGAATGCGACGAGCAGAACACAGCATTTGCACCGCTTCCAGAATGATTTTTACAATGTGTTTGTCCATCATGGCTTCGGCAACTTCGCGCGGAATCAGGGAAAGAATAAACAGATTCATGTTGATAAAACTTCTAAGAAACACTGATACATATTTTATTATTCATTAAAAATTCAATTTGATTATTTTGTAATGAGTTTTTTGTCTTTCTATTTATTATTTTATTGTGTTATTATAGTAGAGTATTTTATTTGGGTAATTTAGGTAAATTTTTAAAAGATAATGAAATATAAAAAACGGTCGTTAAAAAATAGACGACAAAAACAAAAGCAACATCGTTTCTCGAAAAAATATTCTCAACACGGAGGAGGATTTATGGACGCCATTGCTTCAATTAATGTCACTGAAGGGCGGACGAATACTTGTATGGCCGTTCATCCAACTCAACCACTAGTGGCAGTTGGAGATGATGCGGGAACTGTAACATTATGGGAAATAAATCCAGCGCAGCCAAAAAGGGTTGCACAGTTAATGGGTTTATCACAAACTGTCAAGTGTGTAGAATTTCATCAAACTTTTCCCGTAGTAGCGGCGGCATGTTCTGACATGGTATTGATGTGGAGGATTGACCAAATAAATAGAGAACAACAAGATCAACGTATTGAACCATCACACACGGTTAGTGATTTTAGAGCGAGAAGTGAAGACGTGGTAAGAAAGGAGTATGATGAAGCAGAACAAATTTTAGAAGAAGAACGTCGTAATAATGAACGAGTGGAAACAGAAATTAAAACTCTACGTTCTAGGAATTTACAGATTACAGGGGAAATAGAGAAACTTGCACCAAATATTAAAGATTATGAAACGTTTATGCATAATCATAATATGAGAGGAGAACCAGATCAAGCAAAAAAATATGAAGATGAATTAAAAGACCTAAAACCAAGATTATTAAAGCTACAAGAAGAAATTAAATCGATAGAAGAACAATTGAAAACATTAGATACACGTAAAAAAGAATTAAACATATGGAGTAAAGAAACAATTTTAAATCAAAAAGCTGCTGAAATTCAAAAAATACAAAAAGGTGAGCGCGACGAAGTTTCATGTTTTTCTTTTCATACTGTTGACAAATCTAAATACGTAAGAGGTCCACCAAGTGAGTCATATATTGCGGTTGGTGTAAATAATAATAAACAAAATAACCAAATTATTATGTATCAGTTCAGAATTGAACCTTCCTTTTCCGTGAATTTACTACATTCTTTACCTCTATTTTTCATAAGTGAAGGCAATTTTCCACAAAGTGAAAAGGTATTATTCACATCGTTTAGTAGTGATGGACAATTGTTTTCCTTTGTAACAGTAAAGTCAGATGGTAGAACTGTTTTAAAAGTAATTAATTTTAAAGGTCCATATAATAGATATCAGGAATGTGAATATACTATTTACGAAATACGAAAAAAATGCGCTATAACATGCATTACGCCTTATAGAACAAGTTTCGGTTATCATAATGCTAGTTTCTATAAATTTGCTGGAATGATGCACACGCATGGGTTTATTATTGGATGTGATAATGGTTCTTTGATGCTAATAGATGCAGTCACAATTAATATTTCTACTGGTCCAGCACAACGTTTAACAAGAGTAGAAACACTACGTAAATCAAATGAATGGAATGTTGGAAAAGCGATAGAATGTGTTTCTGTTCATCCATCTTTACCTTTATTTGCAAGTGGTTCGCGCAACGCCATTCAATTATGGGATGTGGATCAACGCGAACCGCTTGTAGTCCAACCTGAAGTAACTCCTGTTATATCGGTCGGATTTAATGACAATTTTTTCACAGCATGTGGTAATGGTCCTGGCGGTGTACGCGTTTATAGTTGTAACTCCAATGATTATCGTGGTTTCAAGGAAGAATTAAAGAAAGAATTGCAAAGTGGGACAGAAATTGCAAAATATAACATCGATTTAGTGTTGGCAGGTAGACAAGGAGAACCGTGTTCTATATGCGGTGAACCAATGAATGATCCATTATCACAACCGTCATTAAAATATGGTGAACCATTATCAGATGCCGAAGAAGCATATCTTGGATGTGGACATAAATTTCATAAAGGTTGCATTACAACATGGCTAAAACAAGAGAAACCATGCCCCTTATGTAGATCAGATAGTGGTTTAGTACAAGCAACACCACAACGCATTATTAAAGGAAGACAAGATTTACAGGATTTACGGCGTCAACAAGGGGCGCGCGTCGTCACTGAAAGTTTAGTTGATCGTTTAGGACGGTATGAAACTCGTGGTTTAAATGTTAGTCAAGGCGCTGCTGCCGCTTCTTCTGCTCCTGAAGCTGCT
>JACCDO010414455.1_pt1 | contig 16105 bp, 14 predicted proteins | sample 7446101 | NCBI WGS metagenome assembly JACCDO01 (sample SAMN15323440, study PRJNA562643) | freshwater metagenome | isolation source: river surface water | place: USA:Blue River Watershed | collected 2017-08-16
CTGAGTTTCTTGGCCGGTCTGGGCTATTTGATCGAACAGCCGTGGTTCTTTGCAGGCTTGGGCATGAGCGTGCAAGGCACGGCCCCCGCGCTGGCGCTATTTTCTCTGGCTATTCCAGTGTTCACCTTCCCCTTCTCGCCTATCATGAGTCAGGTGTCCCGCTGCCATGAGTTCCAAGCGGACAACTACGCCGCCCAACAAACCCAAGCCCAAGACTTAATCAACGCCTTGGTGAAGCTCTACCGGGATAACGCCTCCACCCTTACCCCGGACAGCCTCTATTCCACCTTCCACGATTCCCATCCCCCCGCCAGCCTACGCATCGCCCGGCTCAACGATCTGCGCTAATCACCATGGAATTTGGAACCGTAGTCGCCGCCTTCGGGCGACAGTATGAAGTGCGTATGGATAGCGACGAGCAATGCCTGCTCTGCTATCCACGGGGTAAAAAAAGCATTTTGGCCGTGGGCGACCGAGTCAAGGTGGGCCACACCGCCCCCGGACAAGGGGTGATCGAAGGCCATAGCGAGCGCAGCAGTTTGCTCTATCGCTCAGACCAATGGCGACAAAAGCTCATCGCCGCCAACGCCACGCAACTGGTGCTGGTGGTAGCCACAGAACCGGGCTTTTCCACCGAGCTCTTGAGCCGTTGTTTGGTGGCCGCCGAATCCCAAGACATGAAGTGCGCCATCGTGCTCAATAAGTGCGACCTGAGCGACAAACAAGCCCCAGCACGGGCCCAACTGGCCCCCTTCGCCGCCCTGCACTACCCCATCTTGGAAATCGCCGCCCTACACAGCGCCGGACTGGAACCCTTGCGCCAACTGCTACACAACGAAGCCAGCGTCCTGGTGGGGCAAAGCGGCATGGGCAAATCCACCCTGCTCAACGCCCTGGTGCCCGACGCCGACGCCCAAACACGGGAAATCTCCGCCGCGCTGGATTCTGGCAAACACACCACCACCTTCTCGCGCCTGTATCGACTGCCCGAAGGCGGTAGCCTGATCGACTGCCCCGGCCTACAAGAATTCGGCCTCGGCCATCTGAGCCGGGGCGACATGGAAAGCGGCTTCCCCGAATTCCGCCCCCACCTGGGCCAATGCCGCTTCCGCGACTGCCGCCACCACCAAGAACCCGACTGCGCCCTACACCACGCCCTAGAGCAAAACCAAATCCACCCCACCCGCTTCCAACACTATCAGCGCATGGTGGGTGAATCGGAAAGCCATAAGGGATAAAATTCCCTTTCATAGATTCGTTATGCCCTAGTCTCAGCACTCAAGCCATGCTGAATCATCGAATTTGCCTAATGAGGACTCCCACATGAGACGCTCTACCCAACGCCCCATTGCCTTTGTGCTCGCATCCAGCAACCACGGCAGCATGTTAGTGAATCGCTTCGACCACCATACCGAGGGAGAGCGTTCTTTCGGGGTAGGCATCGGTATTTTGACGAACTCAAGCCATGACCAAGGCGAGATCGACACGGTGATCCAGCTACTCGATACCCGACGCAAAAACTTTGGGGACGGTGTAGTCGCCATTGACTGTGGCGCCAATATTGGCACCCATACGGTGGAGTGGGCACAACACATGTACGGTTGGGGGGAAGTAGTCGCCATCGAAGCACAAGAGCGTATTTTTTATGCCCTAGCAGGCAATATCACACTTAACAACTGTTTCAATGCCTACGCCATTTGGTCTGCTGTGGGCAAAGAACAAGGCTCCATCCGCGTTCCTGTGCCCGACTATTTATCCCCTGGCAGCTTTGGCAGCTTAGAAATTCGCCAACGCCCCAATACCGAATTTATCGGCCAGCCCATTGATTACGAACGCACTATCAATACACCCATGATGTGTATCGATGGCTTAGGACTACAGCGCATCGACTTCATCAAAATTGATGTAGAAGGCATGGAGCTGGATGTGCTCGCAGGCGCCCGAGAGAGCATCATGCAATTCAAACCTCAAATGCTGATCGAACGCCTAAAAACGGATCTCAGCGCACTTGAAGCACAGCTCTCCGATTGGGATTACAAAATCTACCCCATGGGAATCAATATATTGGCCATTCACGAAGACGATCCAGCTTGGCAATTGATTCAGACAAATTCTTAAAACACCTCTCGTTTACGTAAAAAAGGCGCATCTCCCGACGCGCCTTTTTTACGTTTCAGACCTCGCTACTGGCTAATAAGCACCACGACGATTCAGTACAACATCAACAGTCTTGAGCAAAATAGCAATGTCGTACCAAAGCGACCAGTTCTGCACATACCAAGCATCCAAGCTCACGCGCTGATCGTAATTGGTGTCATTACGACCACTCACCTGCCACAGCCCCGTCATACCTGGCAACACCTGCAAATAGAGCCCCACATAATCACCATAGCGCTCCAACTCTGCGGTCACGATAGGGCGAGGGCCAACGAGGCTCATCTCACCTCGCAGCACGTTTAACAATTGCGGCAACTCATCTAAGCTGGTCTTGCGTAAGAAATGCCCCACGGACGTGATACGAGGATCATTCTTAAGCTTAAAGTCTTTGTCCCACTCGGCCTTAGCCACGGGATCGGTGGCTAGCAGTTTTTTCAATACAACATCAGCATCCGAGCGCATGGAACGGAACTTTAGACATTTGAAGGCCTTTCCGTTTTGCCCCACGCGGGTGTGCCCGTAAAACGCCTTACCACCGTCTTGACGGATCCGATACGACAAGTATAAGAAAACCGGTGACAACCCCACTAACAAAAGACTCGACACCACCACATCGAAAATCCGTTTCGTCCAGCGGTAGCTGCGGCGAGCCAAATTATTCCGTAGCGTTAACAACAACACTTCATGACTAAAGAAGTGCGAAAGCTCCGTGCCAAACAAGGGTAAACCACGCAAAGAAGGAATCAGATGGACTTGGTTGCTGTTAGAAACCATCTGCTGAACCAAAAGCTGAGATTTTTCGCTGACCAAGGATTCTAAGGCCACAACAACTTGCACTTTGGACAAAACATCATCGACTTGAGATGCTTTGAATACGGGGAAGACATGCCCAGCAACTTGGATGGGCCCGTCGGTTGGGATATCGTCACCCACATCGACAAACCCCAACAAATGAAAACCCATATTGCGCTCACCATGTAGGGCAAGCCATGCCTCCCTTGCATTTTCCCCGGCACCAATAATGAGAGCGGGGCGCTTCCACAGGCCTAAGTCGTCCAGGGTATACCTAACCAAGGCTCGCCCAGCAGGCAGCAAGATCACGTTAAGGCAGCCCACTAATAGCAAATTACGATACCAACCATCTAAACCAACAAAAAAAGCAGTAGCGCACGACACAATAGTCATCGCACTCAAGACACGTACTGTTTCCCTTAACTCATCCCAAAAAGGACGGCGACGGGCGTAATGCTCTAGTAATGCCCAAAACCAACCAATGGTAAGCACCACTATCAGTCCATGCCCAATAACACTATTCCGGTCAAGACGTGACCAAACCTGCATATTGTCGGTGGAAGGCCAAGCGAATACTAGAAAAGTGCCCAACAGCACCAACACATCGGAGCTAACTAGCGAAAACTTCTCAACCTTATAGTGAAATACGTAGGCCGTCTGATCGGAAAAAGTCAAAACTTTTTTGCGATGCGTGACCAATAGCGCCACGGCAATAGCAGCGAGCAACAGCCCCATTGAACCCAATAGCATATAAAAAGCATTGTAGCCCGTGCGTGCCCGCTCCAGCTCTAGAGCGGAATATGGACGCTCCACCCCTGCGGGATAACAAGTCACCTTAACTTGTTCCCCTCTTTGTGCGGCTTGCTGTTCCCCTTGCTGGCACGCAAGCAAATCACTACCAGCCTGTTTTGACGAATACAGAATCACGCCGTTAGCCATACGAGCTGAAGGTACAGCCAAAGGCTCTGAGCCAAAACGGCTCGTTAGCTCCGATTCGGGATTCTCCAAACAGCGACGCTCTACAGTACGACAGAGACTACAACTGGCCACAATGGCATTCGCTACGCTACTACCCTCAGCTTGACAAGCCACCTTGTCTTGGCGCGGATACAGCAAAAAATCTAAGCGCAGATCCCCTGCCACATCCACTACCACATGGGGGTAATACAGAGAAGGACGAGCAAACAGAATGAGGCCTATAGCCAAGAGCATTAACGCGCTCAACACAACGAAAGAACGCAGAGGTGGCCTACGAGATGGCTCCAGAGCGGACATACTATGATGACAATTAGAATTTGAGTTCATGTTTATTACATTTATTTTTTACACCTATTGCCATAATCCACACCACCCCTAAACAGCAGGGGCTTGATCGACTCTGGCCCATCTCGTCTCTCGGTTACAACGAGGGAGCCTCGGGCTACAGACACGAACTCACAAGAAAACATAAATTCAGCGTCTGACCAAAAAAGCGGGAATACAGGAAAACCTCACATTTTAAGCGTAATTACCTATTTTCCTAAAATAAAACCTGAACTCTTCTTCCCCAAATACCCTGCCTCACAGCTGTGACACTTTCGACCCACAAAATCGCACCTCTTTGGTGCATATCGAAGTCAAAACGCCCCTAGCCCCAAATACTATCCATCATCGTTCCCCTCACCCTCAGAATTGCACTCCCCCCCTGCCTTCTGTAGCATTCTCCGGCTTGGCTGTATTCTCTTACGCTCCTGGTAGCAATGCCTCTTACCGTGCATTGCGCTATTCCCTTCTCTGGCGGCCCTTATCATGAACACGTTGGCACGTACTCTTTTGTTTATATCCAATTCAACTAGCCTGGCTGCCACGGTACAGATGTTGTTGCTGCCGCGCCGGGATTTGCGCTTGGAGCTGGGGCGGTGCCAAGCGGTGAGTGCGGCACCGGAGGACTATGCCCATGTGGATGTGGTGATTTTGGATTTACCAAATACCGGTGATGGGGGCATGGAGGCGTTACAGGCTTTGCGCCGTTGTTACAGCAAAAGCCAGTTACCGATTCTGGTGCTAAACGAGGATGCTTTTCCCCAAGAGGCCTTGCAGGCCGGGGCGAATGATTATCTCAATGCCCAGTTCTCGTTCCCCGAATTAAGCGTTCGACTCGACAACCTCTTGGCGCTGCGCCAACACGCGCAAGCGCTCCAGTACAGCGAACAGCATATGGAGCGTTACCACGCCAAGCTGGACATGCTGATTAACAATGGTCTGATGATGTCCGTGGAGCGGGACCGTCTGCACCTACTGCGCCACATTTTGCAGCAAGGGCAAAAGCTCTTGAATTGTGATGGCGCCACCATGTATTTAGTCACCGAGCAGAAAACCCTGCGCTTTGCCATTCGCACCAAAGACGATGATCTGCCGTCCTTTGAAATCCCGCTCTACGATCCCAGCACCGGGCTGGCTAATGAGAAATACGTGTCCACCTATGTGGCGCTCAATAAACAAACCGTCGTAATCGACGACGTTTATCAGGAAACTCGCTTCGATCTGAGTGGAACACGTCGTTTTGATGACGGCAGTGGTTATCACACCGTATCTATGCTTACCGTACCCATGGCGCCCCGTGGTGCGGATGTCATCGGTGTTATGCAGTTCTTTAATGCCCTAGACAGCACCGGCAAACCCACCCAGTTTGATCCAGACATTCTGCCTTTGATCGAAGCCCTAGCGGCCCAAGCGGCGGTGGCCCTAGATAATTTGCAGCTCATTGACGAACAACGGCAACTGATCGACAGCATTATCGAAGTCATTGCCTCCGCCATTGACGCCAAGAGTGCCTATACGGGCAAACATTGCAGCCGGGTGCCCGAGCTGGCTATTATGCTGGCCGAAGCGGCCGAACAAGCCGACGGCGGCCCTCTGGCTGACTTCCGCTTTAAGGATGCCGAAGCATGGCGGGAATTTCGTATTGGCGCGTGGCTGCACGACTGCGGCAAAGTCACCACGCCGGAGTATGTGGTGGACAAAGCCACCAAGTTAGAGACCATTTACAACCGTATTCACGAAATTCGCACCCGTTTTGAAGTGCTGCACCGGGATGCCGACATCACGCGCCTCAACGCCTTGCTCGCTGGGGAGGACGCCGCCAGCACCGAAGCCTGCTACCAAGCCCGCATCGCCCAATTGCAAGATGATTTCGCGTTTGTCGCCGAGGCAAATATTGGTGGCGAACAAATGTCCGCAGACCGGGTCGAACGCATCAAACGCATTGCCAACGAAACATGGCTACGCCACTTTGACGACCGTTTGGGCTTATCGCAAATCGAAAGCGCCCTCTACGCACAAACCCCGGCGGAGACCTTGCCTGTCTCCGAGGCTCTGCTATCCGACCAGCCCTGGCACATCGTACCGAGGGAGAGCTGGGAAATTCCCGATGCTAAGTTTGGCTTCAAGATGGATGTTCCCACCCATCTCTACAACCGTGGCGAACTGTATAACCTCACCATTCGCTACGGCACCTTGACCAACGAAGAGCGCTACAAGATCAACGAGCACATGGTGCATACCATCAAGATGTTGGAGTGCATGAAATTCCCCAAATCCCTGCGTCGGGTGCCGGAATACGCTGGTGCCCACCACGAAAAGCTCAATGGACAGGGCTATCCACGCCGCCTGAGTGCCGAACAGCTCTCCATTCCAGGGCGGATACTGGCGATTGCCGATATTTTTGAAGCCCTTACCGCCGGGGATCGGCCTTACAAAACCGCCAAGAAAATCTCAGAAGCCTTGAGTATCATGAAGAAGTTCCAAACCGATGCCCACATCGACCCGGATTTGTTCAAGCTCTTCCTGACCTCAGGCGTTATTGAAAAATACGCCCAAGCGTATTTAAGCCCGGATCAGATGGATCACTATGACCCGGCCCAGTTTATGAACTAGGCCCATAAGGAGAACAGTCATGCCCCGCTTTCCCGCTCTACTCGCCCTGTTATCAGCCGCTGTTCTGGCCTGGAGCAGCGGCGCTGCTCTGGCCGTACAACCAGAAGCCACCCCTGGCCTGCTGAAATTCTCACCGCCGCTGCGTGGCGCCCCGGCCTCCCGCGTGGGTGGCGGTGCCCGCACTATGCAGACCCGCGCCAATGCCCTGATTCAGTTGGCCCCCAAAGCCAACGCCTTTACCACCCAAACCCAGCCCACGCTGTATTGGTACATGGGCCGCCCGGCCACGGGCAAGCTGACTTTCACCCTGGAAAACGTCAGCAAACGCATCACCATGTATCAGTACACCTTTGACGACAGCTTCGAACGGGGCATCTACGGCATCAATCTTGCCGCGATCCCCGTCAATCTCTCGTTAGAAGATCAATACGAATGGTCGCTGCGTCTGCACACGGGCGGCACCACGGAAGATCTCGTGGTCAGCGCCCCCATCCAGCGCATTAAGTCATCGTTGTCTTTGCAGCAAGCCTTGAGTAACAAGCTGGACGCCACCGATGCCTACAGCCAAGAAGGCGTGTGGTACGACGCTTTAGCCACCATCTCCAACCAAATCGACACCAACCCCGCCGATATTGCCTTGCGCAGCAAGCGTGTTGATTTGCTAAACCAACACAACTTCGCCCCCGTGGTGGCGTACGACAAAGGGCAACAATAAATCGTCCCTACGTCGGCCTATCCCCCGCCCTTTCGCCATGAAAGGGCGTTTTTTTGCCCATTGACCTCTTTTTTGTAAGGCAATTGATTCTTCATGGTGGCTCCGTTGATTCGCTGGCTACACCGTAGCGTGCCCCAAGCGTGGGGACAAAAATGGCGGCCTCTGCTCATGTGCGTACTGCTGGCGCACCTGATGGCGGCAGCCTTACTGGGGCTACGGACTTATGGCGCGCTACAAAGTCTGGAGCTCAAGAGCTATGACTTGGCGTTTAGCCTCGGCCCCGTCCAAGCGCCCGATGCCCGCATCACCCTCATCGGCCTGAGTGAAAGCGATATTGCCGCCCTAGGCTATCCCCTCTCTGACCAAAAACTCCGGGATGCCTTAGCCGCATTGCGAGATGCTCAGGCCTTGGTGGTGGGTGTGGATATTTACCGCGATCATCCGGTCAATCCCGGCCATCAGGCACTGAACCAGCTCTTAAAAGACACCGCCAATATCATTTGGGTGTCAAAGATGAGCAATCCTCAGCAGCGCATTTCTCCGCCACAGGTGTTAGAAGGCAGCGAGCAGGTGGGCTTTAACGACATGGTGAATGATGTGGGCGGGGTGATCCGCCGGGGCCTGCTGTTTATGGATGATGGGCAGCAATCATTCACCGCCTTTCCTCTGCAATTAGCCCTACGCTATTTCGCCACCCACGGCGTGGCATTGGGGGCCGACCCGGTGCGCCCGGAGTGGATACGCCTCGGCCCCCATAGCCTGCCGGCCTTTGAAAGCAACGACGGCCCCTATGCCCACGCTGACGCCGCTGGCTACCAATTTCTATTGCGCTACCAACGCCTTAATCAGGCCCAGCCCCGTTATAGCGTGCAAGACCTCTTAGCTGGTCGCATCCCCGCTGCCCAGTTGGCCGGAAAAATCGTGCTCTTGGGCGTCACCGCCGATAGCGTAAACGACGTGTTCATGACCCCCGTGGGCGATGGGCAACTGGGAGACGCGCCCATGTATGGCCTGGAATTGCACGCTCACATCGTCAGTCAATTGCTGCGTTTCGGCCTAGGAGAAGACCAACCCACCCAGATTCTGAGCAAAACCTGGGAAAACACCTGGATTTGGCTATGGACGCTGCTGGGCGGCATCGCGGGCTATGCGGCACGGGGACGGTTACGGGCCTCTTTGGCAGGTTTAGGGCTGGTGCTGGCCTTACTGGCCCTGTGGGCTTGGGCGTGGCTCAGTCATCTGTGGCTGCCAGTCGTGCCGCCGTTGTTGGGCTATGGGTTTGCTGGGGGCTTATCCGGGCTCTTTATGGCGCGGGATTTGCGCAAGAAGAACCAATTCGTGCGCAACGTGTTTGGCCGCTATTTATCTGACGATATTGTCAATGAGCTACTCGAAGCTCCAGATGGGCTCAAGCTAGGGGGACAATCCCTGCTGGCGACGGTAATGTTCACCGATCTACGCGGATTTTCGGCCATCTCCGAAAAACTCTCCCCGGAAACCGTGGTGGACATGCTCAATATCTACCTAAAAGAAATGACACGGGTGGTGTTTCAGCACGGTGGCAGCATCAACGAGTTCATGGGGGATGGCATTCTGATTGTGTTCGGCATTCCTCACCCCCGCCCAGATGACGCCGCCCGCGCTCTGCGCTGCGCGGTGGACATGCAACTGGCCATGGACGCGGTCAATGCCCATAACCAACGCTTGGGCCTGCCGGATTTGGCCATGGGCATCGGTTTGCACACGGGCCATATTGTGGCGGGCAATGTGGGCTCGGACATGCGCGCCAAATACGCCGTAGTCGGTAGCCATGTCAATCTCGCCTCACGGGTGGAGTCTCTCACTATCGGCGGTCAAGTGTTAGCTAGTGCCGCCACTTTGGCCGCTGCCCCGGATGTAGCGTTGATCTTGAACGAACGGGCCGTGCCCTTCAAAGGCTTTGCCGAACCGGTGACGGTGTATGAAATTGGCGGTATCGCGGGCAACCCGCCCGTGCGCCTGCCCGTGCAGGCCTTTGATTGCCCATCCCTTGCCGCACCACTTCCTGTGCACTTTGAAGTGGTGGACGGCAAACACATGGGCACTGAAATCGAGCACGGCCTGCTTTTAGCCCTAGGCGAAAAAGGCACACGCCTGCACACGGAACTACCATTAGCGGTGTATAGCAGCGTGCGTTTAGCCTTCCAATTGGGGGAGACGGCCATCAGCATTTATGGCAAAGTTCTGGCCCCGGCCCAGGATCACGCCTATACCCTGTATTTCACCTCGCCTTCTGAGACGCTGCGTGCTTGTTTGCACGCCATGAACCAGCCTCCGCATCATGTCCAATAACATCCTCTACCAAACTTTTGCCCAGCGCGTGCCCTTTCGCTCTTGTGATGGCATGGATGCGGAAACCTTGGCCCACGCATTGGTGGAATGCTTCAACTTCATCAAGACCCTGCCCGATCAGGTGTATTGCTGTTTTGAAGCGGCATGCTTAGAGATGGGTGTCACAGACGACTCGATTTTGCTTCAGGCGGGCCAAGCCATTGCCCGCGCCATCGACGCAGGACAAGGGGACGGCGAGGCCAATCCTTATCACAACAAACAGCACTTTTGCGAAGTGATGCTGTCTAGCCTGTGCCTCGGGCGACAAGCGCATCTGGAGCAAAGCCAGCTCATGGAATTACTAGTTGCCGCGCTGATTCACGACTTTCACCACGATGGCAGCATTAATGGCGAACAGGCGTTCCGCTTGGAATTGCTGGCCATTACCCACGCCGAGCCCTATTTCCAAGCGGCTGGCGTGAGCCCTGAGCAAATCGAGCGCATCAGCGCCTTGGTCTTAGCCACGGATATTCGCCACGGCGTTCCCTTTGCGGTGCGTTGTTATCGTCACCACCAACATCCACACAAGGCGCTGCCCCGTGCCGAACATGTGCCCCCGGCTTTGCATGCTCTCCAGCACGATGCCGCCTTATCACTGCGCGCTGTGTTACTGGCCGAAGCCGACATTTTGCCGTCCGTAGGCCTCACCCACGCCTACAGCATGTATTACCAATGTCGTTTGGAAGAAGAATGGGGCGTACCGCCCTTGGGGGCGGCAGGGAAGTTAGCGTTTCTTGACGGCCAATTCGGCGAATTTGCCGTCAGTAAAGCTTTTAATGCCAACGTAGATCGTCTGCGGATACGATTGCGGCAATTCTTAGACGACGAAGCCGACACAGAGCCTACAGCATCCAAGTAGGCGATTTATACACGGCAACAGAGGCCATGTAGGCCAAGACACTCAAGGCCAAGAATACGGCCAAAATTTGGCTAGAACGGCGCTGCGCCCCACGCAATGCCCAGTGCCCCAAGGCAATGTAGAGCAGCAGGCCCAAGACCTTGGCACTGAGCCACGCCTGCTGGCCGGGGTATTGCCCACTCCAAACAGCCAGCACCACAGCAGAAAGCAGCAACACACTATCCACCACATGGGGCCATACGCGCACCCAAGGCTGATCCATCCAATTGGCATGGCAGATACGCCCCCATCCCCTGAGCGCGAAGCCCATAGCACTGAGCAATACACACAAAATATGTAGGTTTTTAACGGCTAAATAACTCATTTACTCCGCTCCCGGCCATGATCTAAGTCCTGCCCTTAAAACGGGCTTCATGGTATTTTCCGCACTTCTTTTTCGTTGCGCCCCTGGCATGCCCACTTCTGCCCCCAAAATTGACATCATTGCCAGCCTTTCGGCACTGCCCATTTTCCACGCCCTAAGCCCTGAACAAATGGCGCGACTTGCCACAGGAACACGGGAAAAACGTGTGCAGAAAGGGGAAATGCTGTTTCACAAGGGCGATAAACCCAAAGGCTTTTATATGGTGGTGCAAGGGCAAATGAAACTGGCGCTGTCCACTCCTCAAGGCAACGAAAAGATCGTCCATGTCATTAGCGCCAAACAAAGCTTTGGCGAAGCCGTGATGTTCATGGAGCGCCCCTACCCCGTGTTTGCCCAGGCGTTAGCCGACACTGTGCTCCTGCACATTGGGCAAAGCGAAGTATTTGAACTGTTGCAAACCGATCCCATGCTCTCGCGCCGCATGTTGGCGGGGCTGAGCATGCGCCTGCACGGTCTATTGCAAGACGTGGAAGCATTTACCCTGCGTTCCAGTACCGAGCGGGTGATCGGTTATCTACTGCGTAGCGTAGATGAACAGAGTCAGGCCCAAGGCAGTTTGGATATTGAGTTACCCACCAGCAAGCAGGTGTTAGCCTCTCTACTGCATCTCACCCCAGAAACCCTATCACGGGTTTTCCACAACTTGAGCAGCACGGGCTTAATCGAAACCCAAGGAAAGCGGGTGCATATCCCCGATATTGCCCGGCTATCTCGCTTTCAGGATTGAGCTCCCGGACGTAGGCTGAGGCGGGCACGATCACGGTACCGCCGAAACTCACGTGCGGCGTAATACAAGTTCCGCCCCAACCAAGCCCCCGAACAGGCCAACAATCCACCGGCTAAGGGCAACAACAGCGGCCAGAACACCGCCCCCAACAACGCCGCCAAGGCTGCACAGTGGGCGTACCACTGGGCACGCATGGCCGACTCCGGCAGCATGTGCTTCATATTTGGTGCGGGGCTCATGTGCTTTTGCAAATGTAGCCAACTGAGAAAAGGCGCAATTTTGTACAGCATGCCGTTGCTCAGGGAGATAAACCCCCCCACCACCAGCAACACCCCGATGGCGATGTCTAAACGGTCGCGCCCCTCTTCGGGCACAAACAGCGCCACCACACCGCACACCGCCGTCACTAACATAGCGACCATGCCTAAGCGCCAAAACCATAGGGTGACATCAGCAATTTTGCGGCGCCGCTGACGCTGGAGTTGTAGCGTCCATAGGGCAAATCCCGCCATCAACATCAGCACCACACAAGCTACAGCGGCCCGTAACAGCAACGGGCTCTCACTCCATAACAACGCGCTCCACAGCAGCACAGCACACAGGAGTGCTACGGGCAAAAGCCCTGCGGGCTTGGGACGATAGGGCGGCGTCAGTTGAAACATAGGCACCACCAGATAGGCCACGGCAATCACCAACGCCAATGCCCAACCCAGCAAAGCCCAAGCACTATGGCTCGCGACCAAGGTCATCACAGGCCAGGGCAGCCCCCAACCCAACACAGCGGCTAAGGCACTCCCTAATCCCAATGCGGGCAACAAAGCGCATAAGGCTAGACGTAACGCCACAATACTGGCGCCCTGGGCTTGGCTATGCCACAACGCGAGACCACATACGCCCACATACACCAGCATCGTCACCAGCACGATAGGCACAGCCAGTTGGAAGGCCCACGGCAATCCCGCAGCAAAACCGATAGCCAAGAGTAAGGCCGTGCTCACCAAGCCGGTCTGGGTAATCGCCGCCAAGGACTGGGCGGCCCGCACATTAGCCCCTGCGGCCACGGGCAAAATTTGCAGTAACGCCCCCAACATGACTTGCAGCAGAAAACCGACACTGAGCAGGTGCAAGGTGGCCAGCAGCAAAGGCGACCAGCGCGATGCAAAAACCGCCGCGCCACCCCACATCAAAACTACGCCTGCGAGCACGATGAACCAGGGCGCGAGGAGAAAGAAGCGGAACGGCACCGACATCGGCGGTGCCTGCTCGAAGTCGAACAAGGCCTGCATCAAGCCGCCCGTTCGATATGAATGTGATAAGTGCCGTCGTCTAAGGCTTCTGTACGATGGCGATAGCCATTTTTTTGCAAAATGCCGTACAGCGGGAATGGTTCCCGATACAGCATCAGCAGCACACTATCTCCCGGTGCCAAATCGTCCAAAGCCGCCATCGTCAGCTCTAGGGGCTCCGGGGGCGGCAAGCCTCGGGCATCGACTACGATCTGTGCCATGTTAAGGCTCCACCAACCCAGCGCGGATTGTTTGTCCAAGGCCGGGACTATCCATGGTCAGGGCTTGGTCACACATGGGATACAGAATGTTTTCTTCCTTCATGTTGTGCTGCTGCATCAACATGAGCAGGGTTTCCGAACAACCCAAAAACTCGTCTTGATCCCGCTGTTGCAAGGCCTTGTCTAATTCCTCCAGCAAGCCTCGCATCTGGGTGTGCTCCATGCGCATCACTTGGGTTGGGCCACTGCTCATGCCCGTTTTGTTCTCAAATGCGGGGAACAGTGTCTGTTCTTCGGTCAAAAAGTGGGAATTGAGCTGATCGGCAAACAAAGTCTGCAAGCGCATGGCCTCGTCCCATTTTTGTTGGGAAACGGCTTCTTCCACGAGGGCAAATTGCTGATCGCAGGATTTGTGATGCGCCTCCAAGGAGGCAGTGATACGTTCCATCGTCGAACCTAGTCTTTAAAAGTTGTACTGGGCTGGATTGTGGAAGTAAGAAAAATGGACGACCTTGACCCGAGTCAAGTCGTCCATTGGGGAATACCGGGAAAACGAAGAACTTAGGCGTTCAAAATGCCTACGTCTAAACCATCTAACCAGTTGATAAAACGCATCACATCGTTGCCTTTGTAGATGGCGCCATGTTGCGGGCACAGCATATCAATTTCCAGCTTCGACACCCGCTCACACCACGCCCTCTTGGCTTTGTTAGAGCCCAACCAGCGACGATGGAAGCCTTCTGCATGGCGAATGTGGCGATCGAAGTTTTCCACAAACAAGCTTTGCTCGTCGTGGGGCAACAGCGCAGCACCAATATCACCACTAAACAGAATCTTGGCTTTGCTGTCGTACAGGTGGTGATTGCCAGAAGAATGCAGGTAATGGGCGGGAATCGCCTCCAAACGCAGCGCATTCAGCATGATTTCCATGCCTTGGTCAGGAATCGGAATAAACGTCTCGCCAGTACCACCAAAGTGGGGCACAAACGACGTCCACAGCCAACTGATGTAGCACTTGATCTTGGGATTGAACTCCATCCACAAGGCCAAGGACGAAATAATGTCCGGGTCTTGGTGCGAGGCAAACACCGAATGCACACGCATCGGGTCAAACTCAGACGACAAGGCAGAGAACACCGCTGGGAACACTTCTAAACCACCCGGATCGCACAACAGGCCATCGCCACCGTAGCTAACCAAATATTCATTGGTATCAATGATGTAACCGGGTTTTTCCGGGTCACGCACCATGGCCATCCAGAAATGATCACCGTTTTGATACAGCGTCTCACACCGTTTCATACGCGCCGCTCCAGGGAATAGTTTTTCCGTAAACCTTCGAGTGAATCTTTAATGGCACCGATGATCTTTTCAAAATCGGTGGACACTTGCATAAGGGAGGTGCTGTAAGCACCACCGTAGGCCGCTTCAATTTTTGCAGACCGAGCCAGCACAGAGCCGAGCTCTACCAGCCGAGCGGTATCGTCCAGACGCAACGTGAATTCTTGACGCAGGGAGGCAAGACGCCGGTCGCCAGTATCGCCAAAGCCTGCGCTACCAGTGACCCGCTTTAATAGCGTTGCGGCCCGCCCCTGGCTCTGGGCATTCGTGCGATCCATGAGGCGCACACGTCGAGCGCCTTTTAATAGATCTGTCACCAAGCTCACTGAACCAGAGGTTAACTGGCGTAACTCTGCCATTTGTTCGCCCAACTGTACGGAAAAACCCCGTAACTCGTTGGAGAGCACCCCAAATCCGAGGGCTGCGCGCCCTGCTTTTTTCGCAAGAAAAATGGCGTTTAACGCCATTAGGTTAATCTTAAATGCGGTCGCAACGATGGATTTAATCTGTTCGTTGATCCCGACGATACGCCGCAGCTCTAATGCTGCGGCACTACCCTCTTCTCGCTGCCGACGCAGCCCTTGGAGCGCTGTACTCATGCCATAACCGTTTCCGCCGGCGCAGTGGTAGAGGCCGGCATTTCGCCGTTAACCATGTAATTAATCAAATCTGCCACAGGCCGGATCTCGCTGCCAAAAGGCAACGGTTCCGATCCACGGAAGAACAGACCCTTGTCCAAATCCCCGCGCAACGCAGCCGCCAGTTGGGCATCAATACAGAACTGACCATACTTAGCGATCCCATCGCGCAGGCCGCATTGTTGCAAACAATCCAGCGCGACGGAACAGCGATGATTAGAACTCGCTGCCGCACACAACTTGGGCAAACGCTTCAGGTAATTAACCAACCAGTGGGTTTTCACCGCCCGAGCAGGCAAACCTGCCACGCTAACAAAAGTGGTAATGTCTTCAGGCTTGGCTTCGGCCAATACTTTTTTGAAGTTGGGATGGGCATCCCCTTCAGCAGACACGGCAAAAGGCGTACCCAACTGCACAGCCGATGCACCCAACTCGATGAGTTGCCGCACTCGTTCGTGAGTATTAATCCCCCCGGCGGGAATAATAGGCATGGAGGCGGGATCAATACCCATGTCTTTATACAGTGCCAGTAAGCCAGGGATCACGGTTTCAAAGTCAAAACGTGCATCAGCCACATCCTCGGGCTTAGCGGCCCCCAAGTGACCACCGGCATAACGCGGATGTTCGATCACGATGGCATTGGGCATACGGCCCTTACGC
>JACCDO010149615.1_pt1 | contig 16103 bp, 7 predicted proteins | sample 7446101 | NCBI WGS metagenome assembly JACCDO01 (sample SAMN15323440, study PRJNA562643) | freshwater metagenome | isolation source: river surface water | place: USA:Blue River Watershed | collected 2017-08-16
CGGCAACACATTGTAGGTCGCCGCCGACATACAACTTTGGACCGTATTTAGCCAAATGAGTTTATAGAGGCGACCAATGGTCGCCCCCGCCTTGTCGCCCACCAACACCAGCTCGCGCATCTGGATATTAGTCGCGCGAATGGCTTCGTGGGGATTGTTCGTGTCCGTATTGATTGGTAAATCACTATGTATATGTTTCGCCGACCATTTTTCGGTAATATACTGCGTGGCCTTCTCTACAAACTCGGGGGCGTATTTGCGGTTCTCTGTTCGCATATAGGTGATATGACCGAGTTGATACAAGGTCTGGCACGCGGCCATTGTCTCTTTGGCGCCAAGACGCATCATGTTGTTTGCCGCCTGTAACAGCGCCGACGTATTGTATGGCTTGGGCGGGGCCCGTTCAGCAAGCCGCTGTTCGCCCGCGACGAAAATATGCGGCCACGATTTGGATTCCACGAGAAACTTCTCTACGTCGCCATCGTGCTCGAACTCTTTGTCCAACGTGAATATGGTGTTTTGCGGGAAAAAGGCGGCCTGGATGCGGTGTTTTTGCGTGGCGGTCTCCTTTGCCTTCTGCTCATTGTCGTACACGAGTTTGAGTGCGGGAGTCTGGCATCGACCCGCCGACAAGGCGTTCTCATTATTCCGGCACACGTGCCGCCACAAGAGCGGACTGACACCGAACCCCACCAACATATCGAGGACTTGGCGGGCTTGCTGAGCGCGGACCATGTTCATATCGATTCGGCCAGGATTGGCGACGGCTTTCAAGAGTGCGGGTTTCGTCACTTCGTGAAAGAGAATGCGGCGCGTGGTTTCGACGGGTAGCCCGAAGACTTGGCAAATATGCCAGGCGATGGCCTCGCCTTCGCGGTCGTGGTCCGATGCGAGAATGATGCTCTCCGGGGAGTAATCGGCGATGATGGCACGCATCTTGGCGACGTGGTCTTTCTTCTCGGGGTCAATCACGTACTTGGGCTCGAAGTTGTTCTGGATGTCGATTGCCTTGGTTCCACCATCAATTATACGGATGTGGCCGAGACAAGAGATACACTTGTAATCGGCGCCGAGATAAGACTCGATGCTCTTGCATTTGCTGGCGGATTCGACGATGATGAGATGACCTGTTACTAAAGACGCTTTGAATGCATTTGCTTTGGACTTGGGTTTTTCGAGTGCTACTGGGATGTCGGCGATGGTGGTTTTCTTCTTGGGTCCCATTATGTAAAACACATGAAATATGTTTATGTCTTTTACATAAACATATCCTCTATTGTGCCGCCAAATAATTGCGACCATTGTATGTTAAGGTTGTCATACCCAGACACAAGAGAAATATTTTGTCGAATATGGTTAGAATATAGGATTCTTGGAATGCAAGGTAAGTGAGATAGGGGGCGTATATGAAAATGTCAATGAGCCGCACCGATTGGGTTTTGCCGCGATTGGTTGAGGAAACCCAGCCGATGATAGCAAACACGACGGAACATATTATGAGAATTGTGGGCGTGTCCATCGGTGTATATTGTATTGTGTGGAATAAATTATTTTTGTTTTTTTCGACTAGACTTCTGCCTTTTCCGGCGTGTCTTGCCGCCTTTCTTTTTGTCAATCATTTTGACTATCTCTGTTTTAACGGGGCTGTTTAATCTGCGTGCAAGGGTTAGAGGCGTTTCTCCTTCATCATTTACAGCATCTATTTCTACACCAGCTTTGATTAAGAGTTGAACGACTTTTTTAAGCTTGGCTTGGTCTGTAACGGATTTGAGTACTAGATGAAGTGGAGTATTATCGAAATCGGTATGCTTCTGATTTACATCGGCACGGGCTTCTATCAATGTTTCTATTATATCGGTATGACCTTCTTGTGCCGCCATAATGATGGGTGTTCCCATCTGCCCCCGATGTTCTATCTCTGAACCTGCGGCAATCAGCATTTTAACAATTTCATTGGAACCCGCCTGGGAGGCTAGATTTAACGCGGTTTCATTTGTGCCATTTGTTAGGTGAATATCGGCGCCTTTGCCGAGCAAGTATGAAACTATGTGTGCGTGCCCATACTTAGATGCTTTCATTAGTGCGGTTTCGCGCTCTTTATCGAGTTGGTTGATGGAACGTGTGGGACTTTTATCAATGATTTCCTTCACTTTGGTTAAATTGCCACTGATGGCAGCTTCTACAAGGGGGTGTGACATATAATAATAATATATAATAATATATATGTCTAACCCCCCAGACGTAAAAGTAGAACAAATTAATTCACTTTTTACACGAAAAATAAAAACTGTATCAAAAAAACAAATTGTAAAAACAAAAAAAACAAGTATTGTCGAACCATCAATAATACTTCAAAGACCCATATCACCTGAAATTACAATAAATAATAGTCCGATGGATGAGAAATGTCAGAAATATGAAAAACCTTGTACCGAAATTAAAAGAGTCGATGATGAAATACGCATTTTAGGCGAAAAAAAACGAGAAATGCAAGAATGCTGTAATCATGAAGTATATTGGTCCGAAAGAAATCAGCCAAAAACATTACTTGATTTATTACACCGGATTTTTTCAAAAAATATTAGTTCTTGTGATAGTTTGTTTGCTAAGTTTCCTGAATCAAGTGAACGAACAAACACATTATTGTCAAGAGCTTATATTTTTGAAGCACTATGGAAAATTATTTTCTTGTTGAACTTAGACAATATTGCACCTGGATTTAAACGTAATTTTAAAGTAAGCATTGAGAAAAATGATGATATTGACGTATTTAAATATTTAAACCGACCAATTAATGATGGAAATCGTGCTGGCGTCTGTGATTTATATTTTACAGTTGAAAAAGATGAAGAAGCAACAAAAGACAAGACATCCAACGCATGCGAAGAAGGGTTTAGCCCAATGGTCGGCGATGCTTATTTATTCACTAGTAAATATTACAAAAAAGAAAAAGGTCTCGGCAAATATGATTACGAAAAGATAATTACCGAGGCAATTGAAAAATATTACCCACCCCATAAAGCAAATAGTGAAATCAAATCCGACACATTTCGAATAATAACGCTCATCAACAATAAAGATGAGTTTATTCGGTCTTTACGCAGAAACACAGATAGGGCAGTTAAAAAATATGTATTGGATGAAACCGATGTATATGGATACGACGATTTGAGTATGATTTATTATAAAAAATTATATCAATGGTTGAAATTGTGTTTTACATCAGATGCGCAAATTAAAGATGAAACAAAATGGATAGAAGTGCTGCGGCGGCGAATTGAACCGAATATTGCCGATATTTTACGCTTTCATCAACAATATTTTGTTGATTATACCTGCGATTTAATGAAAGGAAAAACAAGTGGAAAAGTAATTTGGGGGGCTGTTGCGCGGTCTGGCAAATCATTTATGATTGGTGGATTGGTTGCAAAACGTCAGCCGGATGTGGTATTATTACTTTTGGGGGCGGTTGGTGAAACGAAAGAACAATTTATTGATGACCTATTTAAAAAATATAGTGATTTGAGTGGGTATAGCATAATTGATACACAGGATTCTTCGCGAAAAATAGCATATACTGATAAACCCGTTGTTATTGTCGTTAGTCAAGAAAAAATGAGAGGTGATGTTGCCAAGATGACAGACTTTATAAAATCGCTTGATCCATTTCTTAAACGCGAAAATAAAATGATATTTTTCGATGAAATCCATCAGGGTGGGAGCGAATCCTCTATGCAGCGCGAAACGTTAGAATATTTTTATAAACCTGAGTTTCCAGAACCAATTTTAATAATGGTTACAGCAACTTATACAAAGCCGATGATTAAATATAGTGATGGTCTTGGGTCGGGGTCGGCACATTTGGTTACTTGGTCATACGATATGATAATGAAAATGAAATCATTCTCGAAAGGAATGATCACAGTAGATAATGAACCGCACGATAACAAATTAATCAATATATCTGACCCAGATTATGTAAGAAAAATGACAATTTTGTCCAACATTGCCGAATTATATAATCGGTCTGGTAAAAGTGATGAATCAATATCGCAAGAATATGACAAATATCCAGAACTCAAATACTTGATTCCAACTATCGAAACGCCGAGAACAACCATTGGTGAAGGAGATGGTAAAATACTTTTGAGCAATAATGAAAATGTTAAAAAACTATGGGAAATCAATGGAGACAAACTAAAATATGAATCATCAATGATGGACTATTTGGATTATATTTATAAAAATGTGTATACCGAATTATTACATAAGCAATTTAATTTTGTCGCAAACGGAACCGGGGAAACCCATTCACAGTTATGGTTCTTGCCAACTCAACTACGCAAAGGAGATAGCAACAATCCATCTAATAATAAGGACGATAGTACATTTGAAATTGTAAGTAGAAAACTTGCCGAATGTATTATTTTAAATAAAAATTATAAAAAGTTTAATGTTTGTATTGTTCATAGCATTGGGAACAAAAGTATTTCGCCAATAAAGGATGCTGATGGTGATTCACGTGTGTTTTTTGAATGTGTTACCGCAAAAAGTGTGAAGAATTGTATTAAAGCCCGTGAAGTTGAAGCAAAAACCGCAAATCGTTCTCTCATTATTCTTACCGGGAAACGGTTACGGCTTGGTATCAGTTTGCCATGTGTCGATGTAGCAATTCATATGGACCCGCTTCAATCGTATGATATTATTTACCAATCTATGTTTCGCGTATTAACCGAACGTAGAGGGAAAACACGCGGGTTTTTTGTAGATATGTTAGCTGATAGAGCAATTCGGTTTGTTTATAATTATACGATTCAGTCAAAAACAGAAGGTATTCGTGGAGACAACCCAACACGCGAAGATGTTCGTAATTCGCTGTTATTGTTTGATGTCAATGGAATCAAAGAAAAGATATTGTATAAAGATGATACAAAAAAGATTAGTGGATATGACAATATTGCAAAAGCATTTGGAGTTGATTCGGAAGATTCAGAAAAGTTTGATATGATATTGAATGAACAATATATGTCTATAAACGCAAAGGGGTTTGTAAGCTTAATCAAAGGGCTTTTGTCCGACAAAAAAATTGGCAATGAATTGAAAAAAATTATTTTAAAATCACCCGTGTTTGGAGAGAAACCGAAGAGAGGCAAATCAAATAAACAAATCAAGGATGTACAAACCGCAATGGCTGAATATATTGATGAGTCAGGTACTACAAATGATAATGGTCAGGAAACCATTGTCAAACCCGCAATGGTTGAATATTTTGATGTTCCAGACACTACAAATGATAATGGTCAGGAAACCATTGTCAAACCCCCAATTGATGAAAAGGTGGCGCTAGAATTAAAAATTCGCGCGATTTATCAAATGATTGAAAACTCGTTTACGTTGTTTATATGGTTTACAGAAGGAGCAAAAACGATCCAAGAGCTTTTAACGGAAGATGTTGCACTCGATTATGGCAAAATACGCGAATGTAACGAAGACCACGTTATTTATCATTGTTATTTAGCATTAAACTCGAATGGCATTGATATTACAAACTTAGCACAAACAGAAATAGAAGATATTAAATCGCGCGTCGATGAGCAACTTGATTTACTGCGTTCAATTTATAGGTTGGATTCACCCGATATACGAGAATCAATAAATAATATATATAGTAATATTAAGAGCGTGATGAAAGGCCTTGGTGGCAAATTGAAAGAAGAAAAAGAAAAGTTTCGTATAACAGATAGTGGATTTTGTCCCAAGGATTTTATAGACAATGAGAAAGTATTGGAAATCATACGCAAACATTTGACCCCCAAAGAAGAAGAGAAAAACCTTTTTGGAGAAGTTTTCACACCTCTCGAATTAGTTTGTGAAATGTTAAGCAAACTGCCATCAAAGGTTTGGACGGATAAGGACTTGAAATGGTTTGATCCGGCAAATGGTATTGGTAATTTTCCGATTGTAGCTTATTATAAACTGATGGTTACATTGAAGGGTGTTATTGGAAATCCTAAAAAACGAAGCAAACATATAATCGAACAAATGCTTTATATGAATGAACTCAATCCAGTAAATGTTGGTGTATGTCGGCGTATTTTCAAGATGATTGACCCAGATGCTACTCCCAATATTTTTAAGGGCGATTTTCTGGAAAAAACCGAGTTTGGCGGAGTTTCTAAGTTTGATATTATTATTGGGAACCCACCGTTTCAGAAACAAATAACAAATATAAATGAACGTGGAAAAGGTTCTCGAACTTTATGGGATACATTTATTGAAAAAACATTAGACATGTTGAATCAAAATGGGTTATTGGGATTCATAACTCCTCCTCCCTGGCGCAAACCTGAAAGTGATTTATATGAATTAATGACAAAAGACAACCAATTACTGTATTTGCATATTTATAATAAAAAGCAAGGCCAAGAAATATTTCATGTTTCTCAAAGAGTTGATTTATATATTGTTGAGAAAACGCAGAAATATAAAAATACCCAAATTGTAGATGAAAATGGTGATAAAATTGAGTTAGATTTATCAAAATGGGCTTTTTTACCCAATTACGCATACAACAAATTTCAAAAAATTATGACTACTGAACCAAATACAATTTCCTTATTTTATGATTCATCAACCTATCATAATCAGGACAAAAACGTTTCTACAAAGAAAACATCTTTATATAAATATCCAGTTGCGCATAGTATAACATTACAGGGCGTAGGATTTTTATATTCAAGTATAAAGTCTGATAAACATTTTGGTATTCCAAAAGTTATATTGAGTTCGAACGAAAATCAGTATCCTGTAAATGATTATAATGGAAAATATGGAACGAGCAATAATACATTTTCTATACCAACCACATCAAAAAAACACGGCGATTGCCTGGTTGAAGCAATAAATACTGATGATTTCAAAGAAATAATTAGAGCAACCAAATGGGGAACATTTCAGACTGATTATAAAATGTTCAAATATTTGAAACCCGATTTTTACAAGGATTTTTTAGGCAAAACTTCATCGTGTAGCGCGATTAAGATACAAGCCGCCGTGCGAGGACATCAAACACGCAAAAAATACAAAAAAGGAGGCATTGGCAAAAAATCAAGAAGAAACATTCGTTAGGTTGTCTAACTTGAATTATTTTGAAGAAGTTGTTGTTTTGAAACAAAATCAAAACAACAATTATATACAGATATGAACAATATTATTTATTTACATCAAGAACCTCTACATGTAAAGACAATACCACACGAAATGTTAAACATTAATAATAAAATTTGTAAGTTATATGTACCAAATAAAAAGGAGTGGATATATTTTAAGCTGGTCGAAGAAACAAACACAACATTTAGTGGCATACGTCTTCAATCTGACCGGTATAATAATCAAAAGTTTTATTTGACTGATGAAAAAAATAAATGGCACGGAATCTTAGCCGACCAAGCATTTAGTAAAGGTCGTTGGATTTATGTTTGTGACTAATACATGCTAATAACTCATATGTGGATTTTATACCAATGAATCTAACTATAACGGTTACCTTTGGCACCAGAAAAGTTAAAAATCAACTAGAAGCTCAAAAATCGGTCAAAATACTGTTTGGACACAATGATTCTGATTGCCGCCATATTACCACTACTCGGCCGTCTCCTCTTGCTCTCTTCCCCTTTTGTTATAGTCCCATTCATGTAGTTGCTATAATGAACATATGCATCATACAGCGACACATGCTGTGTCACTTGACGCCATCCTTCGCACCCAAGTCGGTCTTTCAAGTCTTCCATCGCCATCTGGATGTCCAGCTGTTTGTCCCACATCTTGTTCTTAATCTTGTAAATATATTTATCTCCCTCTATTTCCACTTCGGGATAAAAATAGACAATCAAGTCGCACATCTGTTTCTCACTCAACTGGACGGGTGATTCTCGTCGTGATTCCGACCACTTTTTGAACAACACCGCAACTTCACTGATTTCCAGTTCCAATTCCGTCTCGTCATGCTCCATCGAATCGTCCCAGAACTGGAGGAACTTACACACATTGGGCAAATATTTGCTGTTGATTCCGGCGAAGACATCGGCCTCTACATCGTAGTAGTCGGACAATCGCGAAGTAAGATGAGTCTTCAATTTGGCGGTGACAATTACATTGGGCAAACGCTTGGCCTCTAAGAAATGCTTCCATAAATAAGACATGTTCTTCCAAGATATCTTGATATCGGCTAAGGGAGATATCTTGGTCTCGGGTAAGACATTGGACTCAGAGACAATGGGCTCAGATACTTTGGCCTCCGGCACTCCAATATATTCGCTCACAAACATATCCACCAGGGTATCTGGGGTTATATTCTTCAAGAAGAACACGGCATTCACCAACTCGGCATCATTGCTATATTTCAGCGCGTAATTGTCCGAGTTCATATATCGATTCGCATAATGGCACGCAACACACAATATATCGAGGCCTCTATCATTAAACCCATAATCAAATACCTCGTCCTCGACGTCACCTCCTGAACCATTGAAATTGAAAATACGTATGCTGGAATAACTATGGTCGGCGTGATATTTGAACTTGAATGTCTGCGACAAATTACAACCGAACCATGATTGGCACAATGTGTTCAAACGATGGATAAATTGTTTGGTCGATGCGGGAACAATGTGGATGAGAGAGGCCGCCACCACATCATCATCCGCATTTCGCGTTTTCCCTACAATATTTTCGCCTAAAATCGTCAAAAAATACTTGGCCTCTGTTTTTGTCTTGAAAATCGCCGGACAAAACAAGTTCAACACCGCCTGAATCGTCTTGGATTCCGGTATCGCCTTGTACAGATGATTCTCCTTGATTCGCTTCATGATGGTGGCCTTGGTCTTGTGTTTCCACTGCATCAAGTTCGCATCTTTACTAATCGTGGAAAGCACATTGAAGAGGATGTCGTCTTCGCCATATTGGCGGTATCGGTCGCCATTGTAATAGAAAAACGTCTCCGTTGAAGGGTGATAAAAATAGCGGTTGTTATAGAGGAAATGCTGGATGAACATATCCTGTTCCGCGGTGAGTTCGTCGATACGCTGGCTTCGTTCGTGGTGGGTTCGTTCAATGTTCTCAAAGATGAGAGGCAGTTGCGAACACACATAATTGACCACTTTTTGTTCCATAAAAGGGTTTTGTTCGTATTTGGAATACAAAGATTGTATAGCCTCTATTACTTTGGCTTGGTTCGACATTATTTAAATAATATAAAAATGTGTTTATATTGTTTTGTGGAAGCCTAATTGGCTTTACGGACAGTTCGCCTGGCGGCTTTACGGACTTTTAGCGTCGCCTGGCGGCTTTTAGCGTCGCCGAGTGGCTTTAAGCGTGCGACTTTTAGGCGTGCTTGTGCGGCACTTGCGGCAATGTCTGCTCTTGGCAGTGCGCGCGTATTCGCACGACTTATACGCTCGTTTGCATTGCTTAACGGTTTTTCTGCGGCATTTTACAGCGTCGGTCATTCTATATTATATTTGCTGGTAAAAAAAATGCATGGCGCTTATTTGCGACGACTACTGCGGGTCTTTCTGGCGGTCTTCTTGACATAGCCAAACTTGCCCTTCTTGGCAAAATATCCGTACTTCTCCAAGCGCTTCTCCTTCTTGGCGGTGACGTGCTTCTTGGCACTGACGATGCGTCCCCACTTGTTCATCACGAGCTGGGACAGGGTCAAACCGCCCGTTGTCTTGTAGGCGGTTTCATTGTGTACTTGGGTGCGGGAACCGAATAACTCGGGGTACTTCTTTCCATCGACGTGGTAAAATCCATCAGGTTGGCGAACAGGTTTCTTCATCTTGTATATTAGACAGGCCGAAAAATAATTGGCTGGCGACTATTATAATCAATAGCGACAATCGACGTGACCACGACTAATTCCTAAGTGGCACAATCGTCGGCTGGCGCGGAATCAGACCCGGACTCAACGTACTCATATCGTATACGGTGATGCGCCGCTTCCGCCCTTCGGCCGTCGTCGAGTTCATCAACTGGCTATATCTCTGTTTCTGGCTAATATTGGGGTCATTTCCGGCGGTAGCCACGCGATTATACATGACCGTACGTTTTGAGTCACACCACTGGATTCCGCGCCGCATACATTTCGCCGATGTCGTGTCCATATTATACATCACTTCAAGAAAAAACATATGCCCCACCTTATCCAAGGTTACCTACTTAACACTGATTTACTTACCTTCGGTCTTTACCTTTTTCACAACTTTGGCTACTTTCTTGGTCTGCGTTTTAGGCTCAGCATTCTGGATTTGCTCGCGCACCTTCTTGTATTCGCCATACTTGGTCTCCAGCTGTTCCAGTTCGTGTATCCAGATTTGCTCTGGTGTTGTGCGAGTCAGGACATCGAGCTCCGTCATCATATCATCGCGCTCCTTGCGCAACCTGGCCACGTTTTCCGCGGTCACCGAATCCATCGGCATTTTCACTAAATACTTGTAATCGCCGTCAATCGGTTCGAACCCCGCTTCCGCTAAAGTCTTGGCGACCGCTTCGGCCGACTTGCGTCGCAAATCAATCTTGTCAATCAGCGTGTATTCGATGTATTTCGCGCGGCTCGTGAGCAGTTCGGTCTTCTTCGTCATATCTGCCAACAAGTGCGCCTTTCGCACACGATACGCTTCGAGCCTGACTCCATAATAGTCGCGAATCAGTTCATCCGTATTCTCGTATTTGGTCAGCTTGGCATTGCTATTGAACATGTGGATGTTCGACGTTTTCACCGTGGTCGTCAGCTTCAGCAACTTCTCGATGCCGTCGATTCCATTGGCGTCCTTTTGCGCAATCAGCTCATCCACGCGCCCCTTGGGCAAAACCACCGTAATATTGATTCCGACCTCGGTACAAAGCGATGTGAAGTCCTTGATTTGCGGGACAATCTTCTTGCCGTCTTTGTCGACGCCGCCGTCCATCATCTCTTCCAGTCCCTTGATATAAGGCATCGTCCAGCGACCGACGGGCAACTCGGTCACCGTGATGGTGTCAGGTCCGGTGCGCTCGTAACACCCCTTAATCAAATACTTGTCGGTCTCGATTTTTGCGATGGTGCCGCGGAACCCCTCGTAATAAGGCGTCAGCTCGACTGGCTCGGTGCCGCGCAACAATGCGCGAACATAGGCAATCAGGTCGCCAGGATTGTATGGCGGGACGGAGCACGAGAATCCCGTGCCAATACCACGGATACCATTCACGAGCGCAAATGGTATGATGGGGACATAATGGTCTGGCTCCACCAGGGTTCCATCATCGTCTAAATAATGGAGAACCGCGTCGTCCGCCTCCGGGAATATGTAGCGCGTGAGTTGATTCAACATGGTGAAGATGTATCTTTCCGACGCGGAGTCGTCGCCGCCCTGGAGACGAGTGCCAAATTGGCCATTGGGCTCGAGCAAATTGATATTGTTGGAGCCGACGAAATTTTGCGCCATATTCACGATGGCGCCGTTCAAACTCGCCTCGCCGTGGTGGTAGGCACTGTTCTCCGAGACGTATCCCGAGAATTGCGCGACCTTGATTTCACTAGTGAGCCGGCGCTTGAATGCCGAAAACAGGATTTTGCGCAAACTGATTTTGAGCCCATCCATCGCACACGGAATCGAACGGGCGCAGTCGTAATTACTGAAATGGATGAGTTCGCGGTCGACAAACTCGTCATAGGAGACATTCGGCTTGCTCGTATTCAAGAACGCATTCTTGTCGTATTTCTCGATGAGCCACGTCTTGCGGTCGTTCGCGCGCTTGTCGTTGAACACCTTGTCGACCACGTCGTCGCTGGTCGCTTTGTCATAGACGAAATCCACGATTTTCTTGTTGGCGAAATACTCCTTGAACTCCTCCGACTTGGATGTGCCTAAACCCTTGAAGTATTTGATTTTCCACGACGCCGCCGTCGCCTCGCCAATCTCGTTTTTCCACGACTCGTATTCCCCATTGTTGTAGAATGACAGTGTCTGTGCGCCCTTAGATGCGCGGAGGATGGGAGTGTTCATGAATGAGATGAATCCGGGAATCTGGGTGAGCGATTTCCATTCGCAGTGGAACAAGTTGATACAGAGCCCCTTGATGTGACTGCCGTCGGTATCTTGGTCACACATAATCATGATTTTGCCGTAGCGCAGGAATCTGGTGACGTCTTCCATCGACGCATAGGTGCGGCCATTTTCCAGGCCGAGGATTTTCTTAATATCGGTGATTTCCTTGTTGTCGGTGATTTTCTTCACGGATTCGCCGCGAACATTTAGGAGTTTTCCGCGGAGGGGATAGATGCCGATGATGTTGCGGTCGGTGGATGACAGGCCGGAGACGATACCGGACATGGCACTGAGTCCCTCGCACAAAATCAGGATACATTCGCCGGACTTCTCGGTGCCGCTGAAGTTGGCGTCCATGAAATTTTCAATGCCGCGGATATTCTTGGTCTTGGAGCCGTCCGTCTTCTTGGCCGCGACGTTCTTCTCCTTGGCCTGGGTGAGGTCGCACGCGGTATCCATCACACCCATCTTCGCCACTTTCTCGATGAAGGTGTCGCTGACGGAACATGACGACCCGAACTTGGCCGATGGCGTATTCATGAAGTCTTTCGTCTGACTGTCGAACGCGGGATTCTCGATATTACAGCGCAAGAACAAGATGAGCTGTTCCTTGATGGCGGCGGGATTCACGCGCACCTTCTTCTTCTTCTCAATGAAGTCCGTGATTTTGCGCACGATTTGGCCGACAATGTAGTCGACGTGTTTTCCGCCCTTATAGGTACAAATACCATTGACGAATGAGACTTGGGTGAACTCCTGCTCCGGAGCGATAGCGACGGCGTATTCCCAATGCCCGCATTCGGACGCCTCATATACGCGCTTGGCCGCATCCTTGCTGCCAATGTACATATCGATGTATTGCTGGAAACTCTTGAAGGGGCACGGCACGCCATTGTAGGCGAACTTGAGTTTCTTCTCCGATTGGTCGGTCACCGCGCAAATGTCGTAGAATCGCTTCTTGAAGAGCGCGAGCATATCGGGCGTCAAATTGGCGATGCCGAATCGGCGGTAATCGGGTTTAAACGACACCTTGGTATAAGGTTTGGCGGCGGCGCCTTTCACCTTGGTAATGACGGGTGGCTCCACGACATCCAGGTTCTGCGAGAATCGCTGGAAATATTTGAGCCCGCGTTTGTGGTCGACGGTTTCCACGTATCCTTCGCTCGACCAGATGAGGACGAGTTTGAAACCGAAACCGTTCTTTCCACCCACGATGCGCTTCTCGTCCTTGTCGTAGTTCGTCGACGTGCGCAGTTCGCCGAATATCATCTGTGGAATCCAGACATCGTATTCGGGGTGCTTTGCCACGTCGATGCCGTTGCCGTCGTTCTCCATGGTGATGGAGCCGTCTTCGGCATTGACATCTACATTGATATAGGACACGAGCTTGACTCCGTCGGGGTCCTCGCTGTGGCGCTGAATCATGCGGACTACGTGGTCGCGGCAATTGACGATGCCTTCGTCAAAGAGTTTGTAGAGCCCGGGAATGTATTGGATGGTTTTGCGGATGATCATGGTGTCGTCGTTTATCCATAGATGCTCATCCACATTCTCGATAGACCCAATATACGTATCGGGGTTGTCGAGAATGTGCTGCTTGTCGGTCTTCTTCTGGTATTGTTTGGCTAAGGCGGATGCTGACATTTTGTTGTGTATGATAATTTGATTTTGATTTATCATACAAAACGTTTTCAATTTTATGATGTGAGCGTTTGGAACACAAAGTTGCTTGTTATTGTGGGACTAATTATAAACACGTAGAATTGCTGGATGAAGAATGTCGCGGATGACGGCGCTGTCACGGTACCTTTGAGGTTTGTTGTGATGGCGGTTGCGCTGCCCACGCCCGCAAAGGCAAGGGCTACTGCGTTTATATAATTGGAGGTTGCTGTCCCACTCATGTAAATAAAAGTGAATACGTAGGAGCGATTCATAATTAAAGGGATGTTTGTTATGTTGAGTGTTTGATTACCTGTAATTGTTGATATATATCTTACCATTCCGTTGATTGTTCCATCTCCAAAGCCATATACTAATGTTATTGTACCACCCGCTGTGATTGGCACCAGATTCTCGGAGACCGCGCTGTACCGGAGTGTGCCGGACACGTCGAGCTGGTATTCTGGCGACAAAGTATTCACGCCGATGTTACCAGTTCCGGAATCCGCATAGAGGGAGATGCGGTCACTTGTGTTTCCGGAGCCGTCTCTGTTTTCAACGCCAATTACCATTAAACCGCCACTGGTTTCTACAACCGCGGCGGATGGATTGTTGTTGTCGAAGTACTGGATGTAACCATAGTCGCCGCCCGTGTTCGGAGAGGTGAATGTGATAGAGGAGCGACCGCCGGTTGTGGTGTGTGAGAGGACGAGCGAACCGGTGGTTGCCGACGCCGCTGTGCCGAGACCGGTTTCCGTAAAACGCACGTCTCCACTTACATCGAGTGAATATATCAGATTTGGAGCACAATTAATACCAAGAGAACGCGATAATAATGATGTTCCGATTTGAACATTGCCGTTGAAACTGGTGTCAAATGAGAATGTGTTGGCGCTGTATCCTGGAATAGAGCCACCGATTGCGGAGCCATTTAAAAGAATGTTTGTGGCGTTAATTGTTCCATTAACATCCAATGCGTACGCAGGGGTAGTTGTGTTGATACCAACTCGGTTTGTACCGAGTCCAATATGGACATTTCCATTTACGTCAAGGTCGCCGCTAATATCGAGGGCATATGCCGTGGAAGGTGGCTTGTTGATTCCGACGGAAATGCGATTTGCCGTTCCCATTTGGATATTGCCGTTGAAGGATACGTCGGTTAGGCGAGAGGCATAGTTAAGCAAAACGGAATTGATGCTACCGTCGATGGTTAATTTATTATAGATGTTGCTGTTGATGCTGGCATCGATGTCGGTCTTCGTATAATAGAGGCCAAGTGAGTTATCTATGATGGCCTTGGTAGAATAGAAACCCAGAATGCTGTTAATGCTGGCGTCAATGACGGTCTTGTTATAGATGTTGCTGTTGATGCTGGCATCGATGTCGGTCTTCGTATAATAGAGGCCGAGTGAGTTATCTATGACCGACTTGGTAGAATAAAAGCCCAGAATGCTGTTAATGCTGGCGTCAATAACGGTCTTGTTATAGATGTTGCCATTGATGCTGGCATCGATGTCGGTCTTCGTATAATAGAGGCCGAGTGAGTTATCTATGATGGCCTTGGTAGAATAGAAACCCAGAATGCTGTTAATGCTGGCGTCAATAACGGTCTTGTTATAGATGTTGCCATTGATGCTGGCATCGATGTCGGTCTTCGTATAATAGAGGCCGAGTGAGTTATCGATGATGGCCTTGGTTGGAAGTAGACTAATACTAACATCTTGAACTCCATTGTATATGTATAATGAATTAATACTGGGATCTTGTACTGAACCTGTATTCGAAATAGATTGTATATCCGCCCGTAGAGCATTAATACTTAAATCTGTGGAATCAAATCGACTATTCATATTTATGGTTGTTGTGTAAAATCCAAGAATGCTGTTGATGCTGGCGTCGATGACGACCTTTGTATAATAAAGGCCAAGTGAGTTATCAATCACGGACTTGGTTGAATATAGACTAAGCGAGTTATCAATGACGGACTTGGTTGAATAAAGGCCAAGTGAGTTATCAATCACGGACTTGGTAGAATAAAATCCAAGAATGCTGTTGATGCTGGAATCGATAGTTGTCTTGTTATATATGTTTCCATTGATGCTGGCGTCAATGACGGACTTTGTATAATAAAGGCCAAGTGAGTTATCAATCACGGACTTGGTAGAATAAAATCCAAGAATGCTGTTGATGCTGGAATCGATAGTTGTCTTGTTATAGATGTTTTCATTAATGCTGGCGTCAATGACAGACTTTGTATAATAAAGGCCAAGTGAGTTATCAATCACGGACTTGGTAGAATAAAATCCAAGAATGCTGTTGATGCTGGAATCGATAGTTGTCTTGTTATAGATGTTTCCA
>JACCDO010953235.1_pt1 | contig 16103 bp, 8 predicted proteins | sample 7446101 | NCBI WGS metagenome assembly JACCDO01 (sample SAMN15323440, study PRJNA562643) | freshwater metagenome | isolation source: river surface water | place: USA:Blue River Watershed | collected 2017-08-16
AAATACGCTACATTCTATTTGCTCTCCCGTTAATCCATTATACATCAATTCGTTACCGTGAGCTTCATATCCTAATTCTAATAATTTCTGCGATATTCCCTCTATTGTTAACTCATCAAAACTTGTTCCATCTCCAAATAAACCTAATTCAACTAATACCTTACCCAGCAATGTTTCTTTCAATTGACCTATAGTCATACGAGATGGAATTGCGTGTGGACTTATTATTAAGTCAGGTCTAATACCATCTGCTGTAAAAGGCATATCTTCTTCAGGAATAATATTACCGACAGTACCTTTCTGACCGTGTCTAGACGAAAATTTATCACCAATTACTGGTTTTCTTAACGCACGTAAACGTACTTTAGCAAAATTATATCCGTCTCCATTACGTTCAATAAAATTCTTATCAATATACGTCTCTTCAACAGTACGATATAATTTACTTTGGTCTTCGTATTTAATAATCTTCGTATGGTCGTTTCTATTTTCCTTAATTGGTGTTACCTTTGCAATAATTACGTCACGATTCTCAATCAATGTGTTTTCAGGTACAACACCTTTAGCATTTACTTTATTATAATTGCCGTATTTCATTCCCTTAGTTTTATTTGGATCAGGTTTGCAACGAATCTCTTCATCACCATTAATCTTTTGTTTATCTTCATCTTTTTCTGTATGATAAATGGTTATTTGAAATAATCCTCTATCAATTGAACCCTTATTAATTAATACTGAATCTTCCTGATTATAACCAGTATGAGTCATAATTGCGACATTAATATTACAACCAGAAGGAATCTCATTAATTTTAATTAAATTCATTACTCTTGTATCAACTAATGGACGAGTTGGATAAGTTTGTACATATGCTGTTTTATCCATTCTGCTGTCAAAATTGGTTGTATAAACACCCATTGCTTGTTTCGCTTGCGCTCCCTGATATGTATTTCTGGGTGATTGATTATGACCCGGAAATGGAATACAAGAAGTGACAACACCAAACATCATTGATGGATGAATTTCACAATGAGTATATTTATAAATTAATTCAGTTTTTGCGATTAAATCTTTTGGTTTTGTTCCAATTAAAGCAAAACTTTGTTCTTCCGGATCAATGTATTCAATAATAGAGCGATTAGAATTAGTCGTTGTTAAAAGATTATCCCATTCTATTTTACCATTTCTTAAATCATCTAAAATTTTATGAGTTAATAATATTTTATTATTTTCCACACGTAATACTGGTCTGGTTGGACGACCACTATCGTTACAAACACGAATTTCTTGTAATTTATAATCGAAAACGATAGATGTGTAAATATTAATAATACTTTTACTTTTCATATCTTTTAAAGTCATATATAAATTATTTGGTTCTAAACTTATTCCGACCCAGGCTCCGTTAATAAATACTTTTACCTTATTATATGCAAATTGTGGCGACATTTCTGCAGCATCTAACTTTACAATTTTTGGTAAAATATATTCATATAATGCGGAACTATCGGAGTGAATTGTTATGTGTGCTAACATACTCATATTTTTGACAATTCCAACCGAACCACCCTCAGGAGTTTCTGCTGGGCAGGTAAATCCAAAAGTTGAATTATGTAATTTTCTAGGAGGCACTAATTTACCGCTTTTATCAGTTGGAGTAGATATTCTTCGCAAATGGCTTAATGTTGCAACATATGTTAATCGATTTAAAACCTGTGCTACACCAACTTTATTAGAATTGGTATTTTTAATGCCGAAATCACCGGTTGATAATGCGCGTTTAAATCCGTTTTCAATGGTATTTGATTTAACTATTTTATAAATATTGGTTAAATTTAATATATTAAGATAATCTTCAGTGGAACGCCATGATCCGGTATTAATTTCCCTAATAGTTTGTTTTTCAATATCCTTTACAACTCGGTTTAAATGGTTTCTAAATAAATTATTTAATGAGGTGCCAGTTAAATCAATGCGTTTATTTATATATGAGTCGCGGTCATCAGCGGGAATCCACTCAAAATGTGCTTGTAATAATTTATTTGCCATATAACCTAAGAAATAAGCCTTTTGTTTTTCGGTTTGACAATGAGGAAACAAATCATTTTGTAACACATCTAAAGTAAATTGATGTTTCTTTAATAAACCAGTTTCTTTATCCATATTTAGAGGAGTATAACTAACATAACTTTGAATATGTTTAAACGCATCTTCGTAAGATAAATATTTACTTGCCTCAATAATGGATGCTTGTAATACTTCTAACATTGGTTTATATTTATCTTGAGAAATGTCAAGTAATATATATTCACAAATTTCCTTATCTGAAATGATATTTAAAGCGCGAAATAATATAAATAAAGAAATAGGTTGTCTTACACGAGGAATTTGAATGCAAATAGGACATCCAAATCCATTATTTTTAGAAGAAATATACATATTAATTTGTTTAGGAGAAATGCATTTAAAATCAGGGACAGATTTAATTTCAGCAGTCCAAGAGTATTTTGGATTATTTTTACCGATATTAAATACATAAACCTTATTTTCAGCAGCACGTTCTTGACCTAATACGGTCTTTTCAGAACCATTGATAATAAAATATCCGCCAGGACAATATTTGCATTCACCGGTTAATTTGCTGTCAATATGTTGATATTGATTTAAGACACAAATATTGGATTTAACCATAATGGGTAATTTTCCGATGGGAATATTTGGTAATGTTTTATGCATTGTTTTCATATTTTCGAGATTATCTCCATCACGAATAATATATTTAATATTAATATCGACAGTCATAGAAGAAGAATAAGTGAAATTACGTAAACGAGCTTCTTGAGGAAACATAAGTTTGATGGCGCCACTATTTTCATAGATTTGTGGTCGATAAATATGAAAATTATCCATTGTTAAAAACATTTCAAGAGAATATTTTCCGGAAGCTGCATCGAAGTCGTTTTCAGATTTAATATGAATTGGATTGAACATTTCAATAGTTCTCATAATTTGATAGCCGACAAAGTTGTTATAAGATTCAATTTGATGGCGAACCAAACGTTCTAAATGTTTATCTTTAAAGTAAGATTTAATAATATCCCAAGGCTCTTCAATATAGGGCTCATTTTCAGCATCAAATAAATCATTAACAAAATTATTATTGTTTTCCATTTTATCTATATAAATGTCTGTATATGAGGTTGAGGCCATGGTTAAAATATATTTCAATTTATTTTTAAATTGTTTTTTAATATATTATAAAACACATAGGATACACATAATTATAAAAATTTGTTAGTTTATATTTGAAATAAAAGGATATAAATATATTGTAATTATATTTATATTAATAAATATGTTAAGAAAGAATAAATATTATGGTAAATTTAAGTCACATACGGATGTTAATAATTATAATAAATTTCTAGCAGATTTAGATAAAAAAATTACTTTAAAACAAGAAAAAGAAACAGAATTACAACAAACTAACAAAAAAAATATAGCCCCTATACCAAATATTCCCATATTAACAAAAAATTTTAGCGGATTATCTCCAATTGATATTTTAATTAATGCGATTGAAACAAATTTAGACCCGAATTTATATACATTAATAAACAAAAATAACTCTTCTTCTAATTCTACACCTAATTTACCAAAAAAATGCTTTAATTCTGAACCCATTTTAAAAAAATCCGTTCATATTGATGTAAATATTAATAATATATCTGATTTATTAAAATTAATCGAATTATATCCTGATGATAATGGTGTCGAATATAATATTAATATGAAAATATTACATAAAATAAAAGAACCTCTAAATGATTTAAATAGAATGATAGGAATGGTAAGACTAAAAGAAGATATTGTAGACCAAATTTTATTTTATATGCAGGGATTATCATCAAATGACTTTATGCATACTGTAATTTATGGTCCACCTGGTACAGGCAAGACGGAAATAGCTAAGATAATTGGCTCAATCTTTTCAAAAATGGGAATATTAAGTAAGGGAATATTTAAGAAGGCAACTCGTTCAGATTTGGTGGCCGGATATTTAGGACAAACTGCGTTAAAAACGCGCGATTTAATAAAGGAATGTTTAGGTGGAGTATTATTTATAGATGAGGCATATGCTTTAGGAAATGAGGAAAAACGGGATTCATTTTCAAAAGAATGCATTGATACGTTATGTGAAGCTGCGAGCGATTATAAGGAAAATTTAATGATAATTGTGGCTGGATATGAAGAAGAATTAAATAATTGTTTTTTTAGTTATAATCCCGGATTGAATTCACGATTTGCTTGGAGATTTAAAACAGATGAATATAGCGCATCAGATTTATATAAAATATTTTTAAAGAAAATAGAAGATGCGAAATGGTCTATAGATGAGTCTTCAGTAGATGTAAAATGGTTTGAAAAAAATAAGGATAAATTCAAATATTTTGGAAGAGATATAGAGACATTATTTGCAAAGGCAAAGATAGCACACGGACGGCGAGTGTTTGGGAAATCTGAAGATTTGAAGAAGAAATTATCAGTAAAAGATTTAGATAAAGGTTTAGAGATGTTTTTAAAGAATTCTTGTAACAACAAGGCAAAAGAAGAAGAAGATAAAATTAAGAAATTAATGGCAACAATGTATATGTAAATATTATTTATGTTTATTAAATTTAAAATTTGTTAGTTATAATTTTTATACTTTTTTATTTACATTTTTATAGAAGATAATGTCGTCTAAAAAAATGATTACTGTTACACCAGAATTATTTAATGTTTCTGGTAAAACAAGAAAAAAACGAGAAAAAAAAGATATTGCATTTAATCCAATTATAGCGCCAAATAGTTTAAAAAATAAATTACTTAAACGCATAAAAGAGCATAAAATGAATGAAACTGGGCAAAAACCGAAGGAAGAAAAAAAGGAGGCAAATTTTTCGGATGAGTTTTATAGTGCTGTTAGTTATTTATCAGATCTAAAGAATAAACAAAAACAACAAAAAGTATTATATAATAAGACAATACGAAATCATAGTAATGTGGCACCAACATATTCAAATGTCAATTTAGAGGATACATTTAATACTGTTGTACCAGCGGTAAACGATGAAATGTCAATGCAAATGCGTTATAAAACGGAAGATAATGTACCTTATGGATGTTTAAAGGGTGGTAAAAAGAAGACGTATAGACAGTGGCAAGAAGAGTTAAAAATTCAGGAAACACCAGAATTACAGGATGTGTTAGTTGCTCGCCCCCCAACACCCCCCAAAAAAGCCGGATTTTTTGAAGAAAAACAAGAGCAAAATATTAATAAAATATTTGCAAATGCTAATACAAATATAAATGAAAATACAAATACAACTATTTCAAAAGAAGAGCGTTTAGAAAATATTAGAAACAAATTAAAACAAATTGAAGAAAATGAAACATTAAAAAGACAACAAGAATTAGAAGAAATTGAAACACAAATGGGATTAAAGGATAATGGTCCAATAATACCAGATATAGATGAATATGGAGACGCTGGACTAACACTTACTGAAATTTTTGATAAACATAACAAAAAATCAATGCCTAATAAAAATTACATTAAACGAACAGTTAAAAGAAAATTTACTTTAGGAAAATCCGATAAACTTAGAAAGGTTGCTATATTAATTAAAGACAAACAAACGCGCAAAAATGTACTTAATACGCAAAAAGATTTAAAGAAGGCTTCCATAACAGATGTAAAACGATATTTACGTCAACACGGTATGATTAAAACTGGAACAACTTGTCCTCCAGATATTCTTAGAAAAATGTATGAATCCGCTTTAATGGCCGGCGAAATAACAAATGTAAATAAAGACACTTTGTTGCATAATTTTTTAAATCATAGCGAGCAATAAACTAACAACACGAATATAATATTAAAAATATAAGAATAAAATGTTTTCTTTTTATATTTTAAAATGAATAATATTAGAGATGACCTACCAAATAATGTAAAAAAATTAGTTAAAAAAATAAATGATTATTTGGATACAACAATTTATTTTTATGGTTCCGTATTGCGTTCAGATTATATTCCAGGCCAAAGTGATATTGATATGGTTATTTTTACTGATAATGAATATACAACTATTAGTCAACTTCAACACGTATTACACGTTAAACGTGGCGAATTTAAAAAAGTTGTATGGAAATTAAATAATGATGACATTTATGGTTATAAAATTAAAATACCGGAATTTAGTCCAGATGTAGAAATAGCTATTTATAATAACAATTTTAAAGAAACATTATTAGACGAGTTTTTAGCACCAATTAAAAGAGCACCTTTGTTAGTTGTATTTTGTTTATATATTTTAAAATTTATTTATTATAGATTACATTTGATTTCTAAAGATAATTATTCATTAGTTAAAAGATATATACAAAATGATATGATGGGGAAAGTGTCACATTTTCTAATTTTACAATAATGATTTATTTATTTATAATTATAAATAAGATGTTAGTTCTTGTAACCAAAATATATTTGGATCTATTAAACACATTAAATTATTTTTATAATTGTCGTTTTCAGGATTATCATTAGCATTTATATCAGCATTTATATCAGCAGTTATCGTTTCAATACTTTTAATAAATTCATTTCTTTTATATGCTAATGGGTCTTGTCTTAAATATAGGTCAAATATTTTTTCGTAAAGATAAGAATAGTCGAATTTAATAACTATTCTTGGATTTTCCTTACTTAAATTATATTTATTTTCTCTATATTTTTCATACATATATTCTTTTACAATATATAAATCTAAGTATGAAATATTTTTAAGAAATTCTTCCATTGAATTTACGTAGAAATCTACTTTATTATTTGTTAAATGTATCATAACATATGTAATATATTTTATTAAATTTTGTTCTCTTATATTATTGTTTTCATCATATACTAAGTGATATATATTTTGAACTTTGATATATTTATTTTTTTTATCACAATATGTTTTATATTTTAATATGCTAGTTTGTGTATACATTTTTATTTTGATAGTTATATATTTTATACGTTATTTATTATATAAAATATGGTTCAATTTTTTATAAATAAAAACATATATAAACTAACAACTTAAAGACATAATTTGTTAGTTAGATAAGATGAGAAAATATGTTAATTTATTTGGACAATTTAATAAATTAGATTTAACTGCAAATTTAATTTCTAAAAATACACTTGAGATTACCAAAAAAATTTACTCAACACCAGATAAATTACTTAAATTTGATGAAATAAATTACAGAAAATTATATGAATTATGGGGAGCAAATGGTTTATTTGAACACAAAACTAATGATATTAGCCCCTTTATATATGGGTTAATTAATTATAACATTGAAAGTATCGATTCCGGTTTAAGGTCGGGTTATTCAGTTCAGTCGTCATTAGTTATTAATCCGATTGAAAAGTTTGGTACAGAAGCCATAAAAAATAAATATTTAGATAAACTTTATTCCGGAAAAAATATTGGTTGTTTTGGTCTTACTGAGCCAGATGCGGGTTCAGATCCTGCAAATATGAAAACAAAGGCTGTAGAACATAAAGATTATTATGTGGTTAATGGTTCCAAAATATGGATAACAAATTCACCCATAGCTGATGTCTTTGTTATATGGTGTAAAGATGATTCAAATAAAATAATCGGGTTAGTTAGCGAAAGAACGGATGAAATTAATACACCTAAAATAGAAGATAAACTAACATTATTAGCTTCTCCAACTGGATATATTAATATAGATAATTTGAAGGTACCAAAAACAAATAAACTAAATATTATTGGATTAAGAGGTCCATTTGATTGTTTAAATAAAGCTAGATATGGTATTTCGTGGGGTGTAATTGGAGCAATGGAAAACATAATTAATACTACAATTGATTATACAGAAGATAGAAAACAATTCAACAAGTCTCTTAATTCTTTTCAGCTTATTCAAAATGATTTGATAAAATCTATTGAATTATATAATAATTCTTTAAATAATTCATTTGCATCATTAAATAATATTAATAGTTTTGAAGATTTAGATAAGAATATTGCGCTAATTTCTTTTCTTAAAAAAACGAATTGCGAAAATGCGCTAAATGTTGCACGATTATGTCGGGATATTTTAGGCGGCAATGGTGTATCAAATTCTTATAATATTATAAGACATTTACTAAATCTAGAGGCTGTAAATACATATGAAGGAACAAAAAATGTGCATAACTTAATTTTAGGAAGAGAACTTTTAGGTAAAAATGCGTTTTTTTAATTATAAATATAAATATAAAGACATTACATCATTATATTTATAGTAATGAATAAAATAATATTATACATTTTCTCTTTTTTACATAAAAATATAAATAAAACTAACAGTATTCCATTAGGCAGATGGAATATAGATAAATGTATAAATAAAATTAATATAAAAATAGATATGTCAAACAATGATCATTGTGGGACTTGTCATAATTATTTAACTAACAAAATAATAAGTAATTAATATTTCTCTTGTTTTATATGTATGTATAATTATAAAACAATATTAAATACAATTTAATATTGTTAGTTATGTCCTTTATTAAAGACTATTTTGAAAAAGTTAAAAGTCATTTTGATGAATTTGGAGAATTAACCATAGTATTTATGCAAAATGGTGCATTCTTTGAAGTATATGGATTAAAAGATGAAAATGATAATTATTTTGGATCTAAAATTAGCGATTTTTCGAGAATTTGTGACCTAAATATTGTCGATAAAAAATCTGCCGGAGATAAAAATGTTATGTACGAAGGCTCTAAAGTCATTAATGCCGGATTTAAAACGCATTTAATCGAAAAATACATTAAAAAATTACAAGAACAAGGTTATACTATTGTTGTTTATGAAGAAGATGATGAACTTACTGAAGATGAAATTACCAGAAGTTTAACCGGTATTTATTCTCCCGGAACATTTTTATCGAATGAAACTGATATAATAACTAACAATACGTGCTGTATTTGGATTGAGGTAAAAAATCCCCTGTTACGAACTAACAAAAAGGGTGTTAAAAATATATTTATTGGTGCAGCACAAATTGATATATATACGGGATATACGAGTATTATTGAATATAGTCAAGAATATATTAAAAATCCGACAACGTTTGATGAATTGGAACATTTTATTTCGGTTTATAATCCAAGTGAAACAATTATTATTTCTAATTTGTTAGTCTCAGATATGGAAGATATTATAAGTTTTACAAATGTAAAAAGTAAATCGATTCATTTTGTTAGTTTAATAGAACAAAATCCTTTGAAAAGTTTTGTTCGCGCCTCAAATTGTGAAAAACAAGTTTATCAATTACAACTTTTACAAAAATTTTACAAATTTGCCGATTCACAAGCATTTATGGGTTTATTTAATGATAATGTATATGCAACCCAAGCGTTTTGCTATTTATTGGATTTTATTTATCAACATAATCCTAATTTAGTTTACAAGGTTTTTGAACCGATTTTGGAAAATACGAGTAACCGACTAGTTTTAGCTAATCATTCATTAAAACAATTAAATATTATAGATGATAATAATTATAAAGGTAAATATTCATCAGTTGTTAGAATGTTAAATGAATGTGTTACATCAATGGGTAAAAGAGAATTTGACCATTTATTTTTAAATCCAATTACAGATGAAATATTATTACAAAATGAATATAATATTACGGAGTATTTACTAAATAATTTTGACCCTTATACTAACATAAAGGGTTACTTAACAAATATTCGTGACTTATCAAAAATAATGCGTCAAATTATGCTTAAAAAAGTGACGCCTAAATCGTTGTATCAGCTTTACAATGGTATTAAAATATCTAAAGTATTACATTCTTTAGTTAGTAGTGATATTAAAATTAGTTCTTATTTAAAAGGTAAACTAACAAAATATGATAATTTACTTGAATCGATTGATAAAGTATTGTTATTTTTGGAAAGTAAATTAATTATGGATGAATGTAAAGATATAGATAATATTCAAAAAATAGAAAAAAGTTTTATTCATTCAGGTGTTGATGCATTATTAGATACAAAAATCAAGACTCTTATGGAATCTCAAGATCAATTAGAATGTTGTCAAAGTTATTTAAGTTCTTTAATTTTAGAACAAGAATCATTGGGTAAAAAGAAACCAAAAACAACGAAAAAATCCAGTATTACAACCAAAGCTAAAACACTATTGGAAGATTCAGATGATGATAATGATAATGATATTACGGATACAAATAAATTATACGTTAAAATTCATGAAACTGAAAAAAATAATTTTAGTTTAATTGCAACAGATAAGCGTTGTAAATTATTAGAAGAGGCACTAAAAAGGGTTGCAAAAGAATCAGTAACCCTTAAATATAAATCAAGTTATTTAAGTATAGACACAACATTTTCATTAGTTTTAAAATTGGAATTTATTAAGCAATCTTCAACTAATAAACGTATATATAGTACACAAATTAATGAATTATGCAAAAATGTTGGTTCAATTAAAGTTAGTTTAATTGATACTGTATCAAATGTATATAATCATATTATAGATGATTTTCTTGTATATCAAGACCAAGTAGAAAATATAATAAAATTTATTACATTATTAGATGTAGTATATAGTAAGGCATTTATTGCGTTAAAATATAATTATTGTAAACCGGAAATAGAAGTAGATGCAATTAATTCATTTATAGATGTTAAAGGAATTAGACATTGTTTAATAGAAAAAATCCAACAAACGGAATTATATGTTACAAATGATATTTGTATTGGTAAGGGAGAATTAGATGGACTACTTTTATATGGAACAAATGCTGTAGGAAAAACGAGTTTTATAAGAGCATTAGGAATAAGTATTATAATGGCTCAAGCGGGATTATATGTTCCAGCATCTAGTTACAAATTTAGGCCATATAAATATATTTTTACGCGTATTTTAGGAAACGATAATATATTTAAGGGATTATCAACATTTGCAGTAGAAATGTCAGAATTACGCACGATTTTGCGGTTAGCAGATAAGAATAGTTTGGTATTAGGAGATGAGTTATGTTCAGGTACGGAAAGTATAAGCGCAACAAGTATATTTGTGGCAGGAATCCAACAATTATATAAGTCAAAATGTTCTTTTATATTTGCGACACATTTGCACGAAATAATAAATTATGAAGAGATTGTTAGTTTATCAACGGTAAAAATGATGCATATGTCAGTAATATATGATAAACAAAATGATTGTTTAGTATATAATCGTAAGTTACAAGAAGGTCCGGGTAATAATATGTATGGTTTAGAAGTATGTAAAAGTTTAGCTTTACCGCAAGATTTTTTGGAAGCAGCACATAATATAAGAGCAAAATATCATCCGGAATCAGCGTCAGTATTAGAGAAAAATGCGTCACATTTTAATTCTGGGGTCATAAAAGATATATGCGAAAAATGTTTTAAAAACAAAAGCGAAGAAGTACATCATTTAGCGTTTCAACAAGATGCAGATACCTTAGGAATTATTAAGAAGAATAGTCTTCAATTTCATAAAAATAACGCGGCAAATTTGCTAAATTTATGTGAAAAATGTCATAATGAGATGCATAAAACTGGAAAACAATATAAGAAAACAAAGACGACAAAGGGAACAATATTGGAGGAAATTTGAATTTAATTTTACTTAATGGTGATAAAAGATTCATCAGAACAACTGTCATTATAAAACTTTTGTTGAAACTCTTTTGCGTAATTCTTTAAATCTTTAAAATCGGTAAATTCTTCTAAACAGTTATCAATTGCGTTAAAAATATAAAATTTACTAAAATAAATATAAGTATTTTTGGGATTTTTCTCTAAATAATAAAATAAAGAACTTTTGTCAACTTCATCTAAATCTTCTTCTGTATAATCGTCGAAATTATATATTGTTGTTGAAGAACCTATAAATACAATGGGTGTATTAATATGAAATAAGAAATAGTTATTAGGATTATAATTAGAAACGTATAATGCATCACAGCTGGAAATATCATCAATTAAATCTTTGTTCATATTTTTTACAATGTTAGTTGATATATAATATTTAATGCTTTGTTGGGTTTTATTGTTATAAAATAGAACTAACATAGGATTGATACATTCAGGCATTTTATTAAATGTGTAGTAAATAGATTGTTTAAATGTTAAAATCTTTTTGTAATAAGTGTTATCTAGAGGAATCATTTTTTTAAATATGAATCCTAAAGAGTAGGCTTCTTTAATTAATTTATTTAGAAAAGAGTAATTATATAGGGATTTTCTAAATCGTATATTATCGTCGTAAGCGCTACGTGGTTGAGAATCAACAAAAATAAATTCACTAGCTTCATTTAGTTGTCTGGTAATATAGATATCTAAACCAGCCCCAATATATAATATCTTATTTAAAGGCATAATTAAGATATTATAATAAAATAAGTTGTATTTATGTAAGTTTAAGTAAATAGTTTGTATTAAATTATTTTTATTGTTAGTATATATAATGGAATCAGATATATTCGTAAATCAAGATTCTTTTGAGTTATCTTCTGATAAGGGTACTTCTACAACAATATTTTATTTTGCTGGAGGAACACAAAGAAGTTATACTCATAGTGTTTTAAGCTTGGAAAATTTAAGTACTTATCCAGGTTTACAAGACCAGATCTCTATTACCACAAATATATCTATTGGTACTAATGTTACATCAATAGAACCTGCCTTTTTTTGGGGGGCATTAGGGTGGAATATAACATCATATACTATACCAGCTGGAGTAACAAATATTGCAAGAAATGCATTTGATGCAAATCCGTTAAAATCAATAATATTTGAAAATGGGAGTCAGTTAAATTACATTGGAGATTATTGTTTTGTAATATGTAATAATTTAACCAGTATTACAATGCCAGCTTCAATATGTACAAATCCTAATTTTTCTATTGGTGAGGGAATTTTTGATTCAATTCCAAATCCGATTACATTTAATTTTCCAGGAATATCATCACCAAGTGAGTTTTCAGCTGGAGCTTCACAAATATTTCTTCAAAATCCTGGCGCTCCCTCAAGTACATCCTCGTATTATATATACACTATATTACCATCCACATTTACGTTTAAAGGTGTAGCTCCATTGTACCAAGAAACAGAAGTGACTACATTTGAAAAAACCTTATCAGCAAGTCTTATTTCGTCTAAATCTAACTTAATACGTGTAAATATATCAAATGGCGTTACTAGTTTAGCAAACGATTGTTTTTTTAATTGTACAAATCTAACATCGGTTACTATAAATATAAATAATAGTAAAATTGCTTATATAGGAAGTAGATGTTTTGCATCTACAAAAATCGTTGATTTTCCTTTTCCTAATTCAGTAACAGAAATAGGTTTTGGTGCTTTTGGATTATGTACAAAAATATTGGAGTTTAGTTTTGGAACAAATATGAATTTAAAAAAAATAGCTGATAATTGTTTTGATACGTGCACATTAATGACTTATTGTACATTACCATTATCAATAACTGAGCTAGGAAATGGTGTATTTAATAATTGTGTTAGTCTTAAAAATTTAAATTCATTAAATGCGACTAACCAATTAACTAAAATTGGTACATCTTGTTTTTCTGGTTGTACCTCTTTAACTAATTTTTCTTATGATATTCCAATAAACTACATTGGCGATTACTGTTTTTCGGAATGCACTGGTTTAACTTCATTTACATTAAATTCACAAGTTAATTACTTGGGTGAATATTGTTTTAAAAATTGTTCAAACTTGTTGACATTTTCTGGATCAAATAACTCATCTCTTATAAATTTATCTAATAATACATTTGAATTTTGTAAAAAATTACAAACCATAACTTTACCAACTAGTATTATTACTTATGGAAATTATTGTTTTTTAAATTGCGAAAAATTTTCAAATATTCAAAATTACTCCAATTTTATATCACCAACAATTACATATGTTGGTATAGGATGTTTTTCTGGTTGTACATCAATTTTATCGGCCACAATTCCTTCATCTATAACTGCGTTACAGAGCAGTTGTTTTGAGTATTGTTCTTCATTGACGCAAATTACATTAAATGATAATATTAAAATAATTGGTTCAGGATCATTATTAGCAACTAACTTATCATTAATTACAATACCATCTTCTGTAACTGAAATTGGACAAGGTGTATTTGCATTTTGTAATAATTTGACATATATTAGATTTAATAATGTAAATGCATTAAGAATATGCAATGAAATAACTTATGGTTATGCATTATTACCTGGATTTATACTTCCAACTTATACTCAAACATTAACATCTCCAATTAGAATGTATTTTGGTGGTGTTGCTTCAGCGTCTAATGTCATTAGTGGAACCCCAGCATATATAATTAGTCAACAAAATCCGACAAATCCATCATTAACCAGTAGTTATTATGAATATGATACTAGTTTACTTATTCATAATTTTTATTATGGAAATAATAATTTAATTAATTATATTGGAAATATATTAGATACTATAAATTTAAATCAATCTTATATAACATTATATCCAACAGTAACAAATGTTAATTTATTATATGGATTAACTGAAATAAAAGATAATTTCTTTAAATCATGGTTATTAACTAATATTACAATTCCAGCATCTGTAACAAAAATAGGAAATAATGTATTTGAATCGTGTACATATTTAACAAGCATTACTTTTGAAGCTGGTAGCAAATTAAATTATTTAGGAGCAAATTGTTTTAAAGGTTGTAATAAATTAAAATCTATTTTAATACCAAGTGGCGTAACAAATATAGGAAATAATTGTTTTGAAGGTTGTGTATTATTAACTGGAATAACTGTTGACAATCCATTAACTATAACAAGTGTCGGAACGGATATTTTTAAGTCAATAGTTTCCCCTATTACAATTGGAATAAATGGACATAGTTCATTTGATACGATTCCTTTTAATGGAGTTTTTAGGACTAATTTTATAACCCAGAATCCAACTAATCCATCTTTAAATAGTATATATTATGTATTTCCGACTATTTTATATTATCAAACTACAGACGCAATTGGAAGAATTTATTATATAGAAACAACTATTTTTAACAATAATTTAACATCAACTTTAATAGTAGATAAAATAAATTTAGCTTATGTAAAATTATCTGATTCAGTTGTATCTTTAGGTACAAATTGTTTTCAAGGATGTATAAATATGACATCAGTTATTGTCGGAAGTAATAGCAATTTAACTTCTATTGGTTCTAGTTGTTTTGAAGGAATAACAAAAATAACTGAAATAACAATAGGAAGTAAGGTTTCAAATTTAGGTAATAATTGTTTTAAAAATTGTAATAATTTAAATAAGCTTATTATTCAAAACCCAAATTCTTTATCATCTTCTGGAATTGGTACAACAATTTTTTCCGGAAAAACAACGCCAATTTATTTTTATTTAGTTGGTTATACTTCATCTAATAATGTTATTATTAATAGTGGAATTCAAAAATTAACATTGCAAAATCCAACTAATCCGTTATTAACAAGTCAATATTACGTATATGCAACAATATTAAAATATGTGGATGGAAGTCAAGTTTATTTAACAAAACAAATGTTAATATCTGGAGATATTCCAAATAAATCTTTAATAACTGATATAATACTATCAGATAACGTAACGACAATAGAAGTTGTTGGAATAAATGGTCCGGGATGTTTTGAGGGTTGTAGTAGGTTAACCAATTTTTTTATAAATACAACAAGTAAATTAAATAGGATTAACAGAAATGCTTTTAAATATTGTACATCATTAACTTCTATAACTTTTCCCCCAAGTTTAACTTATATTGGATCTACTAATTTTTTAAATTGTGTAAATTTAAATAGAATTAATTTTGAAAATCCATTGGGATTACAAAACATTCAAGGAGCAAATATATTTCAAGGAATTATTAATCCAATAGACTTTAAATTAAATGGAATTACTAATTTATCACAAATTATTAGAGGT
>JACCDO012243913.1_pt1 | contig 16101 bp, 14 predicted proteins | sample 7446101 | NCBI WGS metagenome assembly JACCDO01 (sample SAMN15323440, study PRJNA562643) | freshwater metagenome | isolation source: river surface water | place: USA:Blue River Watershed | collected 2017-08-16
GTAGTTCTGGATGGCCGCTTCCTCTTCGATCTTCTTCGTGCTAACCGTTTGCCGCAACGGAATTTTACGCTTTAAAAATTCTTCCGCTTTTTTTACATCTTCACTAACACTTGCACCAACAACACCTAGAAGCAAGTAAGTAAGTAAGTGAGTGAGTGAGTAAGAGTGAGTGAGTAAGAGTGAGTAAGAGTGAGTGAGTAAGTGAGTAAGTGAGTAAGTAACTGAGTGAGTGAGTAAGTAAGGCGAGTGAGTAAGAGTGAGTGAGTGACCATCAGGTAAAACTTTCCTACTTCCACTCATAAGTAAACATGCTATTGCTTTCTTGATATCTTTGGTGTAATCCCCGGAGATTTGAGGTGCTATTGGTTAGGTGAGTGAGTAAGTAAGTGGTTAGGTGAGTGAGTAAGTATATGGTTAGGTGAGTGAGTAAGTACCGATTGATCTTGCAATTTTCTCATAAATATCAGGATCACGACTATATCGAAGTATTTCTTCTTCTTCTTGTGGTGTAAAGACTGATGTTGTACGACCACCTAGATAAGTGAGTGAGTGAGTGAGTGAGTAGATGGTTAGGTGAGTGAGTGAGTGAGTGAGTGAGTAAGTAGAGTGGTTAGGTGATCACCATTATCATTATCAATTTGAATACCAACGGAACGTAGATGAGGGGTGCGAAGGGTGTGTAAAACCCCTTGACCTTTTCTATTCGGGGAGTCATGAAGGGATGAGATACCGATGATCGACACACGTGTACCTATAGGAAGTGAGTAATTAGTAGCTACTAATAGAGGGAGTAGTGACACATACCTGGTGCTACTTTATCAACTAGATACCTATCTACTGTAACGGTTATATTCCGCGGTGTTTCACCAGTAGGAACCTGAGTGAGTGAGTGAGTAGGTGAGTGAATAGGCGAGTAAGTAGGTGAGTGAGTGAGTAGGTGAGTAAGTACCTCTTCCGGACATTCTTGTAATTTTAATTCTTGTTGATCAACATACTCACTCTTATGTCCAAGTATAATAAAAGTACCAGGTGGTCTGTTGTTGGTCTTGTCGCCGCACCCTTCCTTCTCGCACTTTACTGGCACTTCTGTCTTGCCTATTGCCGACTTACAAACTTTGATTATCTCATTATCACAGTTAGGATTTGTACATCTTATAAAGATTTTACTAGCTCGTGCTTTTACTTTAGAACATGAGATTATTATACCAGGTACCTGAGTAATTAACACATAAGAATGATGGGAGTAGTAAGAAGCTAGAAGTAGAACAATACCTTAATGAGTCTGTTGACATGATCAGCAGTTATACTACGTATTGACTGTGGTAACTGTGATGATTTTATAATAATTTGTATTGGTGTTTTATTGGTATGTACAATTGCATCTGTTTTATTACTTGATATTAACAGATCTGCTAATGCTTCGTTTGTACCAGCTTCGAAATATTCTAAATACTTTAATGGTTGTGTTTGTAAACAATTGAATAATGCATTGTCATACTCATTCACGTGTGCTATATCAACTTCAATAAAATATTCTTTACGATTCCAATGGCGAAGCAATGCATCACGGTATATATATACATTTCCACGACGATAATTACGAAAGAATTCACGAAATCTATTCTTAGCTTCTCTTCCCTAGTAGTAAAAGGAATATGATAAGTATTTAGAGAGGGAGAGAGAGTAATAAAATGAATTTTGCAACGTACTTGGAGCTCATAGTTTCCCTCTTCCTCATCATCGTCACCATGAGTCACACGACTGCTCAATGGCTCGATAATATGAGCTACGCCACCATAGTCTGTCATCCTTTTTTTGTTATGGTTTTGAAATTTTGACTTTTTGAGGGATTAGAAAAATTGAGAGGAAGAAGGGAAGGTAGGAAATGGACTAATGATTAGGAATAGTGTCTTTAGCCGCGGGTATTCTTCTCTCTATATAGAATATATACCAGTTGTAGCTACGATGCCATCAAAAGGTCCGCACGGCTTCTACCGGTCTGCCGGTATATTTTCCAAAGGAATTTCCGATCGAGAAAGGAATTCCATCGTGGTACTACTGGTAATATCATAATATATATGGAATATCATGTCTTGTTTCTCCTAGTACTTGGTACCATATGCCTGTTGTAGAAGAAGGAAGGAATCGCATAAAGAACAAAGTGATATCTCTATTGAATCATCATGTACGCTTTGTTGTTGATATTATTCCTATTGACGAAACTTGTGTATCAAATCGCATTAACAGCAAGTGTTTCGCCAACGTATTATCCGTCATTAAGTCCATATTCCATCAGTATTATTTCAACTATCGCAGGAACTGGAACGGGTAGTTTCTCAGGAGATGGTGGTCAAGCTTCTTCTGCTACAATCTATGACGCATGTGGAATCGCCATTGACAGCAGTGGAAATGTATTTTTTAGCGATAGAGGTAACCAACGTGTGCGCAAGATTACCTCATCAACAGGCATCATCACTACTTACGCGGGAACAGGATTAGCTACTTATGGTGGTGATGGCGGATCAGCCACTAGCGCATCACTGAATTATCCACATGGTTTATCGATTGATACTTCAGGTACCAAATATGCATCTATAGAAAGAGTTTACGTTGATTCTTTGCTACACTATTCTCTAGGTAACATATATATCGCTGATAGCTACAATAATCGTGTCCGCAAGGTGACTGCAGCAACAAGTTTTATCTCGACGATTGCTGGGACAGGAAGTGGTAGTTACTCAGGTGATAACGGTGCAGCTACAAGTGCTGCAATTCAAAGACCCACTGGAATAGCAGTGGATTCCTCGGGTATGAATGCAACAAACAGTCTCAAGTTTTATCTAATCTTTCTCATCTTTGCAGGTAATGTATACATAGCTGAGTACTTGAATAATCGTGTCCGCAAGGTGACTGCAGCAACTAATGTGATTACAACAATTGCTGGCACGGGAATCGGGGGCTACAATGGAGATGGGGGTCAAGCTACCGCAGCTGCCATTGCAAATCCTCATGGGATGAATCTTGATAATAGTTTGAATGTTTACTTTGGTGATTGCTGTGGTGGTTATAATGTCATCCGCAAGATCACCGTTGCAACAGGAATAATCAGTACTGTTGCTGGGACTGGTAGTGCTTCTGGAGGGTACAACGGGGATAATATACAAGCCACCGCCGCATCATTAAACAATCCCCATGATGTGTTAGTCGATGGAAGCGGGAACTTGTACATATCAGATTTCTACAATTACCGCATCCGCAAGGTAACAATATCAACGGGTGTGATTACTACTATTGTAGGAACTGGTGCTGTTTCATCCACAGGTGACGGGGGAGCAGCTTCTTCCGCTACTGTAAATGGACCATGTTATAGCCGCTTCGATAGTGCTGGTAACTACCACATCTCGGAGTGTGCTGGCAATCGCGTGAGGAAGGTTATCACTGTGAGCACCGAGATCCCAACTACAACACCCAGTTACACTCCCAGGTAAGCTATAACATTCTCGCATTACGTGCTATCATGTGTCTAACTGTTATTACTATGTAGTGTCACACCTACCTCCGTACCATCTACAGCGACCCCAAGTAGATCACCTACGTACTACCCCTCACTGAGTCCGCATTCCATCAGTGTTATCTCCACCATTGCAGGAACAGGAACGGCTAGTTATTCAGGAGATAACGGGCAAGCTACCTCAGCCACCATGTACAGTCCTCATGGAGTTGCAATCGATACGAGCGGAAATATTTTCTTCAGTGATTTTAATAACTATCGCGTGCGCAAGATCACTGTGTCAACAGGGATAATTACCACTTATGCTGGTAAGGGATTGGGTACTTATGGTGGCGATGGAGGAGCTGCAACTAGTGCCTCTTTGAACGGTCCTAACGCAATATGCTTTGATACATCAGGTAACGACATCAGTAAATATCTGCGTTGCAACCTACTAATTATCCTCAATTAAATCCGTAGACAACCTGTACATCGCTGATTATGATAATAGCCGCATTCGCAAGGTTCTCGCATCAACGAGTGTTATCTCAACCATCGCTGGTACTGGTTCTACTACCTTCAGTGGTGATGGTGGCCAGGCTACAAGTGCGACACTGTATCGCCCTATCGGGGTCAATGTAGACTCCTCTGGTAAGTATCCAGTGCTATAATATGGGATCATTCTTGACTAAATACACCTTTATAGGCAACGTTTACATCGGGGATACTTACAACCACCGTGTGCGCAAGATAACTACATCCACCGGTGTGCTACAAACCATTGCAGGCACTGGCACCGCTGGGTACAGTGGAGATAACGGACAAGCGTCGGCTGCATTAATAAAAAATCCAGCAGGGGTCAATCTTGATTCTAGTTTGAATGTTTATTTCGGGGACTGGGGCGTCGGTTACAACGTGATCCGCAAGATAACCGTTGTAACAGGGATAATCACGACGGTTGCCGGCATTGCCAGCACATCCGGAGGATATAATGGGGACAATATACAAGCTACGGCTGCCTACTTAAACTCTCCGCATGACGTAGTACTCGATAGCTACGGCAACCTGTACATAGCCGATGAGTACAACCAACGAATCCGCAAGGTTACAATATCTACAGGTGTGATAACAAGTGTCGTGGGCACAGGAACTGCCTCGTCAACAGGAGATGGATCTGCTGCAACTGCTGCAACAGTATATGATCCATGCAATATTCGCTTTGATAGCACGGGCAGCTACTATATCGCTGAATGCAGTGGTAATCGTGTGAGGAAGGTGATAACTGTAAGCACCGAGATACCGACTGCATTACCCACTTATACTCCCAGGTAAGAACACAATGTTACTACTTGCAGTTATTATTCAATCTTACCTACTCTCAATATGTTAACTACTAGTGTAACACCTTCGTTTGTACCGTCCTCGGCTCCCAGTACTTCACCGACGTATAATCCCTCGAGAATCCCCACTTCACCTCCATCATCGCAGCCTTCAGCTCAACCGTCAACTCAACCATCAATACAACCTTCCTCATCACCCTCAACACAACCGTCAGCAACACCTTCAACACAACCCACAACACAACCGACATCGCAACCAACGTCACAACCAACGAAGTTGAACATAATCACGGCGAACTTACTCGAGACTCCTATAACGGCTAGAGTGGTGCAAGAGAAGACCAACTACTACCTGGCGTCATATCTGGGCTACTTCCTGGCACTCTACATCTGTTTGTACTTATTTTCCTTCACCAACATCGGCAAGCCAGTCGTGTGCTCACTGTACCACTCCTCGTACAACTCCCAGTTTTATCACACGTTTTGTAATAAAAATAGGGATCCAACGACCGCTGAGCCGCTGAGTGACATCTACAAGAAAATGAGCCGCGTTATGGATGCTATCCACCTAGAGAAGGTCACTCACTCACTTACGCACTCACTTACTTCCTCACACACTCACTCTTACTCATTCCTTAGGAGTTACAAGTGATTGGGTCGTCCTTTCAAGATAGGCAGAGCTCCAGCAGAGGCAGTAGTAGCGTTGTTACTCAGTCGGGTAAGCTGTTAGATGCGATGATGTTATCTAGCGGAGTAAGTGATTACTCTAAAGGATATCGCAAGTACATGAGTCAAAAGTTCACCTTACTACACTGTGCACCTACTCTGCATCCCAACGGTTACAAGGTTCCGTGCGTGAGTATAGTCTTACCTCCTGGAGTTTATGAGAGTATCATCCTTTACACGGCACACAATCACCCACTGTTTAGTTGCTGGTACTTCATGCCCGGCAGCAAGCTAGGTGCACATGGGACACGACTCTTGTATATAGGACAAAATATCGTGGTGTTTGTGTTGTACCAGTTCTCGGCCATGTTACTGCGCTACCTGCGTGCTGACCACTACGCGTTACAGCTGTTGATTAACGTATTCATCATTACTCCATCAGCGCTGTCGATTGGACTGGTCTTGAGGAACCTTTACTCGTGTCCATTCACCGAAACACCGCAGTTCCAGAGAAAATATGCGGGTTACAAGTCCACTATTCTTCTACTTGGTCGTCTAGCGATGCTGCCACTTCTACTCATCATGGGTGTGGCCTTAATCCTGGCGTGTCTGTTCTCCCAAGGTCGCGAGTTACACCTCACGTTGATTAACTACTTCGTGTTTGTTCAACTCTATGGTATACTTGCAACCATATTCAACTACACTCTTCTCTTCGTTGATAATTACTCTTACACGGTGACCCTAGCATGGAATGCAGTGCAAGTCCTGCGCATTGGGACATTGTACAAGGAACGGATCGTTGCGGAGTCACTGCAAGTAGATCGTGACTACGCCTACCGCGTCTACAGGTACCTCTTTGGGTTGGTGGAAATAGTCAAAATGTTGAGTCGCAATGATGCCATCAAGGCGAGATGGATAGCAGAAGAAGAAAGTAATGTTGAGATGACTGGGTCGTACGCTGTTGCTACTGACAACCACGTTGTTGAGGCAACAGAGAACCCATTAGTAGGACTACCTCATCCGCAGGAGGGAGAGCCGAGTGTTACTATTGAAGTGATTACCGAGGAAGCAGCTGATAGTGTTGCATATGATAGTATATACAGTAACAAGGAAGTATCGGAAGCATCTGTCATGAGCAAACTAGCCGGTGAAAATCCTCTGAATAAGGTGCGTCAGCGCACGAATGAGGCAATGCAAGTAGACGACGAGGCATTGTACATAGAGTACCAGCATGAGTGCAGCAGTACCGACACTGCAGACTACAGCTTAGATAGTGAAACACTTTCGTTTGAAGAGTGGAAAGCCAACAAAAAGCAGTTCAAGGAGGGAACAAGGAGCTCTTTTGTTGCTGCATATCAAGTGTTTGAGCAGCAGTTGCAAGACACTGGAAGTGTGAAGAACACCATGCATTTACATAGAATTGGAAGTATAAAAGAAAACCCGTTGGCGGCATCAAAGCGCAAGTAAGTAGTTTATTCTTCATTGTATTATTTATTCATTACACACGCACACATACTCTTTCTTTGTCATCACACGAAACCAAATCCTTCTGCTCCCTCCATCAGTGCCAATAACAGCTTATCCCGCAACTCTTCCTTGCTATAGTATTGCGGCAAAGAGAGTTGTTTCGCGCATGTGTGAGCCGAAGGAAGGCTTGTACTGTGCGCTACCTTGTATATAATAAAACTATTCAATGACAAGGTAACTCTACTCGAACCAGTTATAAATTGCAAGAATCTCTTGTGAATAGAAGCTGATTCCTCCCGCAACACCTCCCACAACCATTGAATACAATCATCAGTGCAGCTATAACCGTTTTCATACAAAGCAATGCTTTGTAGGTAGTTAATGTCGATCACCGGTTGACCGTTAATTATAAGCGTCAGTTCTTCCGGTGAGAATATCTGCAAGAAATGCTTGGGAATGAGAGAGTATAATCCCTCCAAGAAATGAGCTATCTGCCTCGCTATGCTGTGTGTAGCGTGCTGTGCAACCCATAAGCGCACATATTCCTCTTTATTTTCTTCTGTTACAAGCTCTTCTTCTACCTCCATCGCATCCTCATTCTCTCTTGTACCATGTGCAAAGTCCAACTGCATACTATCCACTGGGTTCTCTAGTATCCGTTGCAAACTGTTATAAAGGTAGTTTGCTTCAACCTGGTTAGACGCGTGACATCGCAAGTCTTCGAGAGTTATTGACAACTCCAGAATATGCTTGAGGAAAGGCAACGAGAACACCAGCTCATCCAACGTGTTCTCAGTTATTATTGCTTTACCTACTAATCGACCTATAAACCGGTAATATTCATCGCAATTCACAAGATTTCTGCTGCGGGCATCAGGTTGGAAGGTGAAATTGTTATCATGGGAAACAAATAACTTATTCTCTTCTTTCACGAGTTGCCGCGATAAAATTGTAAAGAATTCTGCGCATAAACCGCCGTTATCGTACCCATTTTCATCCATAAAGTAGACTACCAAGGGGTAATACTTCCTTGTATCACTCAAGATGGGATTCAAGTCCTCGAATGCACCTTCAAGCACACGGTCGCGGGATACTAAAAGCTGGCAGTTATCCCAAAGAGACTGCTGTACAAGTCGCATTCTATCCCTCAAACAATCCATTTTAGAGTGTATATTAAGGCTTCGCAAGTAACAAATCTCTGGCAAACTATATGGTATCACATCATGCAGAGTGAGTCTCCAAACTTCGTCGGAATAGCTGAGAAATCCCCTCTCATGATTCAGTAACGCGCGAACCATTGCCAGGTTATCGGACGCAATAGCTACCATAAGAGCTGTGTTATATCCATCCTCTTTCAGGGTAATATCAGGAGAATATTTTAGTATCTCATGAACCACCTCAATATCGGCGTACCTAACTGCGGCTATTAAAGCTGTTGTCCCGTGCTTGGACTGGATATTTACATTTGCACCAAGAGCTAGTAAGTAACTAGCTGTCTCGCCGTATCCGTTGGCAACTGCGTACATTAAAGCAGTCCAACCATTTTTACACTGCACATCCAAGTTAGCACCACTATCAACCAGCACTTCAACTACCTCGAGATTACCACGACTAGCTGCAGCAATCAATGCATTCAAGCCATTTTTGGTCTGTAAGTGGATATCCGCTCCGTGTTTAATAAGGTATGAAACAACTGTTGCACGACCATGTATAGACGTCAACATCAAACTAGTCCACCCGAAATTGCTCTGCGCATTGATCACCTCATTCTTTTCATTCCGCAACAGAGCTCGAACCGCTGAGAAAGCATGCGAACTTGCTATCATAAGGGCTGTTTTACCTTTACAATCCCTCAAACCAGCATTTGCACCGTGTTTTAGCAGCAATTTAATACATCTCGTGTGCCCTTGGCGCGCTGCAAACATCAACGGAGTCATTCCATACTTGCTTGCTTGATTACTGTCCGCACCACGTGATAACAGTAATCCCAATATGTCTTCGTAGCCCCCCCTGGCTGCCTTTGACAACGCAGACTCGCCATAACTCTTATCAACCACGTGAATATCAACATTCAGTTTTAATAATTCTTTAACTAGATGTAAATGCCCGCCGCCATGTATACCGCCATGTATCGCCCTCATCAATGCAGTCCAACCGCGGTCAGTAACCGCATAAAGGTCACCACCATTCTTGAGGAGTAACCGAAACAAACGTAGGTGTCCATACTCTGCAGCCTCTATCAATGGGGTTCTACCTGCGTCACCTCTACCATTAACAGGCACCCCGTGAGCTAGTAGCAGCTTGACTATACGTATGTAATTGTGAAAACTGGCGCGGCATAACGCTATGTCCGATTGATAATCTGCGCCATATTCTTCCACCAGGACTCGCACAATGTCTAGATTTCCTTTTTGTGTGGCGATAAGTAGTGCCGTTCTTCCTTCGTATAGTTCGTTGACATTAACGCCTGCATTTAATAACACCCGAACTATGTCAATATAGCCATCGTTAGACTCGTGCAATTTACGATTACCTACGTTCTCTACTGCTATTGACAGTGCAGTTGAATCCTCATGGTCTCGCAAGTGGGATCGGCACCATGCTGCAGCAACAGCTTAACAACCTCCAAGTTTCCTTCTCCAGCCGCAATCATTAGTGCTGTACGCAGTCTATTGTCTCGGATTTCAAGTTCCGTAGAATTTGCAAGTAAAAGTTCTACTACTTGATAGTGTCCCTTCTCAGCAGCGATCATCAATGCTGTTCTACCGCTACGGTTCTGCGCATTGATATCTATATGACCTTGAAGTAGTAAAAATCTTAACATTTCAATCATATTACTCTTACACGCAAACATAAGAACCGTATTACCATTGTTACCACACACACCAGAAAGAGATGCACCATGTTTGAGTAACAATTTCACAGTTTCTACGTGCCCATTTGTTGTCGCAACCATAACAATAGATCGACCAATACAATCGCACTTATGAATATCTGCATTATGTTCAAGTAATAATTGTACAATTTCTATATAACCATAGTATGCTGCACACAAGATTGCCGTCACTGATCTGGCATTAGTTGCCTCAATATCAGCCCCGTGCTGTAGCAAAAGTTTCACCATATCCAGTTTATTATGCCTAGTGGCTGATATCAGGGCTGTATCACCTGACTGTACCCATTTATCATCATATTCTTCTAAATTAGGACGGCAATCCACAGGTTTACCCGCTGCAAGATATGCATTGACTTCATCTAGACTACCACGAAGCACTAGGTCAAAAAATTCCATCAACTACTAACTTTGCCTTTGTGTTAGGAATTGTAGGAATTGTAGTTGGATGTCCTGTGATAGTAAGTAGCCTCTACAGTTAGCTTTTTCTATGGACTTTGTACCAGGATCTGCAGTTGGTCGTCCTGTGCCTTTGCAATTTGTGTTCAGAATTTGAGACGAAGAAAAGTCCTGGAACTTCTGGCTCCGGTTTAGTACCGGCGATTGGACAAGCTTTAAAAACTGCTTAAAAACGTCAACAACTAGTTAGAAGTAGCGAATAACTATGGCAGCGAAGCTAAACCTGCTGGCTCAATCCTCTTTAGCGCAAGAGTTAGTAAAAAATAATAGGAAATTTGAGTAACTCATAATTAGTGTAAGTAAGTAGTAGATAGTTGAATGAAGGAACAATTTTATTAGGAATTTTGGATAAATTTACAGCTCAATAATCTGCATTAGTGGTTCATGTGAAAAGTATATAAATAAATTAAAATATGAAAAAAATTATATTCCAAACTATTACGACGCAACCCAAGGATGCTCGGCGATCGTGCGCAGGGTTAGTCTCTCCTTTGGATCAACGCTAAGCATACCATTCAACAGATCAAGTGCGTTCGAGTCGACTTTGTTCTTATCCTTCAAACAATGCAATGATTCTGTGATTATTTCTTGTGATTTTGGTGCAGTTGTAAATGGATATTCACCCACTAAAAGTATGAAAAGTATAACTCCAAGTGACCAAACATCACATTTATCAGGGCAGTAGAACTCTACGCTTGCATCACTAAGCTCAGGAGCGTCGTAGCAAGGCTTGATTCGTATTACTTTTGTGTGTTTTCTAATATGTTTATCTACTCCATTGTTACACACTATTGAATGTCCAAAATCCATTAGCTTAATGCTATTCTTATTATTGTTATCTTTCTTAATACATATATTCTCAAGGCCCAGATCACGATGAACTACACCTTTGCGATGCATGTGTGATAGACCTGTGACTATTTGTTTAAATATTACTTGGGCTTCAAAAATTGTAAACCATGAAAGTTTACGATATTCGGCGTACTGCAAGAGATCCATATCCATACATTCTAATATTATACACTTTTCCCCCGTGTTTGGACACTGTAAATAACCACCAAGAAGTTGTACAATGGATGGATGGGGTGTTTCTTCATGAAGTAATTGGTATATACTAGCTTCTCTTTCTGGATCATCGCGATATGAAGATGTCATTTTAATAACTGCAAAATTATTGCTGGCTTTTGTATCATCAAAGTAACATTTGTTCTCTTGTTCATTATAGTCTACAACTCCTGCTAAGTAAACGGTAACTCCATTATTGTTATTGATTGCTTTCAGAGTTGCATACGCAATATTTCTACTTTTAATAACATAACAATCCTTTTCCTTTGTTTTGTCACTTTCTTTTATTAATTTAACGTTCTTATTGATGATACACGCGGCAACTGGTGATGTATTCATGATTAATTCTATTTATTTTCTTTTTTTCTCTTTTCTGCCAGAATTTCTTTCTGGTGGTGGCCCTTTTTTCTCTTCCAGAAAATTCCGCGGCCCTTGACATCAATAGAAATAACCACACAGTGATCGACCAGGTAAATGCCTGAATATTCAGCTGGAACAGCATTGGCCATGCTTACACTACTGCCGTAGTAGTATTCAACTTGTAAAATCAATTATTCATCCACCATAGTCCCGACTCCTCCCTAGAATTTTTTGGCGATAGTAAGAGGTAATACTAATAAGCAGCACTGAATCAATGCTAGCGAAAAAGGTGCACAAAAAGGGTGCAATAATTCAATCTGATTATTGTCAACCACTTGCATCGCTATTTAATAAGGTTCCTACATGTAGCAACTGCGCAATAAGTCTTGAGAGTAGAATAGAAACAGCAGGATTAGTACATTCATTGGATCCCATCCTTCAATGTGATCAAGAGAAGTGTAGTAGTACAGTATATTGCTCAGAGCAGTGTAAAACCGCACACTATAAGCAGCATAATCTACTATGTCGCAAGGATAAACACACGAACCAGTTCTATAAATATGCCTCCAAATGCAACAATGAGCGAATGATACATGCGCTGCATCTCATTAATTTACTTATTTTAAAACTTGACGAGAAGAAATTCACTGATGATAGGGAATATTTGTTATGTTTAAAGGATTTATTATCGTCTTTCTTGCATGAATACGCCATTAGTAGTAGCAACAGTAGTGATACAACGATGCACCAAGACGAAGTTGAAGAGAGTTATTTATACCTTAAATCGTTGCTTTTATATGATACAAAGTCCTTAACAGCTATAAAGCTACTTCCTACTGTACTTACACTTGATAAATACAATAATATCTTGGCTATCGCGCACCAGTACATGATCCCTGTTGTAACTAATACTCCGGCATTGGATACAGCAAGAAATATCATTAAAATCAAAGAAATTAATGAGCGCATTTCCTTATTCACGTCACTTATGAGTGCATGTAACAATGATTTGAAAAAGAAAATTGGTTATGATAGTAGCAAAGAATATAGTCCGTTGGAGTACGACCGCCTCATCACTCAGTTCGTCAATCTTATTTCGATTATAAGTAGCAACGTACCTGCGCCTTCACTGTTTCAAGGACTGTTTTACATATTAATACCTCCATCACAGTTATTTACTCACTCATGCGCATATAATACAGTAATAGAACTAGTCCCTACGTCACCACAAGCTATGGTCCAGTGTATCGCCCTTTACGACATCAATGAAGGCGAGGCCATGTACATAAGTAACAAACCCCCCGGAGATAGTTGTACTTGCTCTTGGTGTTGGTATAATAAACTTGGTTTCAATCAATTTATTTCCAAGGAAAATCAGTTGAAGCACCATTATACATGTGACAACGCTGTACTTATGACTATAGCCCACACTTGTATGCAGCAAGGCCGCGAGGCCAGTGGAGTGCAGCTATACCAGCACTTGTTGTCGTTACAAGACACTCAACAAACTAATATAGAGCGAGCTGTCCTGTATTACACACTGGGTGTTGCATTGTTGAATATGCCAAGTAACACCCAACAACAACTGCTTTGTGGGTCACGAGTGACTCGTTGGATGGAAGCATATGACTATTTCATAGCTGGAGTCGAGGTTGATGCAGCGAATAAAGATCTGTCGGAAATCAATGAAAAGTTACTCCTATTACCAGTGCGAGCATATGATAGCCATGAAATTCAAGAATACACGAGTAAGAGTAGCAATGAATACACGGTTATTGTAGAGAATCAAATATACATCCTCAAGGAAGCAAGTGCAGCAAGTGAAGGGGAATGTAGTGATGTTATAAGAGAAGCAGAAGCTTATGCAGGTGAACATGGTTGGACCACTACCCGGCATCCTTTTGTACCTACAACTGATTTACCAGTGTATAAAATTCCCCGAATATTGTCTTGGTTCAACACATTTATGGATAAAAAAGTGATCCCACTACTAATCAAGCAGTACATTCCGGCGTCTTCGTTGTCGTGTCGAATAGGCATTCACGATGCGTTTGTAGTAAAGTATGAAGCAAGCAATCAACGCAGTCTACCAATACATACTGATCAATCAACTCACTCACTTATTATTGCCCTCAATGACCACGCAGAGTACACAGGTGGTGGCACATATTTCAAACGGTTAGATACGAGCTATCGGTTGAATAAAGGCGAAGTCCTGAGCTTTCCTGGTGGAAGTATGGAGCACGCCGGTGATCCGTTACTACACGGTACACGCTATATCATTGCCGTGTTCTTATTCCTTGATTTTACCGAGAATAATAAAAGAAAATTCAATGAAATCGCACAAGCAGGAAAGATAGAAATAGATAGTGAAATCACCCATTTTCAGTTTAATTTTGATGAAACGTAACGGATCTTTGTCTATTTACATATGTATATATATTTTATTTGTTTTATTCCAACTTTTCCAATTCTCTCATTCTTTCAACAATAACACGCTTACTTGATTCTTGTACCTCACCAGCAAGTATATACTCGTCTAATATAGAGTAAACTTTGTTAAAATGATAGACTATATCTAACTCACATACATTACTGAAATATTGATCAAGTAGCTCCACGAATAGGTGAATTGTCTCCATCAATAGCAACTCGTTATCAGTAACATCACAAGCGAAAATAAAATATAATCCAGCATATTTACGATATATAAGTTTGTATTGTTGATATTCAACAAAATTTGTACATCCTTTCGAGCGCATAGATACTAGGAAGTGATATAATAAATAACTTTATCCATGTATAGATAAATGAAATGTGTATTCAAAGGGGGAGGGTACCTATGCGATGTATTTCTGTTTCTATTTTAACTCTCTCTGCCTCCGTCGGTGGCACACAATACCTTGATAAAATAAAGAAAATAAGTAATCTAATAAGTTCTTAGTGATGACAAAGTACATACCATTTGGTAAGCCGCGTTTTTCCCTGTCGGTTTTGAATTAAAAAGTACCGAATCATCTCTTTATTAGATCTTCATACAGTAAAATTTGCCGAAAATTAGGCCCGATTCAATTCCGCCGGCCTTGTTAGGTGTTGAAAATAGAAGACTCTTGTGGTGAATCTTCACTCTGTAAGATGAACGCGTAAGACTACCTTTACTTCTGTCTTCTATCGTCACTATTTATCATTAATTTACTTAGAATTAAAAATAGATAAAATCGTTTAATCCTAGCCTATTTATTGGTTACTCTCTCAATAACTTAATCTCTCTCTCTCTCTCTTAAATTACTAACTACTTACTACTTAACTTTAATCATCTCCAAATCCGGTCCCAATTTTGGTAGGGTAAAAAAGTGGAGATCTAAAAAAAAGAGATCAGAGTGAGTTTGACTATCTTTTAGTCAACTTTACACAATTTAATTGACTTTTATATAGTTCAATTAGTCTAAAATGTCCTCGAAGATGTTGGCATTCGATCATCCTAACTACTACATTCAAGACGGCGATCGCATCATAAGGAGGACAGAGGCGCCGAATGCAACAATTAATGAACAAGAAGAGCTGTTAAAGGTACTTACCATTTTCTTACATACAGACTTACACATTTACATTAATACGATACTATTACCTTTGAATATTCACTTCTACACTACCTTATATTCTAACTTCTACTTACCTTTGAAGGCGATCGCCAGCTATATTGAGGCATACATCATTGAACAGGATTTTGTATCCATTCCATTAAACGACGATGGTATGCTTATTTTTATCATCTGCTTTACAACGAAACACTCACTGATTTACCTATACAGATCGAGAGATTAATACATCTATTATGGCATCTGGAGATTGGGAAACTGCTGAAAAGTTACTTGTTATTGTTCACTCCGGTGCTGGCTATCCTCTTGGTATATTTAGTCGAAGTATTTTGATGGAACAAGGATTGTCAAAAGGATCTATAGTACCATATATCAAAAGAGCAAGAAAGGAAAATTATGCAGGTAGCTTTGAGTCTCTATATACATACTCACTCACTTACTTACTTACTTTTACTCATTACTTAGTCGTTATACTACGTCCTAACATGAACCATGTTGAGGTCATGGATGAAAAAACAAAAGCAATAAAAAAGATACCTATTGAAGGTAGTGAGACACCAGAGATTCACGCATTAGGTGTGTGGGAAACAATTATACCGAAAGCTGAGAACTGCAAGCATATTGCACTCTTAGGTCTGGGTAATGGCGCCAGTCTGTGCAAGGATATTTACCTCAGACAAATGGTGCGAAGCAAAGAAGATAATTCAAAGAAAAATATTATTAAAGCATTTATAACCATTGAAGCAAGTCAGATACTAGACA
>JACCDO010565717.1_pt1 | contig 16098 bp, 8 predicted proteins | sample 7446101 | NCBI WGS metagenome assembly JACCDO01 (sample SAMN15323440, study PRJNA562643) | freshwater metagenome | isolation source: river surface water | place: USA:Blue River Watershed | collected 2017-08-16
CCAAACATCTTTTTTGAAAATATTTTATTTATAATTAATTTCTTTTTTTTGGAGAAACATAAACAAGATTCAATTTATCAAATATTTCTTCTTCTGTATTTGCTAAAATTTTATTTCCATTTTTTTTAAATAATCCATGTTGATTTAGAGTATAACCTAATTTTTTTGCATGTTGTCTAATTTCTCGGTTAAAATCTTTGCTACCAGTAAAGTATAATAATCCAAAAGCAAATTCTTCTTTTGGTAAAAATTCAATGTCTAATCTTACTGCATGATTTAAACCACCTGGACAATGAGCTATACCCATAAATTTTTCTTCTTTTAAACTTAGTGTATCTGTAATTATATTCCATTTTTCTAATAAACTTACAATATCATTTAAATTAAACTTATCTGATGTTATTAAAATATCAACATCACCTGAAGTATCTTTACCTCTTCTATATGATCCAGAAACTTTTAGTTCATACGAATTTTTACCAAAGTATTTATTTAAAATATATCTTATAATTGTTTGTAATACAATGATTTTAATACGAGGTATTCTTTTTAATAAATCTTCGTAATATTTTAGTCCAATTAATTGTTGTCGATTAAGTACAGAGGGATTTTTTCTAATATCTTCTATTGACCTATATCCTTCTTTCCATAATTTTTCTGCATTTATGTCACCAACACCCCAAATGTTTAAAAATGTTTCAATTACTTTTTCCTTTTCTGATGGTTCAGAAATCTTTTTAAGTTCATAAACTTTTTTAATATTACCTGTTTCTAAAAATTGTTCGATTTTAGTTAGTATACTTTTTCCAATACCTTTAATTTTTTTGATTTGTGATATATTTTCAATTTCAAAATCTAAATTATTAATAGCTTTTATTGCCTTAATATATGCCATTTTTCTAAAGTTTTCTTGTGGATTTTTTGTCTTAGTATATAGAGCTTTATGATATAATTCTAAAATTTGTAATTGTTCAATTAACTCTTTGTTCATTTTTATATTTAAAAAAAATATAAAAATATATCTATTTTTCATAATTATGATGAATACATTAATACTATAAGACTTCCTGGACGTACATTAGAACCTGGTAAAATACTTTGAACAAGTACCTTATTATCATTATATACATCAGAAATATATTCTTCTCTACGAACAGTAAATTCTAAAAATAATAAAAGATTAGTTGCTTCTTCTATATCCATACCTAAAACTGTAGGTACTTTAGGTGCTAAAACTTTTATTTGTATTATACTAGATAAATCGATAGCTGTTCCTGGTGGATTTCTTTGTTCAATAACTTTTCCAAAATTAGGATTTGCATTATTACTATCATATAATTCATATTCATATATAACATTTGGAAATGCATAAATTGATCTTATTATATTTTGTGCTTCTAAAGAAGATAATCCTACTAAATCTGGTATAGTACTTGCAATGTAATTTATATTTATAATTTGTTCATCCATATCTATTATAGAATTTAATTCTGGTGACTGAGAAGTTATTTGTGTTATCATATTAACAATTTGTTGAGAATAATTATAAAATATTGGATTTTTTTGATAACTAAAACCTAATCTAATAAGTAACCTTTCCGCGTCAGACAATCGCATATTAATTAAATTAGGTACTTTTGGCACCATATACCATATCTGCACATTACTATTAGGTCTTACTAGTGTATTTGGTAAAGGATTTTGTGAAAATACTTTATTAAATGAGTAATTATAACCATCTACATATATAATATTTTTTTCACTGTTTAAATTTATTGAAGATAATGTGTCTAATGCAAGTGATACTGGAATTCCTATCAAATCAGGTACTATTTTAGGTTTTTCCAGATATGTAATACTTACGGTTATAAAAGGAGAATTTTGGGTATTACCTGGAGGGTCCTGTATTATAATTTTATCATAATTAGGATTATTTTCTATATATAAACTTGAAATATTAACATTAAAACCTTGTGATATAAGTAATGTTTGCCCTTCTAAAATATTCATTCCAACAACATTGGGAATTGTAACAGTTCTTGGTTTTGGTTTTGGTGGTATTTTATATTTATCGTTGCTACTTGGTTCAACTTTTATATATTTGGTATCAAGTTTAATAGTTGATTGAGGAATTAATTTATATAAGATAGGGTCAATTTTAACAGATAATTGACTTTTATAATTATCAAACCATCCACCTAGTATTTTATGGTTTAAATCAATTAATCCATCCATGTATACTTGAGGAGAATGATTTCTTTCAACATAATTATATTTTGATCTACTATTGCTATCTAAATTATAAAAATTATTTTCTCTTTTTGATTTTAATCCAGTAGATACATTAAAAACCATAGTTAAAGGATAATGTGCAAAGTTATATCTTTTTTTATTTTCTATACTATAATATTTTCCATTATTATCCTCGTATTCGTATATAATTCTGTTTTGTTTTCGTAAATTATTAAAATCAATTTCATTATCTATTTTAACATCTGAACCAGCTATACTATTAAATGTTGATGCTGGGTAACTTGTAAAATAATCATCTAAATTGATAAAATTATAACATACTGATTTTTGACGTGTGCTCATATAATCTAGAATTACACTATTAAATAATCTTGGTGTTGCGAAAGTATAATATGTCATTTTTTCTAATGATAAGTTTTTAATATTAGAAGATAGTGCATCAGTATATTTTGCTTCAGATATACATCCATCCAGTAACATACATTGAGCTACTGCTCCACCAATTCCAAAACCAGTTACAAAAATATGATAATCTTGATTATACTGATTAAAAGATTCTATAATTGTATTTAATTCTTTGAATAATTTAGGTCTTATTTCATGATATGCTACAGCTGGTACATTAAATATATTCCATTCACCATATTTATCTTCATTTTTACCTAGATAATATTTAGTTGAAATTGTTCCATCAAGGTTAATTTCGCGTGATAATTGTTGTGTATAGTCTTTAAAACTTACAAAATCTGGTAAATTTTCATCTAATACACTAAATTCTGGTCCTAATAACACATCCATATGTTTTTGTATTATTTCTGTTACTAATTTTGCTGAATATCCTGTACCTAAATTTTCCGAAATTGAACCAGTTAAATTATTATTTTTTAAATATTTATCTTTAATAATTTCAATTAATGTATACGGTAAAATTTTTAAAAGTCTTTGTGCTCTTTGAATATCATTATTTCCACTTTGTTCTGCTACTAATAAAACTAGACCTATTATAGCTGCTGCAACTAATCCTAAACCTCCAGTTAAAGCACCAGCTATACTTTCTGCAAATATCATGCCTATAACAGAACCTATACCAATTATTGGTGCAGTCCATGTAACAACTTCTTTTAATAAATTATACATTTTTATAACTTGATCAGATATATTACCGAAATTTTGTGTTTTTATTGCGTAAACTATATCAGCAACTAATTTATCAAATAATATTCTACCAGTTAAATAATCTTTATCTAAAAGTTTTGAATCAAATTTAACTAATATAATTCTTTTCTTTTGAAAAGAAGGAACTGGTATAATTGAAATTTCACAATCAACTGGTTTAGAACCATTACTAAATATAGTTGATTTTACATTTTTATTAATTTGTGGATTAAAACCAAACATTTTAAGTAATGACTGAGAAAATACTGGATCATAAGTATTCATACAATTTTCCAAGTTTCTACCAAATCTATTTAATAAATCACCTCCATTACATTCTGATTCTATAATTTGTCTATAATTATTATTATCTCTGAAACCGACATCTTTTAATATTTCTTTACATTTTAATACATCATCAAATGTTAGTTTATAATTTTTATCTTTACCTAATATATCGTTACCATATTGTAAACATATTTTTTCAATACTATTATCAGTTCCAGTTATTATTGAAGTAGTTTTTGTTTTTAAAACATTATCATCATATCCAGGAATAGGTAAATTATCTTTCATATCAAAATAATTTTGTCTATCTTGTGAATATACATTAGGCAGTAAGTCAACTCTATTTTCACACATTAATTTTGTATTTTCTCTCATACTATCACATGTATCATTTTCTTCACATAAATAAGAAATAACATTATATGTTCCACCGAATTTCATGTCTCCGAATTTAGTAATAATAGATGTATTTTCAGGCATAAAACTATTTAAATCCATTATTGGTTTATATCTATTATAAATTCTAATAGTATTATTATTATCATCAAAACCTACTGTAGAATTATCACTAATATTTTTATTAACTGCACCTATTCTACCAAATAACATTTCCCATATTCTCCAATCAAAATTTTCGTAACCAAAAGTTGTTCGATAATTTATTTCATTTACTGCATCATTTATATTTTCTAATTTATCATAATATATTCCCAATTTTGAAAAATAAGAATTTATTAATATATATAGAATTAATGGATTAAATTCATTTATTAATGCATTTGGACCTTCTAAAACATCTCTGTTATAAGTATAATATCCTAAATTTATTAATAGACAATATATAGCTTTATTTACATATAAATATGATCGTTTAACATATTTTAAGTTTGGTGGGCATAAACATAAGAAAAATGTACGAGTTACAGCTTTAATAGTTTCATATTTTGTATAAGTTTGATATGATCCTGTATTACCGACTAAATAAGCATAATAAATCATATTTTTAATGTCATCTATATTTTTAATTTTTAATTCATTAAGGTCGTCATTGGTTACTTTTTTATTTTCCTTAAAAAAACTTAAAATTTCATTAAAAAGTGTATATAATAATCTCCAAATTTCATTGTTTCTATCAGCGTATATATTAGTATTTGATAACAAATCATTTTGTATCATTAATCTTATTTTATTTTTAACATTTAAAATAGATGGAATATTTCTAAATTCATTTGTAGATCTATTTTCAATTAAATCTAAAGCTAAAAATTGAATCGCTCTTACAATTAAATATGAGTCTAATGATGGCAATTTTTTCAGACGTTCTGGGTAAATATCATAAAATAATGTAGGTGTTTTTGAATCATCATTATTCCATCCTCTTATCCAATATGCTGGATTATTTGTTCCTAAAAAGCATCCTCTAGCATTTTCAAAATTACTTGTTATTTTTCTTGCATCTTTTATTTTTTGATAAATACCATTTAATATAATATCAATAACTTTATCAGTAGTTGGTGTATATATAATATCATATAAACGATTTATACCGTAATTTGCACCTTCAAAAAAATGATTATAAATAATATTATCACGTTGATAAGGATAACCAACTATATTATTAAAATGGCAATATGTAAAACCCTTATCTAAACTTGTTATTTGATATTCAATCATTTCACCATTAACTATTGAACTTTCACTCATTCTTTTTAAAGTAGGTTCTAAATGAGGTAAAGGTAAAGATGTTAACATGTCATCGATATTTTGAACATCATAAATTTTTCCATTTGTTTCTTTCGTTATAAATCTCATTAAATCTATATTTACACTTCTAGGTGAATTTAATAAGTAAGATACGATTTTATTTTTGTCAACTATTTTATTATATAGTAAATCCGAAATAACACATTGTGCTATACCAGCACCCATTGAATGACCTGATATTATTAATAATTCTATTTTATTAGATCTAACAAACCCTCTAATTTGGTCCTGTAAACTACCTTTTTTAACATAGCTATCATATATTTTATATCTATTATATCCTAATTTTATCGCTCCATTATATACAGGAGGATTTTTAATATCAAAAGGCATATTATATTTATTATCTGCAGGGGTTATTGGTTTATTAGTATAACATTTATAAAAACCACCATGTACTTCTAAATTTTCGTCTAAATAAAATGGTTCAACATCTGTAGCTATATTTGCTTCATCATCAAAAACAATACCTCTTAAACTAATTAAAAATACACCTCCAGTGTTTCCAACTCTGTATATAGAACCAGCTTCTCTAACTAATGATAATCCATAATCAACTGTAGTTGGATCTGTACACATACCTAAATTTTGTATCCATACATATGCTTTATTTAATTTAGTAAGTGAATCTATCACATCATTTCTATTAATGTTTTCAGTAGTTATATATTTAGCATACAAAGGATCTTCTATTGTAAATGGCCCTGGTACTATATAATCTTCAAATTTACTATCAACTAAATTTATAGCAGGTACATTCATATAAGGTTTACATTCCTCATTTTCAATACATGTGTAATTTAAATTATAAACATCTAAAGATGTTCGTGCTGTAATTTTTGATCTATTGAGTTTATTATTCAAATTACTAATATACATTAATTCTTTTTCTATTTGAGTACCTTCTTTTTGTTTCTTATATAAAAAGTATAAAATATCATTCCTTACATTTTCTATCTGTAAACGCTCTATTTCAGAAATTAAGTTTAATGCTGTTTCTTCTACAGCTACAGGATTTATTTGAATTGATGGTACGTTTTGTGTAATACTTACACATGATAAACTTGCAGTATCTCTACCAGGTGCAGTGCAATTTGATATTATTGATAATAATTCATCTTTTTTCTTTTGTAATAAACTATTTATATCATTGTTAGCTAAATATTCAGCTGGACCTATCATCCATACTCTATAATTTTGTTTACAAAGGTCTTTCCAATAATAAAGTTTTTTATACATTAAAGCATTTAATAAGTATAAAGCCATACAATAATTTTTATTAAACTTTCCTAATGAAATATAATCTAATTTTCTTTCTAAACTATTTTCAGTTTTATATAAATATGGAAAGGTTGAAATAGGCTCATACCGTTTTATGGCTTGTTTAATATCTGTAATTTGTAGTTCATTAAAATGGGAGTTTTGTGAAAAATTTGTAACATTACCTGTATTTGGATAAGTTTCTTTGATGAAAAATACAGATATACATATTGTTGCAAATACGAAAAGTCCAAGTAGAAATAACCAAATATTCATTTTTTATTTATTTTAATTTATTAATAAATTAAAATTAAAATTAAAATTAAAATTAAATTGACATATATTTTAAAGTTTTTTCGAATTCTTTAGATATATTATGTTTACGTCTAATTATATTATATAAAATTCTATCACCAGATTCACTTGGTACATCTTTAGTCATTTCCCATTTTGTTACACCAGGTTCAGTTAATATTAACATATATACATTAACATTTCTTTCCGATTCTGGTAGTTTAGAATGTGATTTATATCTTACAGCTCTTCCAATTATTTGTTGTAAACTAGCATCATTCCAAACAGGATCTAAAATAATAACATTTCTAACTGCTTTTAAATCTAAACCTTCACCTCCAGCTTTTGTTAAAATTAAAACTTGAAAAGTATCTTCGTCACCACTTTCATTATTAAAACGTCTTACTATATCTATTCTATCTTCTTTTTTAGTTTTTCCAGTAATAATTTCATATGAAATACCTTTATGTTTTAAAACCTTTTCAATAATTTTTGTACCAAATTCAATCCAATTACTATAAATTATAGATTTTTGATCTTTAATTAATTTTGGAATTTTTACTGCTTTAGCACTAAAGTATTCATTTCCACTTTTATTAACAGCTCTTCTTAAACCGTTATAAAATTTTTGTGGATTATCAAATTGAATATCTTCCACTAATTCACCTCTAATTAGGTCTGTTAATCTATCATAATATTCTTTTGTCATTGGAATAGGTACATGTTTAATTTTTTTATCAGGAAATAATGTTCTATCACCATACTGAAAATCAACTTTATGATATAATAAATTTATTATTTTTCTTAAATTTTTTTCATCCATTTCATCTACTATATATTGTCTAACAAGACCAGCTTTATATTCTTTATAGCTACCTACTATATGTTCTCCATATAATATATTTATTAATGGAATAAAATCTCTTAAAGAATTAACAAATGGTGTTGCAGTTAATAAAAGTTTTTTATCACAATTAATAGCACAGTCTAAAACAGCTGCCATTTTTTTAGATTTAATATTTCTTAAATTATGAGCTTCATCTATTATTAAAAGAGTATTTTTATTACATTTTATATTATCATTATTAGTTTCTCTTAAAAATTTATCAAAAGAATATAATGTGTATTTATCTTCATTTTTTACACCATATTTATTTAATTCTTTTCTAAAATTCCCTAATAAACCTGCTGGTGCTACAAAAATAACTTTATTATCTGGATTTTCGTCTAAATAACATTGTGAAACTCCTATAGATGTTAATGTTTTACCACAACCTACACCATGCACAACTAATAAACTTTTATGAGTATACATATATTGTATTACTTTAACTTGAATATCAGTTAAAGGAACTCTACTTCTAGATACACATTCTTTTATACTTTTGCTTAATCTTACAGTTGTTTTTAATGGAGCGTATTGTTGTATTGGTTCTTCAGAACAGAAAGGTATTGATACTTTGCGCTTTGATACTTTTTTAGATGTTTTGCGTTTAGATACTTTTTTAGATGTTTTGCGTTTAGATAATCTTTTAGATACTTTACGTTTAGATAATCTCTTAGATACTTTACGTTTAGATACTTTACGTTTAGATACTTTACGTTTAGATACTTTGCGTTTAGATAATCTCTTAGATACTTTGCGTTTAGATACTTTGCGTTTAGATACTTTACGTTTAGATACTTTACGTTTAGATACTTTACGTTTAGATGCTCGCTTGGATAATTTACGAGATTTAATATAATCAATCATTTATTTATATTAAATAAAATTTATTTTAAGGTTGCAAAAAAATTGATTCTATTTGTTTTGATTTTATTTGACATTTTATAGTTTTTAATTTTGTCAATAGCTTCGATAATATATAAAGCAATTATTTCAGGATCATTTATTTCTAGCATTCGTAAATAATTTATTAATTCAATATTTTTTAACCTTTTTTGATTCTCAATTATTTTTTGTTTTTCGATTTCTTTCTCTTTGATATGTTTAAGTAAAATATCTTCTGATTCCATTAATTTCATTTCTTGTTTTCTTTTCATTGCAGCTATACCTCCTACAGGTATTTGTACTTTCATCATATCTAATAATGTATTTTTATAATCACTTGCTCTAGAACTTTGTTCAGCTTCTGAGTTATATTCAAATTCAGATTCTGGATAATCAATTTCGCTTTCTTCACCTTCACTTTCATATGCTTCTCCAAATAATTCTTGACTAGTTTCTTCAGGTATATCTTGTAAATTTTCAAATATAATTTTTTCAATTTCAGCGTTTTTGGACTGAACTGGTGATACATTTATTTCTTGTTCAGGATGTCCTTTTTGTTCTTCCATAATTATAAATCCAGTTTCTTTCACTTCTTTTTGTTTATAATTATTTAATATTAAAGATATAGCTAGTTCAATATCATATTTAGTTATAATATCGCTAAATAAGTAAGATTGATTAAATTTTTTGATACCTTGTAATAAGTTTATAATAGCTGATGCAATACAATTATCTTTTTTATTTGGTACAATGTTAATACATTCGGTTTTATTGGATATATTATATTCCATAAGTCCGATTATGTTTTGTATATTTTTAATAGTTGAAGGAGGAACGTAATTTATTAAAAAATAAAACATTATTGCAATATGTTTCCATAGAGTGTCGATTATTTCTATTTCTGAATTTTTGAATCCGACAGCTTTATTTACAATTTCAACAAAATATGGAGGAGGAGATACAATTATATCTTTATAAGTAGTTGTTAGATGAGAACAAGGTTGATATATTTTATCTAAAACAGAATTAATAAATTCGGGAGTAATATCATCTGAAACTTTATTTCTTTTCCAATTGTAGTATTTTAAAGTATTTATAGTTTTACACATATCATTAACTCTCATTTTTAACCAAGTTTGCATAAATGTATTATCATTAAATATTTCATTAATATCATTTTCTTTTAATTGTTTTCCTTTTTCAGCATTTATGATTTTACTTATTTTATTTCTTATATTCATTAATATAATACCTGTGTAGTTTTCACCCCTTCCATCATTTCCTACTCCTAAAATATTATCATTAAAGTCTTTGAAAACAATTTTGGCATTTTTGGTTAGAACTAAAAGTTCTTGTAAACTTCTATCTTCAAATTTTTTATTTGTAGCTTTTTCGGCAAATACTTTTACATCGTTAATCATTTGTAAATCCCTCTCTTTAATATAAAAATCTGTTAAAGCATTAATATCGTGAAAGTTATTAACTTCGATAGGACCATTAGGATTAATTAATAATATTTTATATGCATTTTTAATTGTACCAATTTTTTTATTAGTTTCAAGTAATTTAGCTCTTGAATAATGTAATACAGTTGGGTATAATTCATCATTAATATTTATCATTGATGAAAAAACTGCAGGAGATAACATATTATTTATATTATTATTATCTATATAAAATGGAAAAATTTCTATAGGAGCATTATTTATTAATGATTGCTTTTCAATTGGTTTTTTAAATTCTGGTAACACGAATTTTTCTGCTTTTTCAATGTCCTCAATGGTAGGTATATCACTATTAATTTCTTTTAATTTTTCATAAATTTGATCTAGTAAGTCAGCAGGTAATTTTTTATCATTATAAAATTTATATATTTTATCAATTAAGATATGAATATCATCTAATATTTGATCTTCTTTGATTTCGTTATATTCCGCGTCGGTTTTGCCTGGAAATTCTCTTCTTAATATATAATCTAAATATAGTTTAAATATAATATTTTTCTTAATGATATCGTATCTAACGCTGATATTTTTAAGTTCTTTTTTTCTAACATATTCTACTAATATATTTTTTTCAACAGCTAATCCAAGTATTGGATATAAATTAGCTATTTTATCATTGTACATTTTAACTACAATATTTTTTGGAGGTAATCTTTGTAAGAAGGCATCAAAGTCATTGTTTATTCTATATTTATTAAATATTCCATCAAAAGTTAAATACATATATTTAGATAAATTATTACCTTTCTCAATTTCTTTTTCTAAAATAGCAAGAGCTATATATGCATTATAAATTTGATCTTCATACCGTTCTTTATTTCTATTTTCTTCATTTATTTTTTTATTATATCTATAATTATTTCTAAGTTGAACTAATAATTTACCTACAATATTAAGGCCATTTTTACTTATTCCTGTACCTAAAAGTTCATTTTCTGAAATATAATATATAGGTGAATTACCAGTTGTTAATAGAAAGTTCATATTTTCCTCTTTTTCAAATTTTTTTCGTAAACCTTCAATTATCGAACTAACAATTATATTATCAATATTTTCTGTATAATATTTTTTAAAATTACTATTTATGCTTGATAAATGACTTTTTTTAATTCTATCTCTATAAATAGGCATATTATTTAACAGATTTGTATAAACATATTGTGTAACTGTAGTCCATTTTTCATCATCAAGCTCCATAAAATACTTGGAATTATTACTTAATAATCCAAATGGTAATTCTTGTGGATTAAATATTTCAATAGTAGTCATTTTTTTCTTTACAGCAAGTTTTTAATTTAAATAAATCCTTTTAAATTTTTAATTATTTATTTAAAGATTTATATATTGAACTTAATATGTGGTTATAGATATTATTTCTATTTTAGACTAATTTTTTTGGGATAAACCATTTTTTCAATAATATGGTTAAAAATAACTCATTTGATAAATATGTTTATGTATAAATAATAATGATTTTTATATTAGTTGTAATATAAAAATAGTTTAAATGAATGAAAGAATAATTTAAAATAAATAATATGAGCGGATTACTTTTTCTTAGCAGTGATGATTTTACAATAAGCAAAGGTACAAAAGGACCTATTTTATGTCATTCAATACCTGGATTTTCTTTAATTTTATTTTATTCTAATCAATGCCCTCATTGTAAAATGTTAATTCCTATTTTTAAATCTTTACCTGGAACAATAGGAGGCTGTCAATTTGGTATGCTTAATGTAGGTGCAAATAAAGAATGTGTTAGAATATCTAAACAAACTATAGCACCTATTAATTATGTTCCATATATTGTACTTTATATCAATGGAAGACCATTTATGCGTTACCAGGGGCCTTATGACCCCAATGAAATTAAACGATTTGTGATTGATGTTGCGCAAAAAGTGCAAAATAAACAAAAGTTTTCAGATGACAAAGTTAAAGAAGATCCTAGAGGGGGTATTCCTCAATATACAATAGGACATCCTTTATATGGTGATGATGATGTTACATACTTAGAGTTTGATACAGCATATGAAAAAGATAAAAAAAGATAAAAATAAATTTGATTTGAATTTAATAATATACTTCTAAAAATTAAATAATATAAATGAGTAATTTCCCTTTATATGATAACTTATCTTCAAATATTACAAACAATGATTTGACCGTTAAACAGAAAGATGAATTTATCAAAACAGTTTCTGAAATTGATAACGATGGAGCTGAATTAATTTATGCTTTGATAAGATCTTATCAGCTTGATAAAAGTGATATAAAAAATACATTTATTTTACCATTTGATGGTATTTGTGTTGATAAAGATATTAAGTTTAATCTAGCCGATTTTCCAATCCCTTTAAGACAAATTCTTTATAAATTCATAAAGTTGCATATAAATAGTATTAAAGAAAATTCTATATTACAAGAGACTAGAAACGTATAATTTTTAATACATAATTTTAAACTTTAATTAAAGTTTAAAATTATCCTTATCAAATTATTTCATTAATTAGATTTTTCTAAACCACATTTATTTTATTGAAACAATGAAAATGATACCTGAAAAAATGGGGGTCAGAGAAACTTAACACCTTTGGAGGAGAACAAAATATGATTATATAGTTATAACTATAATTAAGTTATAATAAAAGGGTATAAGTTTTGACTATACCCTTATAAAACGGTATAGTTTTTTTCTTATCCTTTGAAAAAAGGGATGGTTTTTTTCCAAACCCCTTTATTTTAATAAAACCCTATTTAAATATATAATTTTATAATATAAAATGGAATTAATAAATCAAATAGATGAAACCCTTACTTTTAATGAAAAAAATATTCGTATTATAGGTTCTTATAACGATCCTTGGTTTGTTGCGAAAGATATTTGTGAAATTTTAGATATAAAAGATATTAGTATGGCATTAAATAAAATATCTGAAAAATGGAAGGGTACCAAAGTTATTGGTACCCTTGGCGGGGACCAAAATATGCGTATAATTAATGAGGCTGGTTTATATAAACTTATTATGCGTTCAAATAAACCAATAGCACAAAAATTTCAAGAAGTTGTTTGTGAAGAGATTCTTCCAACTTTAAGAAAGAAAGGTGAATACAAAATACAAAGTATAATTGATAAAAATAAAAAATTAGAACAAGAAAAAATAAAAATTGAGGAAGAAAAGAATAACATAGAAAATAAATTTATAACATTATCTGAAGATCATAATAAATTAGTTGTAAAACATAATAAACATCTTAAAAAAATTAAAAGAACACCTTATGAGATAGGTAATGTATTATATATAGTGTCAAATCCAGCAATATCAAAATTATGTTTTAAAATAGGAGTTGCTTCACAGAAATCAAGTGTTACTCAATCAGCTTTTATGAAAAGACTTTCTACTTATAATACTTCTTCCCCGCATGATTTTTTAGTAAATTATTTATTTTATGTTAAACATAATATATTGATTGAAAGCTTAATGAAGATAAGATTTGAAAAAAATTTAGATCCTCTGAATAAAGAATGGATACAAAATATAGAACTTGAAAAACTAATAGAATATATAAAATATATTTGTGATGGAAGTAATATCAATTATTTTCAACATACATATGTTCCAGATAATAGAATTTATGAGGAAATAGTAAATACCAATGATGATGAAACTATTGAGGAAGAAGTATTAGACGAAGAAATAAAAAAAGAATTGGAAGAAGGTGATGAATTAGAAGATGATTATGAATTAGAAAAAGAAGGTGATGAATTAGAAGATGATTATGAATTAGAAAAAGAAGATGTTGAAGAAGATAAATTAAATGAAAAAGAAATTAAAGAGAAAACAGAAGATGAAAAAGAAATTAGAAAAAATATAGTAGTTACTGAAAATACTAGTTTTGAAGAATTACAATTATTATGTAGAAAATATGGTTTAGATAAACGGGGAAATAAGACGGATTTATATAATAGAATATTAAATTATAAGGAAACTGGTTATAAAAATGAATATAAGACGTTATCAGAGTTACGGGAAGAGTGTAAGAAAAATAATTTATTCTATACAGGTAATAAAGATGTTTTAGAAAAAAGATTAAAATATTTTTACGATAATGGTAAAAATATCAGAAATGTATCTGATAAAAAAGAGCAACCTATTGGAAATAAAGATATGAAAAATAATATAATAAATAATGATGAAAAAAGAAAATTATTACTAACAATTGATAATGAAACTTATGATGGTTTAAAAATATTATGTAGTAAATATAAAATTTTACAGACTGGTACAAAGGATGAATTATTAAGTAAAATAAAATGGTTTTTAAATGCTGGAGTGAATGATTCAGAACGTCGTAAAAATATTTATGTTTATGATAAATATGGAACTTTTATAAAACATTATTCTACACAAGAAGAAGCTGGTTTGGAATTGAATATTTGTAAAAATGTAATATCTGAAGCAGTTAATAAGAATTATATATTAAATGAATATATTTTTCGTTCAGAATTAACAACATTTTTAGATGATGAAATAAGACAACTGAATTCAATTAGAAAGAAATCAAGAAAAAATTTAACATCAAAAGATCATATACATATTAAAAAAATGTATGATTTGGGAGAAAAAACAAAAGCTGAACTTATGCAAATATACAATTTGAGTAATACTCAAATGAAAAGAATTATAAGTAAAAATAATATATTATAAAAGATAATATATTATTACAAACTATAAAATACCTGTATTTTTAATAATTGTAAACTTAAAAATATAAGTTTACAACTATAAACTTAAAATGAATGATGAATATATAAAAAAATCATACGCGTATAAAAAACTTGAAGATAGAAATAATATGATTTCTGAGTATCTAAAAGAAGCCGATAATAGTATATATATTTTAGAAAATACAATAACAAAAACAAAAAATGATGCTGATATTGTAGTCAAAAATTTACAAAATAAAAACGATTCATTAACTAAACTTATAAAAGATTTAGAAAATGATAATAGTAAAAAACAGAGCGAAATAGACTCTTTAATTAATGAAATTAATTTAATTAAAATAGATAAAAACACAAGTAAAAATAAATATAACGAAAATGTTATTCTTATACAAAATAAAGATAGTAAAATATCTGAACTTAAAAATGAACTAAATAAATGCTATATAAATCTTAATAAAAATATAACTATAAATACAACTTTACTTGAAAAAAATAAAGAACTTGAAGAAGAGAATATAAAATTAAACAGAAAATTGACTTCACTCAGTGATGATTATAAAAAACTTGAAAATGACAGCTATAATAATAGTGATAATAATTATGTGTCTCTAAAAGATATAAATAATGATATTGAAAAATCAAAATGTCTTTGTAATAAACGAAAATGCATAATACTTTAATCTACCTCTTCAATTTTAGGTCCAGTAGTATTTACTTCTGGTGATTTAGAATCATAATTAGAGTTATTAAATGCAGTTTCATTTTGTTTAATATTATTTAATAAAGGCATTATTTTTTCTTCAAGTTCTTTTTGTTTTGTTTCATATGTTTCTTTATCACAATCTAAATTTATTTCTAACCATTTAATATTTTCATTTAAATAATTTTCGATTGTATTTTTAGTTGATTCGTCAATATTTATTTTATCATCATTAAGAGTAGACCTTATACCATAAATATAATTTTCTAGGTTATTCTTTGCGTTGATTTTATCTGTAATTTTCTTATCTTCATCTTTATATTGTTCAGCTTCTTTCACCATTCTTTCGATATCTTCTTTTGATAATCTACCTTTATCA
>JACCDO010668925.1_pt1 | contig 16098 bp, 20 predicted proteins | sample 7446101 | NCBI WGS metagenome assembly JACCDO01 (sample SAMN15323440, study PRJNA562643) | freshwater metagenome | isolation source: river surface water | place: USA:Blue River Watershed | collected 2017-08-16
GCAAAGTCTGTAAGAAAGGATTCCTACAAAAACAGACATTGGATATGCATATGAAATCTCGTCACCCTGAAATTAGCAAAGATGAGACATCTAAAAAGTTCAAATGTCCATTCGATAAATGTGAGTTCTCAGCCCTAACTAAAGGAAATTGTGTAACCCATTGTCTTCGTGTTCACTTTCAAGAAGAAATTAAGAAAATTATGACAGTTGATGAAGATACTAAAGAGATTGAATGCGACGAATGCAATGAAACATTTAGTAGTTCAAGTGCATTCTATTATCACTGTAAAAAGTGTATTAATATTTCATTATCAGATGATAGTCCTAAAATCAAACTCTTAAAATCAATCGGTTAATACATCTCTAATCAAAAGATGTAATGTGTATTCTTATAATTTATAATTATTTTTAATGAAATTTGAAAATAATTATAATATAATTTTACAGCATACAATGGAACAAATCATATATATTAGTCGCCTAATAACATCATTCGTAATCGTATTGGATATTATATTATTCTTTATAGTATTACCAGTACTTATCATCGCATATATAATGCATGTTAAAGCAGAGAAATATATTAAATCTATACTTCTCGAGGATCAGGATGAGCCTGTAAATGGCTTACAAGAGAATACAGATGATATCCAGTAACAGCAAATCCTAACATAACTAATAATTCATATGCAAATCGTGGTGTATCTCTGCCTTTAGCTCCAATATATATTAGAAGGGGTGCAACAGTGAATACGTGTAGCGCATTAATCCAAGTATAATTAGATTTATTTTTAATCCGTAGTAATAATTTATAGCCGTGATATATGAGAATAGCTACTCCTAAAACCAGGATTCCCATATATAGCCATTGTGGTGTTGCTGCACGAATAAATCCAACTCCTAAGAATAGGGGTGCAACAAATGTCAGGTGAAAAAGAGATAGCATAATATGTGTATCAATGGCAACCATTATAGTAAATATCTATATTAATGCAGGTAATTAAATTGTCGCAATCTTATTTCGCAGACAATTATATTGTCGCAATCTTATAAATATCCTTTCCAGCTTCTAAGTCTTGCCCAGTATTAATTGCTTTAATTATAAATACAGACCATATACCAACATATATCCAACGTATCAACCTATTTTTAAGAATATATGCAGTAATTGTTGTCACAATAAAAAAAGAAATTATATGATATATAGATAATTGATCAATTTGCTGTTTAATATAATATTTCCCATCTTGAAATAATGGTCTATCCATTTATTATTTATTTAGAAATATTATTTAGTTAGAAATATTATTATTTCGGATTATTATTTCGACTTTTTATAGTCTGGAATAATGGTATTGTATTTCTGTAATAATCCGTAACATATATCAAGATAATCTGAATACTCCTTATTTGTTAATGCACGTTTGGGCACTTTCAGTTTATGTTTAACATCTGCGATATAACTCTTAATATCATCGTGTAAATCCATTAATTGTTCCTCTTTAGATGTCAAAAACATTTTGGACTCAACAATAAATTCCATAGTAGGTAGTAAAACAAGTAGTATAAGTCCTTCTAAATCCGCAAACTCACTTGATAGTAGTGTGGTATTATCAGAGGCAAGGTCAGGTAAATGGATAGATAATCCGAAATCGATTAGGAGTAATTTAAGGGCGGAATAGGATTTAATCTCACGTCTATTTTCAGGCCAATTGAATGCAATATTACCAGGGTGTATATCCAAGTGAAAAATATTGTTAAAATTCATCTTATTAATGCCGCGTATTAACTGTTTCAACCGATAAAGAATAAACCAATATCCGTGTGCATCAATAGTAATTTTAGGAGATTTAGAGATGAGATTTTCCAGACTAATTCCACAATATGGCATAATAGCCAGAGTATCTAATTCATCCTGTCCAGATGTAATAGGTGCAGATGCATCACATACATATTCTACGAGGCAATAATAGTCATACCAATCGTGTATTTTATCGCGGATTATGTTGGCAATATTAAGTTCCTGTTCAGCTTTTTCGGATTCAGTTAACTTGGAAACATATTCTTTAGATGCATAGTGTTTTAATAGGACTTTGTTATCATTTTTATTGCTGCATTGTTGAGGAGGTCGTTGGACTAATCCAAATGCACCTTGTCCTAACTTTTTAAGACTAAGGCGTCGTATGCTTTTAAATGAATTATCCAGATTAGAATACAATTCCTTATTTTTCTTAAGAGATTGTGTTAGAGATTTAGAGAGACTATCTCGTAGTGGCACATTATACGGATTTACTTTTTTCAGAGTATTTTTAAACCGTTTAACGGATTTTTTAAGGCCTTTTTTTGCCTCTAAACTTTTAGCGCGTCTTCTTGTAATAACGGGCATTACTCTATTATGATAAGTGAATATAAAACTATGTAATGATATAAAACGGTATAAACAGTATAAACCGTATATATGATAATATTATTATAATGTTTGGTAGGTATAGAGGATATTCATCGTATACAGGGCAAGTAGATGTATCAGGGAATGAGATGACTGGAATTTTAGTACCAGAAAAAGAACCTGAAAATTCTGGAGAAAATGTAAGTGGCAATGCAACAAGCAATGCATTCATTAAAGGTGTCGAGGATGATATTAATAAATTCGTAATTGATACATATATTCAAGGTGTAAAGAAGCACTGTTTAATGAAGGAATATGGCAGAAATGTAATGGTAATTAAAGGATATATTGATAATGAGTGTTATAAGTCTGTAAATAGGATTCTAAATAATGGATTAGCGAGTCTATCATCAGAGGTAGAAGGTATTTGGAAGAATGTTCAGAAAATGGTAGATGCAGATAAAAGTATAGAAAAAAGTGTAAACCCAGATACTGAAAGAGGCAAGAAAGCATTAGAGGAGTTAATGGTATTAATTACAAAGCAGGTTATCTCATTAATTAAGGATGGGTATGATAGTAATAGAATAACGCATATAATTACTATGTATAAGTATGAGATCATTCGTTATTTAATGATTATATACAAAGGGTAAAGAAGAGGTAGAGGCTTTTTATAAAATCCTATGCAAATGCTCGTCGGAAAAAATTGAAGGCAATGGTCGCCAGCGCTTTAGGTGCCCTGATTTCTTTAAGTCCCCTCCAAGTAGTAAAATGGCTTCCAAGATGTCTCCAATCCAGTTGCCTCAAAGGGGTTGCAAATGCTGTAAAGAATCTTACTTAACCAAATGGTTCAAAACAAAAGATGGTGACACCTGTTTCTTTTGCACCAATTTCCTACCAATGCGTGATACTAAAACAACTATTCTTAATGCAATTGACCATCATTTTCTATGGTCTGGCGAAGATTCTCGTAAAGAATATTATAATTCATTTCTCGATGGACTAAATGTCTGGTGCGATCATTGGCACGTTTCCACTTCTACCGCTGATAAAACTACTGAAGAAACTCTGCGTAAAGTGCAGGATTGGAGTAGAGAGTATTGGCATTAATGCACTGCACTTTTAGGAAAATGAAAAGAATTAAAATTCTTCCCCTACGCACTGGGGTCAGTGCTAAAGTGCCCAAAACAAGTTATTAAATTTGTTTTCTGGGCCAGTGCTAAAGTCTACAAAAAGACTAATTAAAAATAAAACTACAATATCTATTTTTAATAGATATCTAATACACGAGCAGAAGGATCTATATATTCAGTAACTTCTTTACCATCTGCTGACCATCGAGGCTGCCAGTATCCTGGCATTACAGTTTGTGCAGCTTCTCCAAATAATTCAACAAACTTTTTACGATAATAATATGCCTCTTTTGTCTGTGGCGTGCAATAGGGGAACTTTTCAGCAGCAGTTGAAAACTCCTCATCAGATACCAATGTCTCAACCCACTCCTGAATTATTTGAAACCATGATTTCTCTTTACTGCTAACTCCATCTGAAAATGCCTCCTTTTTACGCCATAATACATCACTCGGCAAAACTCCTGATTCCTTAAAGGCCTCGCGTAACCACCATTTTTCAACCCCTTTATAGGTCGGCATTCTCCAATCAGATGGTATTGACCAATAGCTATTAATAAACTCTGTATCAAGTAATGCTACACGAGCCTCTAATCCCCATCGCGCAATACAACGATCAGCCCTCTTAACATCATAATAGTGAATATTCTTAACATAATCTATGGCAGCTTGATGTAAATCAAATCCATTTGGTGCATACCAATTAAAAAGATATGATGAACATACTTCATCTGGCCCTTCGCCTACCATTAGTACTTTACAATCTGTATTCTCAGAAATATATTTTGAGACTAAATATTGCCCTACTGATGCACGTACTGTAGTTGTATCCCAAGATTCAATTGTCCTAATAACATCATCAATTGCATCCAAACCCTGCTTAGGGGTAAAAATTACTTCAGTATGCTGTGATCCAATATGTTTAGCTACGAGTCTGGCATATTGTAAATCAGTACCCTCACCACAGCCATCATTACGCATACCACAGCAAAAAGTCCTAATAGGTCGCCCCAGAATTTTAGCAGAAATAGCCGCAACAAGCGATGAATCAACCCCACCTGATAGTAAAAATGCAATAGGTTTATCTGCATCAAGGCGACGTTCAATTGAATTAATAACAGATTTTCTAACTTTTTGTAAACATTGTTCTTCATCTTCTATTCTATACATTGCAGGATGATCATACATTGTCCTATATTTATATTTCTTAAAACTGGTTATTTTATTAAATATATCAAACTTATAATCAAATATATGACCAGGTGGAAATTCTTCAACTAATACATCTTTAGGGCTACCTTTAATTTCAGATGTAAAAAGTAACTCTGTTACATTACTAATATCATTATCAATATTATTACAATATAGTGGGCGAATTCCAATATGATCACGACCAGTAACTAATCTTTTAAGGATTTTATTATTATCAAACTCCATAATAACAAATGCATACTCTCCTTTTACTACATTATTTAAATATGATATAAAGGATGTTTCAATATAATCTCCTCCAGATGTAAAATTTCTATATAGTAATGGTATAACATAGCAATCACTTTTATTAGTAATATTAGTAAAATAAGGGCTTGATTTATGCTCTTCAATTATTTCTTTATAGTTATAGATTTCACCATTAACGATTGCAATAATAGTTCTAAATTCATCTTCAATAATAAAGGGTTGATTTGAAGAGAATGTATCATTGACAATTGCTAACCGATGAAATCCAATAAAAGCATTATCATAAGTCTGAAAATAGGAATTATCTGGTCCACGATGTTTTAATTTATAAAAATTCCTAAATAATTCTTCCACGCAGGGTTTACTACCATTTAATGCGATATATGACCAAATACCACACATATTACGCTATAGATAATGTATTATTTATTCTTTATATGCTACTTGTTTATTAAATGCAGGTAATTTTAGCAATTTATCAGCCTGTTCTAATGCACTTTCCATCCAACATTGTTTAACTGCAAATGATTCTCCACACATAAACAGATTAGGAATTGTATCTTTTAAGGGGTGTAAAGATTTATCACTCTCATCCTCAATACTATATTTACCAGGTAACCAATAAGTGCATCCATCATACCAAGGGTGAAACTTGAAAAATATAGGATTAGGAATTTCAGAGTCTGGAAAAAGTCTGCGAATCTCAGACATTATAATCCGTTCCACGGACTTTTCTCCAGACTTTTCCATAGCTTTCATCCAAAACTCCGCATCTGCGCCATCTGTATAGGATATCATTATTGTACCTTTCTCCTGATTTACAGGTATAATATAACGTATTCTGGAATCTGTTACTATTTTATGCATATCGTGAAACCAGACTTTCCCATTTATTTTAGGAAATACAGCATAGGTGCGTAATAGCGGTTCCATCTGCAAATGTTTTAAAACTCCTATTTTATTAATCCCATTAATTTTCTTGATAGCGGAAGAATGTAATGCAATAACGCAAGTATTTGTTATATAGAATATATTTGTAGAATTATGGACATTTTTACAGTTTAATTTAATAGATCCATTATCTAATGTAGTAACACTATTTAACTCTGTATTATGATAAATAGTACCTCCTAAATTAGTAAATTGTTGAACCATTTTAGAGATTAGTGTAGAAAGTCCTTCACCGCAGACTCCAAATCCTTTATTGCTTTGCATTTCTGATTGAAAACTCTGAAGTGCGGAGTCAGCTCGAAGAGTATGGATTTCTGCATAATATGGAAACTCCTGATAAAACTCCTTGGCCTTCTCCTTTCCATATAGTCTAACTAAAAGTTCTCCTAATGTATTTTTCTGTAGATCATCTTGAGATAAGTATGATAATGGCTCTAAAAATGTGGGTAGGAGATTAGAAAAGGAGTTTGTAAATGGAATAGGATCGGATTTGGATAGGAAGTCTGTGTCTGGAGAAATTCGGACAAATGAAAGTCCGTGATCGCGGAGTAATTTTCGGACTCTGAAATGAGACTCTGAAATCCGCCCTGCTCCATTTTCCCATCGGACTTCTCCCACTCCTGGGAGTTTTTTCCTAAATGATACAACTCTTCCACCATTATAATTATACTTTTCAAGAATACAACATCGTAAACCCTTATATTTTTTAAGAGTTTCAATACCAACTCTAAGCCCTGCAATACCAGCCCCAACAATAATTAAATCATAACAAATTGGTGGCATTATACTTATTATATAATTAGACTTTAATATAATCAAATTATATGATAATAAAATAAAACTCTAAAAATGGAAAGTATATTTATAGCGTTCATTTTCATTCAATTTAGTTCTATTGGATAGGAAATTAAAATATTTTTTAGAGAGTGCATATTGTTGAGGTTTTTTATGACGTAGGACTTCTAATCGGACTTTCATAATCATTCCAACTTGCCAGATACGTTTATGAGGATATTTTTTCTGTTTATATAATTTCTCTAACTTTTTAATTGTATTTTTAACATCATCAACTGTAGTATATTTTATAGGGATTGTATCAGAGGGATCCTTATCAATGTAAACATCAAATGCTTTTAATGGATTCTTAGGATTGTATAAAAAAGAACTCGTATTTAACTTACGAGTAGCATATTTACTTTTATAACTCTTCTTTTTAGTCTTATTAGGCATTACTATATAGTAGTGTTATTTTATTTATTGTAGGCTTGCAGTAATTGCTGCTTGCATATCAGCATCATTTGTGGAATCATCAGATCCATCACTATCATCTGCGAAATATTCACTTGGTGGTACTTTAATAACAGTGGGCCCACCAGCTCCACCCATTGCAGGCAATTCTTCATTTTTACTCTTTGATTTAGTAGCAATCTTCTCGGATTTAGTCACAGCCTTGGTAGCAGCCTTAGTCGTAGCCTTAGCAGCTAATGCCTCACGTTTATCTGCCTTTACATCTTCATAGAAGTTCTTATGAATTAATGCATAATATTCAATGTTTTTACCACTCTTAGAAATGTTCGGCACTACATAATGATAACCAATAGATACTTGTCTCATTGCATCATTAATCATATCAATTAGAGCATCAACTTCAGTACCAAACTGTGCCAAGTGTTCTTCGATTTCATTAACTGGTAATTGTATAATATTTAATGTGCGTGGAGGAGTAGTAGAAGTAACAGTAGTATAATTCTGAATACGATTAAGGAGTTCAACAGCAACCATACGAAATGCTCCAAAGATTTCTTGCACTTCGCTATCACGTTTTCTTTTGCGCTCATTTTTAGCAAGAAGTTGTCCCCAATGTTCTTCATCATAATCATTAAGTAGGAACTTCACATTAATATTAGTAGTTGTAGTATTATCAATATGTGATCGATAAGTTGTTTGTGAAATGTCTTGAATTTCCTGACAGATACGATGAAACTCATAGAATTTATTGGATAGATCTGCTCTAACTGTGCGAGGGATTCTACGAAGTTCCCACGCATTTGGATAGCCACCACAAGGGACATCTGCAGGATTTCTAATACCTTCTGCCATACCATTGCGGCGCATCCATTCATAATAGTGAGGATTATGGATCATACCTCCAACAACAACTTTTCCAGTATTCCAGTCCCAAGGAGTTTTACAGCTAATGCAAAACATTTGAGAGCAGCCGCTCGACTTCATAATGAATTCACCGCAATTAGGACAGGGTTTTGAATCTTTTTTGATCATATCAGCGGTTTCAATATCTTCCTTTTTGCACTCGTGAGGATCATCCTGTTTTTTAGTCTTAGTTACAAAGCACTTAGAACAAGAGTAATATTCACATAGGCCGCATTTCCACGCAGTACTTAGAAACCCTTGGCAGTTATCGCGTGTGCAGCGTCGAATAAACTTTTTACGTTCTTCTTTATCAGCGTCTACTTTATTACCTTCAGAATCAATACGAGGAGGATAGCGAGTATCATATATTTTCATTCTGAATTTATTAATTTCATCACGATATTTATCCATTTGTGTATTCATATCTTGAAGTTGTTTCTGTAGGATTAAAACATCTTCTTTCATTCCGAGTTTAGAATAGTATACATTATATACTTCATAGTATTGATCATTCATATTTTTAAGTTTTTCTTCCATTTGCAGCAGTTCTTTTCGCATCAGTGCAACTTTAGCTTCACGAGCTCTTTTATCACGTTCTTCAAGTGCAGCATCTTGTAGACCAGGAAGATTTGCCTTTTCCCTGTTCAAAAGGACTTCTTGACGATGTTTAAAGTATACTTGTTGCACGTATGTCATAGTACAGATTTCTCTTAGAGTTGTATCATTATAATTAACGCGACAATGCATACAATGTGCATCATTAATACCTTCAAGCAGATATCGTTCAATACACTTGGAACAAGTGTCTGCTTTACAATATTTACAGACGGCTTTCTTACGTAAGATAGGTGTATATTTTTCAACACAGCAAGGGCACTCTTCAACCTCTTCTACTTCCTTTTTAACTTTCTTTTCTTTTGGCTCTTTTGGTTCTTTTACTTTCTTTACTTTTTTTTCCTTGGTATCCTTGGTATCATCTTCATTAGATTTCTTCTTTGTACGTTTAACTTTAGGTTTATCTACTGGTGTTACATCTACTGGTGTTACAACATCATTAGTAGTAGCACTAATAGGCTCAATAGTTGCATTTGATTCGTCAATAACAAGAGTATTTAGTTCTGAAGTGGTAGGTATAACACCAATTTTTGGTTTTCTGCCGCGTTTCTTAGGCGCAGTAGTATTATCATTGGATAGGCTTGGAGTTGCAATAGAAGAGCTTGACATTTGCTATACCTATGCCAAACAAAACGGAAGGCGTCAATTTTGCCCACCGTGACGAAAAAATTGAAATCGCTAAGTACAAATAAAAATAATTTATATTATTATTTTATACTTTACATAATTATATTTTATTTTATATTAATTATTGAACCTTAAGAGTTTCGCTGCAAGCTGCCCAGACTGTCTTGTAGCGTGATGTATAGTGTTCTAATTGTTTCCAGGCACTTTCGTGTGGTTTTCCTTCAATGCACGATGTATTTATATATTGTTCATCAGTATACTTAGCATCTTTCTGTAATTCTAACATACGTTCAAGACATTCAATGCGTTGATCGTAAATTGATTTTTGTGGAGCTTTCTCCTCAACCTTGGATTTGCCGCCGAATAGTGAGCCAAACATTATACACCTCATATCACGCACAATATTTAAATAGTGCACCACTCCCATATCAAATTTATACAATACAATAACTTAAAACATCAATGAGATCATTTTATCACTTGTAGCAAGTAAGTTATTATATTGGATAAATTTGTTCAGCGGCGAGAAATAGACAATAATAGTTTTATATGCACCGAGAGTATATTCTAAGTTAATAAGATGCTTTGCATATACATTCTTAAGTTCATCCGTTAGAAATGTCTGTAGCGCATTAACCATCTGCAATTTAATAGGTAATTTATTAATATTAAAAATGTCTACAATTTCATTATTTTCTGTACTAAAATGAGTCCATACATTATTGTAAATAATGTGCATTTTAATATATATTTATCAATTATGTTTTAGGTAGGTTATTAATTTTAGAAAGCCCTTTATTAATAGCATCCATTACAAATGCCTTACATCGTATATTTGTTTTCGTTGGTGTAGAGTAAACTCTATTAATATATTCAATTACATTAATATTGCCCAGCGGATTAGTATCAAATGCTATATTTAAAGGTGTCCCAACAGATGCAAGATATTCTAAACATTTAACTGATGGTATAAGACTAATACATTGCATCATAGCGTATATTTTAGCTTTAGCATTATTCTTTAATAATTCGGAAAGTAGTTCAGGAGAATCTGCTTCGATGTAACTCTTTATGGATTTGAACGCATTGCTATAACTGTTCTTGGAATATATGGAGTATGATTCAAATTCTTTATCCCAGTTATAAGTAGGAAAAGGGTGCATTGCTGAAAGTGGTATCATTCTTGCGAATCTTTGAAACTTAATATATGCACATAATATTCACGCACATATTAATTTCGATAATAAGTCGTTCAATTTTTATTATCACTTTTGCAGTTTAATAGGAGTCTGCTTATAAGTAATGCATTTAACACGTTTTTCATCTCCATTGTAATTAGATAAAGGCATTTTAGGATATAGATATAATTGAAAAGCACTCATTACAGCACTAATATCTGAATCCTTTTCAGAACCGCCATCTGCACCAGTTAACAAATCAAATGCTGTTACGTGTGAATGGAGTGAACAGATAATACCCAATAATTCAAACTCCGCTTTTTGAACATCATTACTGATAACATTAATTTCGTGAGGTAGCGGAGTTTTACCATTCCAGAACTCTACACCTTTACCGCCATTTAACTCAAACTTCATTAATACTCCTATATAGTAATATCTTTATACTAAGTGGTTTATATAAGATACAGTAAATGAGATATTATAATATCCAGTAGGAGAACAACCACGAGGACTTGTTTTAATTAAAACATCACTAATTTTAATATTTCGAATTTCTTTAATTGTAACCTTACCAGCATATTTCAAATTAAAATCAGAAATTAGTTTAGAATTACTATTTGCATCTATATTTTTATCATTATATGGTAATAACTCAACATACAAGTCGTTTTTATGATCTATATTAGTATAAGTAAAATCTGCGTATGAATTACTACACACATCTTTAGAGGCTTTTTCATATAATGTATCATAAAATTCATTAATAGTAATATTATTCTTAACTATTTGAGAACTACAAGATGTACATTTTTTCCAAACCCACATATTTAATTATAATCCATTAATAATGTTTAAACTCCCTTTAATATATAAAGTATAAAATAAGCTAAATATAATTCAATGCAACAAAAATTGAAATGAAAATTAGCGGAATGTAAAGTGCGAATATAGTAAAGCTATTAGTTAATCCAAGATGGCAGCAACAAATGATTACAAGCAACTAATTATTGATGCATTAGAGGTAATGCGAAAGCGTGAAGTGGCTGAAAAGCAGACATTCAAAGCCAATGCATATCGTAAAGTAATTAATCAGCTTAACCAGTATAACGGGACAATTACAACGTATAATGATGTAAAAAGCATTGATGGAATTGGAGAAAAGATTGCAGATAAAATTAAGGAAATCTTGGAGACAGGTCAGCTAAAAGCCGCGGAGTCTGTAAAGGAGAAATATGATTTGACAGCACTGGATGCATTTCAAAATATTTATGGAATTGGTCCAACAAAAGCAATGGAATTAGTAAATGCAGGATATAAGTCCATTGCAGAACTCCGTCAATCTCTAAAGGGAAATCCTAAACTCCTAAATGAAAAACAGCAAATTGGGCTAAAGTATTATGAAGATTTGCTGGAGAGGATTCCTCGTGAGGAAATGCAGGAACACGAAGACATTCTTAATCAGCTAATTCCAGATGGATCAGACTTTCAGATTGAACTTGTAGGGAGTTATAGGCGTGAGAAGGAAACAAGTGGCGACATTGATGTCCTAATCCGTGTACCAAAGGAGATGTCTGAAAAGGATGCAATTGAATACTTCTTTGATTATGTTAAACTCCTCGATGGATTTGGGTATATTAAGGAGACTCTTGCATTAGGAGCAAAGAAATGTATGGCAATCTGTAATATTTATAATGGTAAACCACGACGCCTTGATTTGCTTCTAACTCCTGATAATGAATATGCATATTCACTCTTATATTTCACGGGTTCAGACAGGTTTAACGTGGCATTTCGTAACAATGCTCAAGAGAAAGGCTATAAATTAAATGAGCATATGCTAACAAAGCTTAGGGATGATGTGGTCGATGTGCCATATATGAAATCAGAGAGGGATATTTTCAAGTTCCTAAATCTGGATTATATCAAGCCATCACAGCGTGTTGATGCAAATCAGGTTCGACCACCCAAGAGAAAACCGCGCATTGGTACTCTTTAAATTGCGTACTTACACCAAGTAATAAATAAATAATTATTTTTACTAAGGGTGCGCCAAAAGAAAAATTGAAAACGGGCGGGTGTGATTAGGATAATGTTGCGGCGGATGAATTAGCTCTTTCCAAGAAACATACAATGTCTTCAATTCGCGGTGCATTTGATACATTTAAACCTGATATTGAGGAGATACAAGCGGTACAAGAATATTCATATAACTGGTTAGTACCATTATGTGTAATTGCAATTGGAGTAGTTGGCTTCCTATTAGGAGTCCTATTCAGTACAGTAGAGTTTAAATCAATTCGAACCTATGTAGATAACTGTAAAAATTATTTATGGCGTAAAAGACTTGAACTGCCTATTAAGAAACCCTATAAGGTTAAACAATCACCATTTCCATCACCAATGAGACTGCCTATGACGCATATGGAGGCTAAGAAATTAGAAGAGCGAACAGCAACTATAACAAATCATCGTGTGAGAAAAGAAAGTGTCAGCTATCAACCATTAAATGTTAATGACGAATACAGAATCACATTATATGCAGTACTCGAAGAAATGCCAGCAATTAAAGTGTAGAAATATAAAAAACTAAAACCAAATATAATAGGGAAGTAGAAAATGAAATATTTATTTGCTTGTATTTTATTTATAATACTTATATTTTTATGTGCAGTTATAATACCCAGTAGGCAATTTAGAGAAACATTTTTAGCATCACGATGTGCACAATATAACTCCTGCAAAGATTGTTCAAATGCAAGCGGATGTTCTTGGTGCCCCAAAGATAATGCCTGTTTATCAAGTACTTCTTTAAAGAGTACGGATAAACAATGCAATCAATCTAATACTATATCATCATCGTTTCGATGCAATGATGCAGATGCAATTGTAATAGGATCATCGGATAAGAAATCTGATGCTGAACAATATGATTTTGCAGCATTTAAAGATAGAATAGCGAATAAAATTCCACCACCTAATGCTTATATGTCAGAAAAGATTAAATATAGTAATGAAGATGTTGTAAGTAATATGAATGATGTTAGAAATTATATAAGTAATCTGCAATTAAATCTCCCAGGAATAATAACATCATCTATGGAGAATGGTATTAAGCCGATGGTAAAAGGAGTTTTATCACAGAATTTTGCAGCTCCACAGGAGTCTGCTAACATACAAGGGATACAAGGGATACAAGGATTTGCTAATATGGATGATAATAAACGGACACCGTTCGTTAGAGGTGAGATGTTCGTTAAAGAATCATTTTCTCAAAAAGCATGTGCACAGAGAAAGTCCTGTTCAGACTGTACTGACTCCACAAAATGCGGATGGGATCCTTTAAAACTAAAATGCACAAATCAAACCCCTGATAAGCGGAATAATATAACACAAAAAGAGCGTTGTGTTACAACCCCATCTACGCTTAATTTAATGAGAACACAGCCAAATTAGAGTTGTGCTAATTCAACAGAATTAGTTAAAAGCAGCGGTTTATCTGTCTGTAAAATATCAGACTCATCATCATAACCAATTAATTCCTCAATGGTCCCTTTTTCAAATTCAGTAGTTATATCAACTGGATATTGAATTTTCTCTGCAACTTTTTGTTTATATTTTTCAGTACAAGAATATAAATAAGAACCAGCTTGTTGTGTACCATACATAACTAATGAAGTTGTAATTGCGGCTACTGCACCAGAAATAAGTGCGACTCCAGCAGCAACAGTTCTACTTGAAGTGGAAATAGTAGGCCCTGCAATTGCACTTGTTGTTTTAGCCGCAACTCTAACACTATTTCCAGCCATAGTCCCTGCTACATATTCAGTACCCAATGCAATTGCTTCACCTGTTAGACTAATACCAGATGATGTAACAGATGCTGCAATATCACCAGTGGTAGTAATGGCGGAATAGACAAGTGCGGAAACAGTTGCGCCGACAATGCCGCCAGTTGCACCGATAGTCATTGTAAATATATCTGATTTCTTTACAGTCTTATCATTTAATGTTGCAAGTTGATATGAATATGTATTAGATGAATCTTCATCCATTCCTACATACACAATAGCAAAATTGTTTTACACCCTATAACATCATACATTACTTCTCTATACACTCTATAATATTCATCAAATACTCACTGTATACTTATTATAAGTAGGATTACATATTTGCAATATAAGCGCGTGAAAATTTGAATGAAATGTCTGGCTATATAGTGATTGTCGCTAAAGTTAAGTTATTTAGTTATTCCAAGAAGCCTTCTAAATGTCCTCTGTACACTCCAATCCTAACATTATGATGTTTAATGATACATACACTGTTCTGGCAGCACGCAATGAGCGTCTTCAGAATCTTGCAACTATTATGGTAAATGGAAGTCCAGTCTGTAAGATTGATTACATTGCAAGTATTCAGATTCATTCAACTCATTATTTCAATGTCTATCGCAGATACAATAATGTCTATGAAATTATTGTAGAGGATTATCGTGGAGAGTTCCACGTATTCAAGGATATGCCTCTACGTGATATTATTGCATCTATTCTATGTCTTCCTGTTTGTGAGTATTATAGTATGTCTGTTCTAACTGCATATTCATATGGTCACAACAGCCCAATCTATTCAGATTTCGTAATTAATGCCCCAGTGTCACATATCCATAGCCACTATAATGGAATTAGTGTGAATCTACAGGGTGTTCTACTGGATTATAAAGCATCCTGTGACTATTGTAGTGATCTACTATCTGCAAATATGCAGCAAGAGCAACAACAAGAAGAGCAACAACAAGAAGAGGACTATGATGGATGGTATACAGATGAGCTTCCTCCACTAATCCCTATCAATCCAGTAGAACCAAAAACACCTGTAGAGAATAAAGTTGTAGCTCCAAAAACAATGCCATCACCTATTAAGGTATGTCCTGATACAATGATGTTTCTGGATCTATCGGCTGCAAAGGATCTGAATGATGCATTCATTGCTTCTTCCATTAAAGAAGAGGATGATAAGGGTGAATATGAGGCAGATGATGAGGGCCTGGATGAGTTCATTGCAGAGATTACACGGATTATTAATCGCCCAATTGTACCTCTCAAAGTTTCAATTCCTGAGCCCACAAAGCCAATTACTCGTGCAGCAGCAGATAAGAAAGAGATGTCAATGCGCCATAGTGATGTTAAGAAGCAGAAGCAGAAGCAGAAGCGAGATAAGAAAAAGCAAGACAAGCCTGCATCAGTAACAAATGCAGATAAGTCAAAGAAGCGTAAGCGTGAGGCTTCGCCATCTGCTGAGGAGGAGGAGCGCAAGTTCTACAATCTACGCAAGCGTAAGAATTAATACACAGGGTCAGCCTCCCCTCAAATAAAATAAAAATACATACTTATATAAAGTACAAAATATATTTTTATTAATCCACCAGCGCATCAAAAGAAAAATTGAAATGGTGCACGCCGCTAAATGGAGGTTGACACGCACAGCCTTTCCAAGTATTCCAAGATAAAATGCTCGCCTCACAGCTATTCTCTCCTGAGCCCTCCAAGCCTCTCCCAAATCAATATGATTGCCTTAAATCAATGCAGTCAGGTAC
>JACCDO010761975.1_pt1 | contig 16095 bp, 15 predicted proteins | sample 7446101 | NCBI WGS metagenome assembly JACCDO01 (sample SAMN15323440, study PRJNA562643) | freshwater metagenome | isolation source: river surface water | place: USA:Blue River Watershed | collected 2017-08-16
CCTGAAGAATATTATAATTTAGGGTCGATTCCGCCAACTCCATTTACACCTGAAGAATATTATAATTTAGGGTCGATTCCGCCAACACCAGATTATTCAAATTCATTATTAGATTCAATTAATAAAGACCGAGAAGGTTACCGGTCGCAATTTGGTTTAAATCAATCTAAATACCAACCAAAGACAACTAATGGCTCGAATTTTTTAGATTATATAAATAGCAATAGAGAGGAGTTTCTTTCGGAATACGGAATTAATCCAGTTATTAAGATTAATGAAACTACCCGACAAATTTCTCGCCCACAACAATCATTGAATGATAAGGAAAAATTTTTCGATGAAAGTGTCGTCCCGCCAAATTTTAACGAAGAAAGAAAAGAATCCAAATCGCCAGAGATTGATGATAAAACAAAATCAGCCTCATCAAAATCGCCAGATAATGACAAGTCTTTTTCTCCATCAAATACTAATACACCCGTTGTTTCTTCTGGGTTAAGTTCATCGACAGCTCAAACAAGACCAGTTCAGCCAAGTTCAACTCCAGCTCAAACAAGACCAGTTCAGCCAAGTTCAACTCCAGCTCAAAGGAATGAACCTAAACCAACAACATCGCCAGCTCAACCCGTGTCAAAACAAGGAGGTGTATTAAATTTTTGGTGGTGTGGTCTTGGAGCTCGAAAATAATTTAACAATTTTATCAGCAATTTTTTTAGCAAAATCTATTTTTAAAATATCGTTATATTGCTCAAATGATTGATTATCAATAATATAGCCTTCGGTGAAATCATTACCAAAAATTTCGCCATTTTTAATATTATTGGCAATCATTAAATCGCAATTTTTATCAATTAATTTTTGTTTGGCAATATCAAGCAATTCTTCGCCTTGATCGGCACAAAAACCAACTACAATTTTAGGTCTTAAGCTAGATTTAGCAATGGTTTGCAAAATATCAGGATTTTGCTCAAGAGTTAAAGTTAATTCGGGGTTTTGCGATTTACGAATTTTTTGTGAAAAATAATTTTTAACTTTATAATCACAAACCGCTCCACAGCTGATAAAAGCATCAAGGCTAGCGGGATAATTTAAAATATTTTTGCAAGCTTCAAGCATTTGCTCGGCAGTTTGCACTGCACAAATTGATTTAACCGAAAAATTTATAGATTGAGAAATATTGCCACAAACCAAATGAATATTTGCTCCCATTTCTGATAAAATTTTGGCAATTGCCAAACCTTGTTTGCCTGAAGAATTATTGCTAATATAGCGAACCGCATCAATTGGTTCGATAGTCCCGCCTAGTGTAATCAAAATATTTTTATTCACTAATAAATTTTGATTAACAAAAAAATCATCAATTGCATGAACAATTTTTTCTGGAGCAATCATTTTGCCGATGCCATTTTCACCGCAAGCTAAAATATCTTGCTCAGGTTCGAGCATTATGAAACCTTTATCAATTAAAGATTTTAAATTTTTTTGAGTAATTTCATTTTTCCACATTTTTTCATTCATGGCGGGAGCGAACATAATTTTTTTATCGCTTGCCAAAATTGTTGATAAAGCTAAATCATCGCCGTGGCAATTCGCCATTTTGTTGATAAAATCTGCAGTAGTTGGAGCAATAACAATTAAATCGCTGGTGCGGGATAAATTAATGTGTCCCATTTGCAATTCATCATCGCTTGAAAATAATTGATGATAAGTTTTGGTAGAAGAAATTGACGAGACCAAGAGTGGAGTGATAAATTCTTGAGCACCTTTAGTTAAGATGCAATTGACTTCGTAAGATTTTTTCTTGAGTAAGCGAATTAAATCGATTGATTTATAACAAGCTATACTGCCAGTGATAATTAATAAAATTTTTTTATTCATAAATCGCTAAAAATTTTCCAAGTTTTTTCGGTGATAACTCGACCGCGAGGGGTTTTTTCGATGAATCCTTGTTGAATTAAATAAGGCTCGATAGCATCTTCAACGGTGTCTTTTTCTTCGCTGATTGCCGAGGCGATTGTTTCAATGCCAACTGGCCCTCCGCGATAATTCTCGGCAATAAAGCGAAGATAACGATGGTCTGAAGCATCCAGCCCGTTATTGTCAATTTCTAGTTGAGTCAAAGCATGGTCAGCAATTTTTTGGTTAATAATTTCGAGCGAAGCATTAATTGCAAAATCTCGCACTCTTTTAAGAAGGCGAATGGCTATTCGCGGAGTGCCTCGCGACCTTTTAGCAATTTCTTGACAGGCTGAAATTTCGATGCCAATATTTAAAATTTTACTATCTCTGCGAATAATTTGTTCAAGCTCGCTAACGGTATAAAAATTTATTCGCATTGGAATACCGAAGCGGTCTTTTAATGGATTGGCAATGGCCCCGAGGCGAGTGGTCGCCCCAACTAAAGTAAATTTTGGCAAATCAATTTTGATGGCTCGAGCTGAAGGGCCTTCGCCAATAATTATATCGAGTTTGAAGTCTTCCATGGCAGAATAAAGAACCTCTTCGACATTTTTATTGAGACGATGAATTTCATCGATAAATAAAATATCTCCAGCTTGTAAATTTGTTAAAATCGCCGCCAAATCTCCAGATTTTGAAATAACTGGCCCCGAGGTGCTTTTGAAACCAACCGCCATTTCGTGGGCAATAATTTGAGCCAAGGTGGTTTTGCCAAGCCCCGGTGGACCATAAAATAAGGTGTGGTCAAGGCAATCTGATCGGCTTTTGGCAGAATTTAAAAAAATTTCGAGATTTTCTTTGAGTTTTTGTTGCCCAATAAATTCATTTAAATAACTCGGGCGAAGAGTGGGCTCAAATGTTTCGTCATCAAGTTTTTGTGGATTTAAATTTTGATTTGAATTTGACATTAATAATTTATTTTATTGGTTTATTAATCGATTATAAAATTATAATTTGATTTATAAAGTAATTTTTAGGCGAATTTCGGATTTTCGGTTTTTATAATTAAATTTTTGCCATTATAATTTGGTATTTCGATCGATAAAGCATGCAAACAAAGCCTTGAGAAAGTTTTTTTGAAATCAACTTTTTTGCCTCCATATTTTATATCATTTAAAATCGGATGACCAATTTCTTTGCAATGAACCCTTAATTGATGAGTTCGCCCCGTGATTGGCGACAATTCAATTTTACAATAATCTTTAAATTGCGAGATAATTTTATAATGAGTGATGGCTGATTTGCCAAATTCAAAATCAGGTTGGACAATTTCATTTTTGCCCAATAATTTTTTTGACAATGGAATATCGATAATGCCAGAAGTTTTTTTTAAAGTGCCAAAAACTAGAGCTATGTAGGTCTTGTGGATAGTTTTATTTTTAAAACTTTCTGTTAAAAAATCGACAGTGGCAGAATTTTTAGCAATTAACAAAACCCCGCTAGTGTCTTTGTCAAGGCGATGAACCAATTGATATTTTTTTAATTTAACGAAATCGTCAACCGAAATATCGATACCGCTCCCCCCTTGAGTGGCAATGCCAGATGGCTTATTGATAGCAATTAAATTTTCGTCTTCGAAAATAGTATTTTGCCAAAATTTTTGTTGCTTAGCTAATGATAATATTGGTGATGTTTTTTGATTTTGCTGGCGAATTGGTAGATTTTCAAAAATTAATAATTGGTCTCCACTATTGATTTTGGTAGATATATTAGGTCTTAAATTATTAATTTTAATTTTCTTTTCGCGAATTAATTTTTGAGCAACCGCAAATGAAATATCAAAATTTTTGCACAAAAATTTATCAAGTCTTAGTAAATTATTTTCTTCATTGATAATTAAAGAGAGCATTTATTGAAAGATAATTTTTGTAATATGGAAACTTACTGCCAAACCGCAAACCGCCATAATCACTGAAAGAATGGCATAAATAATTGCCATCAATAAATTGCCTGAATTAAATAATTTAAAAAAATCTAATGAAAAAGCTGAAAAAGTTGTAAAACCTCCGAGAACTCCAGTAAGAGCAAAATGCTTAATTTGTTCGGAGGACTCATCAAAATTTTTAATGATAAAATAATAAGCGACACCTGCGAGCATTGATCCAACAACATTAACGGTAAAAGTACCAATCGGGAATTTGCCAAGAATATGGACAAACCCCCGACAAGATTTAACAAAAATTTCGCTGACCGAAAAACGAAGAGCAGAGCCGATGGCACCGCCTAAAGCAATCAAAAAAATATTGTAGAGCATTATAAAAACTTGTTTAATTGTGTGATTAAATCGGTTTTTTCCCACGAAAAACCTCCATCATCATCTGGTTCCCGACCAAAATGTCCATATGAAGAAGTTCTTTTATAAATTGGTTTATTTAATTGTAAATAGTTTCTTATGCCTCGAGGAGATAAATCGACTAATTCTTTGATGATATTAACTAATTTAGCATCAAGGACTTTAGATTTTTCGCTATGAGTATTTACATAAAGTGATAAAGGTTGCGAAACTCCGATTGCATAAGAAATTTGAATTGTGCATTTGCGAGCAATTTTGGTAGCAACAATATTTTTTGCTAAATATCTCGCCATATATGCGGCTGAACGATCAACCTTGGTAGGGTCTTTACCAGAAAAGGCTCCGCCACCATGTGGAGAAGCACCACCATAAGTATCGACAATAATTTTACGACCTGTTAAACCAGCATCACCATTGGGGCCACCAATCACAAAATTGCCAGTTGGATTAACCAAAAATTTTTTATCATCACACATCCAGCCATTGGGTATGGTATTTTTAACAATTGGATAAATTATTTCTTTAATTTTTTGCGGAGTAAAACCTTGAGGGTGTTGAATTGAAACCAAAATATTATCAGCGATAACGGGTTTGCCATCGACATATTTTAGAGTAACTTGGCTCTTGGCATCAGGCCCTAATTGCGGAATTTGTTTAGTGCGAACTGCATTCATAATATTTTGCAAAATTCGATGAGCATAGTAAATTGTAGCAGGCATAAAAACCGAAGTTTCATCGCAAGCATATCCAAACATAATACCTTGGTCGCCAGCTCCCTCGTCTTTGTTTGAATTGGCATCGACTCCCATGGCAATGTCTGGCGATTGTCCGTGTAATAAATTAGTAATTTCGAGGTTCTTGTAATCGAAGCCTTTTTGTTCATAGCCAATATCTTTGATGGTTTGGCGAACGATATTTTCAAAATCAGTTTTGTTAATTTCGGGAGCTCTAATTTCGCCACCTATGATAACTCGATTAGTAGTGGCAAATGTTTCAATTGCTAATCTTGATTGATTATCTTTAGATAAATAAGCATCTACTAAAGAGTCAGATATTTGATCACAGACCTTATCTGGATGGCCATCAGAAACCGATTCAGAGGTGAATAAATAATTATTAGACATGTAAAAATTTTACAAATTAAGGAAGGCTTTCCAAAAATATTTTATTAAAAAGATTTAAGATAACCAAGACGAACCGTAGTGTAGTTTGTTTCAAGTAACCCAATTTTTCCAGCATATCTTAGTACTGTAAGGCGAATAAAATCACCGCCAAGGGGAGAAATTTGAGCTCCTAAACCATAAATAAACATTGTATCATTAGATTTTTTTTCGACATCAACACCACCCGAGCGAGTGTATTTTAATTTGCTACCAATATCAACTAAGCCACCTTCAAGAAATAATTCGGCTCTTTTGGTGATAAGAGGTAAATAAAGTAATGTGGTATAGTTAATTTGATCAGATTTGTAGCGAGCAGAATTTTGAAGTTGTGAAACTCCATTAACGGCATTATTTTTTAAATTAGTTTGCGACCAGTTAACATTGAAACCGATAAATTTACCGAAACGAATATTGCCTCCAATGGCAATATCTTCAAATTGGCGAAGGCTTTCAAGCATGGTGTTGCTATTTTTAAAATCGGCATTAATTTGATTTTTTGATAATACTGATTTACTTAGTTCTAAGGTAATAAATGTGTCAGCTAAAGGGCTTAAAATACCAGCAAAAGATGATTTTATTAAGCAAAAAAATAATATAAAACTTAAAGAGATTTTTTTCATAGGGTAAATAAAAAAGGTTTGAATTAAATATTATAATTTATAATTAAATTAATTTAAAGAACAAGATTTATTCTTCGTAAAAATTCAGATTTGCCCAGTAGCTCGATAACTTCAAATAACCCGCCAGATGAAGAGGAAGAATAAGTTAGGCTGGCTCTTAAGGCTAATCCAAAATCTTTAATTTTTAAATTATTATCAAGACAAAATTGATTAATTAAATTTTTAATTGCATCATGATCCCAGTTTTCGAGATTAACAAATTGATTTTTTAAATTATTTAAAATTGTTTTTTTATCAATAATAATTTTCTGGTCATTTTCGTTGATTAAATCGGTAAAATTTTCTTGGTAAATATTTAAAATTTTAATTAAATCGCATAAAACTTCGATTTTTTCTTTAGAAAAATCAATTATTTTTAATATTTTTTGTTTATTATCAATAGAATAATTATAATTATATGAAATATTTAATAAATTTAATAATTCATCGCTATTTTTATTTTTAATATAATATTTATTCAAGAAATTTAATTTAGCAAAATCAAAACGAGAAGGCGATTTACCAATATTTGTTATATTAAAAAATTTGATAGCCTGTTGATCGGAGATAATTTCGTCATTGCCATTTGACCAGCCAAGGCGAAGTAAATAATTTCTGACCGCTTCAGGTAAATAGCCCATCTCTTTATATTCTATCACCGAAGTGGCTCCGTGCCTTTTTGACATTTTAGAACCATCAGAGCCATGAATTAAAGGGATATGAGCAAATTCTGGAACTTGCCAATTCATGGCTTGATAAATAATTTTTTGGCGAAAAGCATTGGTTAAATGGTCATCTCCGCGAATAATATGAGAAATATTCATGTCGTGATCATCAGCCACCACTGCTAACATATAGGTTGGAGTGTTATCGCTTCTCATGAGAACCAAATCATCAATTTCAGAATTTTTAACCACAACTTTACCCTGCACTAAATCGTCAATAATGGTTTCGCCTTCAATTGGTGCTTTGATTCTGATGACAGGTTTTTGTGAAGAATTTTGCGACAGAGTTTTATCTCGCCACGGGCTTTTAAAACGAAAAACTTCTCCCTTTTTTTCATAAAAATTTCGCATTTCTTCAAGTTCTTGAGGTGAGGTATAGCAATAATATGCTTGATTATTTTCAAGAAGCTTGTTGGCAATTTCGACATGGCGAGAAATATTATTTGATTGTAAAATATAATTCTCATCAGGATTTAAACCCAGCCAATTTAAACCATCAAGAATGGCTGTAATTGCCTGCTCGGTTGATCTTTCTTTGTCGGTATCTTCGATTCGTAATAAAAATTTTCCATTATTATTTCGAGCAAAAAGATAATTAAACAAAGCAGTTCTTGCTCCGCCAATGTGGAGATAACCAGTAGGAGAGGGTGCAAATCTAACAACGACAGACATAAATATTTTTTAAGTTAAAAAGTAAATTGTAATAAAATTAATAAATTTAAAAAAAATTTGATATAAAAATTTTAATTTATTGACATTGGATTGTAATAATATGAAATTATAAAAAACAATTTTTTTATAGCAAATGACAATACCAGTTATAAACAATAAAAATAATTCTACCGCTCCGCAAACTCAAGGGTTAACTGCTCCGGATATTGGTGGCAAATTATTAGAAAAAAAAGTTATTTCTGAAGATCAATTAAATATTGCGATCAAAGAACGAGAAAGACTGGGTAATGCCAAAAGTTTGGGTGTTATTCTCGTTGATATGGGTTTCGTATCTGAAGGTGCATTAGGAGAAATTTTAAACGAATCTGCTGGTATCAAAAAATTTGATTTAAAAGCTTCTATCGTTGACTCTAAATTAGTAAAAAAAATTCCTAAAGATTTTGCTGTACATAATAAATTAATTCCAGTTTCATATACCTCTGATGCAATTGTTGTCGCAATGGCGGATGTTTTTGATATTATCGCAATTGACCAAATGCGAAGATTTTTTCCACCAAATTATCGTGTTGATCCAGTTTTCGTTGCCGAAACCGAAATTATGCAAGCTATCGATCAATATTATGACTATGAAATGTCGATCGAAGGTATCTTAAAAGAGATTGAAAGTGGCGGTGCTGCCAAAATGAATGATGAAACCCAATTGCGAGGAGACTATAAAAGCCCGATGGTGCGATTGGTTGATGCGGTTTTAAACGATGCGGTGCATCACGGGGCATCAGATTTACACTTTGAGCCCGAAGCACAATTTCTTCGCATTCGTTATCGTATCGACGGTAAAATGGTGCAAATACGAAGTATCCACAAGGATTATTGGTCGGCAATTGCGGTGCGAATTAAAATCATGTCGGGCATGAATATCGCTGAAACTAGAAAACCTCAAGATGGTAGAATTGATGAAGAAATTTTAGGCCGAAAAATCGATTTTAGGGTCTCAACTCAACCAACAATAAATGGTGAAAATATCGTGATGAGGATCCTCGATGAGAAGCAATCAATTTTAACTCTTGATAAATTAGGTTTTTCCGAACATTGCATTAATATTTTGAAGAAAATGGTTTTAAGACCAGAGGGAGTTGTTATTCTAACAGGTCCAACGGGCTCTGGTAAAACCACTACATTATATACGGTGTTAAATTATATAAACTCGATTGACAAAAATATCATGACTCTCGAAGACCCCGTCGAGTATCAAATCCCGCTAATACGACAATCAAACATTAAGAGTGATATTGGAATGGATTTTGCCACTGGTATTAAAGCGATTTTACGACAAGATCCCGATGTGATTTTGGTCGGTGAGATCCGCGATAAAGAAACCGCGATTACCGCTATTCAGGCCGCAATGACGGGTCACCAAGTTTATAGTTCTCTACACACTAATGATGCCTTAAGTGCGATTCCGCGACTCATGAATATCGGAGTTCCCACCTTTTTGATGGCAGGTTCTTTTATTGGTATTATTGCTCAACGACTGGCCCGAAAATTATGTATACATTGCAAACAAGAATATGCAATCGATGCTAATGAAAAAAAATTACTCGGTAAAAAATACGAAGTTGTCACCAAATTATATAAAGCAGTAGGATGCGAAAAATGTAATCACACTGGTTATCGGGGTCGAACCGCAATATCAGAAATATTACCTTTTGATCGCGAGCTTGATGAGATGGTTGTTCAAAATAAAACTCGAAAAGAAATTTATAAATATGCGATCGATACAGGTTTTGTGCCGATGGTAGAAGATGGGGTTGAAAAAGTTGTCAATGGTTCTATTGATTTAAAAGAATTGGTTCGAGTTGTTGACTTGACAGACAGAATGTAATAGACTAAATTTAAATTACTTTATATTTTAATTTGTCAAAATATTTGCTATGAAATCATCTTCAAATATATTTAAATCCGAAAATCCTCTAAATATTCCAGTAGAGCTTCTCCAAGAAAAGCCTTATGTTGCAACTACCAATTTAATCGAAGTAAGTGTTTGGCCCGAATTTATTGATAAAAAAATCAGTGTCTTAGGAGATATTTATATTTGGGCATATCATGTCAGAATTGCTAATAACAGCCCCGATGAAATTCAACTTTTATCTCGCTTCTGGAGAATCATCGATGAGCACGGCAATATCCAAGAGGTCGAGGGCGAGGGAGTTGTTGGTGAAAAACCCAAAATCTTGCCGGCATCTTCTTATCAATATTCTAGCGGTGTCCATTTAAAATTACCCTCTGGCATCATGACGGGTAAATATTGTATGAAAAAAATTCATCATAATGAAATATTTGATATTAAAATTCCAAATTTTTCTTTAGATATTCCCAGCGATGACAGAATCTTAAATTAACATGATAATTTTAGCATTTGATTGCTCTTCCTCGATGTCGATTGCCTTAATGAAAAATGGCAAAATTATTGATGAAAAATATTTCCCACAAAATTCATCTCACAGTGAAAAATTGGTTTTAGAATTAAAAAATATTATAAATTCCCACAATTTAACATTTAAGGAAATTGATTTATTCGTTGCCAATAATGGTCCGGGCGGATATACTGGTATTAGAGTAGCTCTGGCAGTTTTAAAAATGCTTAAAATAACTTTTGATAAACCATGTTTAACATTAAATAGTTTTGAGATTTTATCTTATAAATATCGCCAGCAAAAATCTAATTTACAAGTTGCGATTTCAGGAAATATTAACGAAATTTTCTTTACCAAATATCGTTTTATCAATAATAATTTTGTCGAAGAAACCGCCCAATTATTGACCGATTATCAAGCCATTAATCAGCAATTAAAATTAGATGATTTTATTTGCGGTTCAGCAAATAAATTATTTGTTGAACATCAAAATAAGTCAAATGAAGATGATAATAATCTGGTTGGTGAAATGACCAATCTAGCTTTAGAAATCTTTAAAAATCAGCCTAAGAGATGTAATCAAGAAATATTGCCATTATATTTAAGAGAGCCAAAAACTACCGCAAAAAAATAATTTTTTAAAAAAAAATTATCTGACTAAAGCTGATTAAAAAAAATGGAGGCCAGGGCCGGAATCGAACCGGCGCATAGAAGCTTTGCAGGCTTCTGCATTACCACTTTGCTACCTAGCCATAAATTTTAATATTAACAAAAAATATAAATAATTTTACAACTGAAATTAAATATTTTAAAATTTTTTTGTAGATTTTTATTTTAGCAAAAATATAAAGTAATAATCAAGTTATCATTTAAAGAAATATTTAAAAAAATGAAATTATCCAATCAATCGTCAAATAATTTTAAACAAGATTTCATTAATACCCCAAAATTAAATAATAAAAACCCTAATTTTTTAAAGTGTTTAAAATCGGCAAATAATTTGCGAGAAAAAATTAAAAATTCCCAAATTAATTTATTAAATATTGTTCAACAAAAAAAGGATTTAGCAGAATTTAAAAAACTCGCTAAATATTGCGAAGGTTATAAAAAAATTATTGTTTTAGGTGTTGGTGGCTCTAGCCTTGGTGGCAAAACTTTATGTTCTGTAAAATTTCAAGATAAAATTCAATTTATAGAATCAATTGACCCTATTACTATTCATAATCAAATCAAAAATATCGATTTTCGCAATACTTTTTTTATTGTCATTAGTAAATCTGGCGAAACCACCGAAACTCTGTGCCAAACTCTTATTATTATTAATGAAATGCAATCGCAAAAAATTAAAAATTTTGCCGAACAATTTATCTTTATTACCGAATCATCAAATAATTCACTTACTAAAATTGCTAAAAAAATCTCGGCTAAAATTGCTAATCATCCTAATGATATTGGTGGGAGATATTCGTGCTTTTCTATCGTTGGTTTCTTGCCAGCATTACTTGCTGGTGTTGATATCGATAGTGTCAGAGACGGAGCAAATGAGGTATTGACAGATTTTTTAATTAACGACGAAATCATTTTTTCTTCAGCCCTTCAGTTAAAGCTCTATGAAGAAGGCTTTACCAATAATGTTATTATGCCATATGTTGATGATTTTAAAAATTTTACTGATTGGTATCGGCAATTATGGGCAGAGTCGCTTGGCAAAAATTCATTTGGTTCTACCCCAATAAACTCAATGGGAACAGTTGACCAGCATAGTCAATTACAACTTTATCTCGATGGCAATCGCGATAAATTTTTTACCTTTATTATATCCAATAATTATAAAAATGATTTTAAAATTAAAGATTTAAAAGGTTGCCCAACCTTATTCGGCAATAAAAATTTATCGAGACTTTTACAAATCGAATATCAAACAACTATTGAAGTTTTAAAACAAAAGAAATTACCAATTAGAATTTTTGAAATATCTTTAGTTAGCGAAAAAAATATCGCTAAAATGATGATGCAAATGTTTCTCGAAACTATTATTGTTGCTGATTCAAAGGGTATTAACCCCTTTGATCAGCCAGCGGTTGAACTCAGAAAAAACCTCGCCAGAGCAATTTTAAAAAATGAATAATCATGATTTATTTAAAAAATTTTAAAAAATTTTTACAAAATTATTTTCAAAAAAATCCTCATAAATTTATTTTGATTATTTGTTTTGTTTCATCTTTTTTGGCATTAACAACAGCCTATATTTCTGAATATTTCTTTGACTATCAACCCTGTATTTTGTGCCTTCATCAGCGAAAACCATTTTGGGTAATTTATATCATTTCTTCATTGTTATTTTTTGTTAAACAAAAAAATATTTTAAAAATTCTTTCAACTATTTGTATTTTGAGTTTTTTAGTTAATATTGGCATCTCATTTTATCACTCAGGTGTTGAATTACATTGGTTTGATGGGCCAAAAAATTGTTCGGCTAATAATTTAAATGACATTGAAAATATCGATGAACTAACCACCAAAATTTTAGCTACTAAAGCTGTTAGATGCGATATTCCGCAATTTTATTTTTTATCGCTAACCATGACAAACTGGAACTTAATTTATAACATATTTTTATTTTTTATCACCACCAACTTATATTTTAAAAGATTATATTAAAAAATTTTTCAAGAAACTATAAATTTTACAGTTATAATTTGAAAATATTTTTTATTTTTAGCAGGAAATTGCCATTTCAATAATGATTTTTTTAATAAAAAATTTAATTTCGGTATCTTTGAGGGCTCAATAAAATCAATATCGTATACATTACCATTGTCGTCAATGAAAAATTTGGCAATAATCTGGCTGTTTAAAAAATCATATCGCAAATCTTCAGGAATTTCTGGCAAAGGCTGATAAATCGGGGCAATTTTTTGTGATGATAAATCGTCATTTTTAGGTTGGTTATTAGGGTTATTTTCGTGATTATTAATGTTATCAACATGTTGATGGTCTTTGGTTTTATTTAATGCATCATTAATTGGTAATGAATTGCTTTGGCTCTTTATAAATGAGTTGTGTTGATGGTTGGTGTCGCCAATCATCTCTGCATCTATTTCCAGAGAAATTGGTAAATTTTTTACCGAAAATTTTTTTTCCGAAATTAAATATAAAGTTATTAATATTAAAAAAATTCCCAAAATTATCCCGCTCAATGAACTTTTAATTGGATAAAACATATTTAATTTTTAGTGATTATTGAAAATTTTTTAGCTCCAGCAATTTTAGCATTAGACATTGCGGTGGCAACGGTGCCGTGATTTGCTAAAGAATCAGCTGATATAATAATATTAGAAATTTCTTCACTAGAAAATTTTGCAAGAAAATTTGTTAAATTTTCGAGGGGAACGAGGTCTTTATTAATATAAATTAAATTATCGTGAGTAATACTAATGGTTAATAACTTATCAGCATTATTAACAATTTCTCCAGAGCCTTTAGCTAAATCAACTTTAATCCCATTAATATTCTGCCACGATAACGATGCCATAATCATTGTTGCAAGTAAAAAAAACATCACATCAATCATCGGAATGATTTCAATTCGGGGTTTTTTATTTGCCCTATTTCTCGGAATTTTCATGCTCTAATCGTAAATTTTTGATAATTTTACCGCCTAACATTTCCATATCGTCAAGGATATTATTTTGTACTTTATTAAAATAATTAAAAAACCCTAAGGCAATCATGGCAATAATCAAGCCAAATGCCGTGGCAATAAGGCTTTCGGCAACTCCAGCCGTTATACCATTTAAATTTAGACTTGAATTATCGCCGATAATTTTAAACGATGATGACATGCCAAAAATAGTTCCTAACAAGCCCAGTAAAGGTGCTGAGGTAATAATTGTTTCTAATATCCAAAAATTATTTGAAAATTTTTTTTCAAACTTTTTGGCTTGGTCAATAGCACTTGCTTCAATTAACCAAGAGGGTTGGCGGTGATTATCTACAAAAATTTTTAAAAATTCGTGATAACAATTTTGCGATGATATTTTTGATAATTCTTCTTGAAAGCTTTTCCAACAAATATTTTTTTTGTTAATAATATTGGTTATTTTTTCAGAATATTCGGTATTTTTAATTATAAAAAAAATTTTATCACAAGAAATAATTATTGTAATAAAAAATAAAATTGCTAACGGTACCATTACGATACCGCCAGCAATAAATAAATCGAAATTGATCATATTAAAATTCGGTTGAAGCAATTAAATTTGCAGTTCGACGATTAGCAAATTGTGAAGCTTGAACCCCAATGCCAGAGCCATCTCGTAAAGCATATTTTTTATCTAACACATTATTTATGCTTAATCTAAAATTAAAATTTTTAATTTTTTGAACGGCAAAGATATTTAGTTGAGCATAAGAGGGCATCTTATTTTTATTTAATTCACCGCGACGAAGACCGCTACCATAAAGCACATCAAAACCTAAATTAGTTTTAATTTCTTTAAAATTATAAGCCATACCGCCAGAACCAGTAAGGTTTTGAGCATGATCGGGGTTAACAAAAAATCTTTGAGTATGAGCGACTTCGCTTGCCTCATGCAAATATTGACCAGAGTTAATTGCTTTTGCTCTAGCTTTTTGAATAGCTAAATTAAAAAAGGCTGAAAAATTATCTTTTTTAAAATCAGATGATAATTCTAAACCATAAGCCTCGGCAGTTGCATAATTAAAAGGCTTATAAATTAATGCTCGACCAAATTGCCCCTCATCAAGCATATTTTTGATGTTTTTATAATAGCTGTCAATACCAACATGCCATTCTTTAGTTGGTTGAAATGATAAACCAATATCGTAATAATCGATTTTTTCGCTTCTAACTTTATCATTGACAAAGCTCTCTGGAGCATTAGTGGTACCGTTAAAACGGTTGATATTGAGTTTTGATAATAGTTCAGTTTTTGGAGCGGTAAAATAGCGAGAATAACCCGAATGAATTTTGAATTTTTTAGTAAATTCATAAACTGCATTAAAACGAGGGCTTAATTGATTGTCGTTAATTTGGCTGTTAACTTTATCATATCTCAAACCGCCATTTAGGGTTAGTTTATCAATCGGTTTATATTCGTTTTGAGCATATAAACTGTATAATTGAGTGTTGATATTTGATTTATCATTAATAGCAATTGGTGAATCAGAGGCTTGACCCTCTTCATTGCCAGGAAAAGTTAAATTTCGCTGATTGTCAATAATTCGGGTATCGGTGGCAAAAAAACCAATTCGTGCAGTGTTTTGGTTATTGATTTTTTTGCTAAAATCACCTTGTAAACCATAATTTAAGCTTGATTTATCAAGGTTTGAACTGGTGCCATTAAAAATTAAATCTCCAACCCTATCGCCACGAAATTTAAAATCGCTATGGCGAACAAAAGTAGAAATTTGGTAATCGACCTCGCTGTCGCTAAATCCCTGCAAAGCAACAATTGCAAAGCGATTTGATTCGGTTTGATTTTGATCAAGTTGAGAAGAATTTTTGGTTTGCCCGCTATCAATTTTATATTTGGTTGCTTGATTGGTAATATTAGGAATTTCATAACGATTATTAGCATTGGCTAAAATTACACTTAGACGAGATTTTTCGCTAAGTAAATAAGAAAAATAGCCAAATAATTTATCTTGACTAGTATCGTTATGAATCGATTTTCTTGCGCCAGTTGGGCTTTCAATGCCTCGCGAATTTTGTAAATAAGAGCCACTAACAAAATAATTTAAACCTTTGTTAGAACCGCTAAATTGTTGGTTGGCACCCAAGGTTTGATTTTGACCAATTTGTAATTCAGAATATCCGCCATTTTTTAGATTATCGTTAGAAACTCGGTCTTTAGTTTTAATTTCTACCACACCAGCGGTGCGAAAGCCATATTGAGCAGGCATCGCTCCAGTTAAAACCTCGGCAGAATCGATGAAGCGAGCATCTAAAACTTGTCCAAAACCGCTAATTCCTTCGGGAATGATTACATCGTTAATGCGATATTGAATATTGCTGTGATCATTGCGAATATGGATTTGACCGAATGAATCTTGCGATGCTCCGGGAGTTCGCAGAAGAATTTGATTTAACGAGGTTGCTTGTCCTTGCGGTAAATTTTCGATATTTTCTCTGGTTATGCTGTGAGCGGTTCCGTAGGTTTTTGGCGATAAATTTGATCGAGAATTGTC
>JACCDO010102532.1_pt1 | contig 16089 bp, 16 predicted proteins | sample 7446101 | NCBI WGS metagenome assembly JACCDO01 (sample SAMN15323440, study PRJNA562643) | freshwater metagenome | isolation source: river surface water | place: USA:Blue River Watershed | collected 2017-08-16
CACCACAACACATCACTGGATTTTGTTTTTCACCAACAAGGGTCGAGTATTCCGTGTGAAAGCGCACGAACTTGTTGAAGCCGGTCGCGATGCACGTGGTCAACACGTAGCCAATTTGCTTTCACTTGGCCAAGAAGAATTTGTCGCCCAAGTACTTGATCTTCGCGATTATGAGCAAGCACCATATTTAGTTCTAGCAACTAAGAATGGCGTGGTTAAGAAAACCAAACTTGCTGAATACGATTCAACTCGCAGTACTGGTTTGATCGCGATCAATCTAAAAGATGATGATGCAGTTGTGTCAGCGCAATTGATTTCTGATGATGACGATCTATTACTTGTTTCAAAACTTGGTAACTCAGTTCGCTTTAATGCAAGTGATGACACTTTGCGCCCAATGGGACGAAGTGCAACTGGCGTGATTGGAATTCGTTTCAAGAACAAAGAAGATCATTTGCTAAGCATGCACGTTGCTTACCCAGATGCATTCGTTGTCACAATCACAGATGGTGGTTTTGCTAAGCGCACCGCGATGAACGAATGGAACGCTAAGGGTCGTGGCACTCAAGGTGTTCGCGCAATGCGTCTTTCTGAAAAACGTGGCGGCCTCGCTGGAGCACTTGTTTGTGAAGCCGAAGATGAAATATTTGCTGTTGCCAGCAATGGCGTTGTGATCAGAACTAAAGTTTCTGAAATCCGCGCAGCTGGCAGGGACACCATGGGTGTTTCATTCATGAAGGTTGAAGACGATGAAGAAGTTGTAGCAGTGGCTAGTTCGTCTGCAGCGACTTTGAAGAAGTTGGAAAGTTTGAAAATCGCAGAACCAGCAGAAGCACTCGAATCTGCTGAAAGTGATGAATAACAGCAATTTTTGTGGGATTTAGGCAATTGCGGTAATCTCATAACTCGGTCAACGGCCGAAAAAACGGGCCTATAGCTCAGCTTGGTTAGAGCGCTTCCCTGATAAGGAAGAGGTCGATGGTTCAAGTCCATCTAGGCCCACGCATTTCTATAAAGGAGGTTAGAACATGAAGAAGTTGCTATCGCTAGCGCTATTAGCCCTTGCGGGATATGTGGTCTACCAACAAGTAGAAGCAAGCAAGGCTGAGCAAGAATTGTGGACTCAGGCCACAAGTTAGTATCTTGGTCTAACGAGATTTTCACTTCTAAAGTGAAAACTTCGGGGAATTAGCTCAATTGGTAGAGCACTGCCTTTGCAAGGCAGGGGTTAGGGGTTCGAGTCCCCTATTCTCCACTTAATTAATTACGAAAGTAAGAAATTAAAAATAAGTGGGGCAGAGAAATCTGTCCCTTTTCAATTTGAGCAAGAGAACTTCAAGAACGAATAAATAAAGAAACAGGAATTATGTTTAGCGAGTTAACGCCCCAGGCAAAGCGTTTCTTGCTTGGCACACTTCTTAATTCTCTTGGTGGTGGATTAACACTTACCGTCATCGTCGTATACCTGCACCGTATCGCTGAACTTCCACTAACGACTGCATCACTGGTGCTTTCCTGGATGGCAGTAGTTGGTTTAGCAGTTGGCCCAATTTTTGGAACTTTGGTCGATAAATATGGTCCGCGCAAAGTCATGCTGTTTGCGATTTTGGTTGAAGCGATTTCGGTTGCTTCATGGTCATTAGTTCGAAGTGCTAGCGCAGCTTATTTTGTTGGGTTCTTTGTAACGGTTGGCGCTGCAGGTATTTGGGCACCACAAACCACAATGATGGCTCGAATGGTTTCTGAAGAATTCCGTCAAAAAATGTTTGGCATGCATTTCATGATGCTCAACCTTGGCCTTGGCCTTGGCGGTTTAATTAGTTCATTAATCGTTGACATAAATGTTCCAGAAAGTTTCACAAGATTATTTATTCTCGATGCATTTTCTTACTTAATTTTCTTTTCGATTGTTATAACTTTGCGACAAGCTGGCGGCCCGATTCCTGAAGAGCATCGCAGAGATGATGAAGGGTTCAAAGAGTTACTTAAAGACAAACCGTTTATGAAAATACAAGGTGTTAAGTTTTTGCTTCTTTCTTGTGGTTACTCCGCACTTGATGCCGGTCTACCACCACTGTTAACTGAATACGGCGGCCTTAACGTAAATAAACTTGGTCCAATCTGGGCAGTTAACACTGGTGTGATCGTGCTGGGACAGATTTTTGTAATCAACCGTCTGCATGGAAAAAGCCGAACAAAATCAATTGCGGTAATTGGAACTATCTGGGCAATTAGTTGGGCAATTATTGGTTTTGGCGTAAGTATCGAAAAAGCTCTCCTTGGCGCTGTAATTGGTGTGGGTGTATTTGCAATTGGTGAAATGGTTTGGTCAACGATCGGTTCATCAATCACCAACGACATGGCACCAGAGCACCTAAGAGGCCGTTATAACTCAGCTGATTCCCTAGTTTGGGTAACAGCAGCGGCAATTGGCCCAGCGATTTCAGGTGTGATGTTGCAACACGGGTTAACTTACGAATGGATCGGCCTATTAGTTGCTGGACAGTTAGCCGGGGGACTATTGGGACTAAAGATGCGCAAGCATTTAACTGATAAACAAGATGGAATATTGGTTGCCAACTAATTTTTACCCACAATGTTTGTGGTTAAATTTGCCTGATAAATAAACACTTTTCGAGATTTTGCGGCGCTGACCCCACAAGATATCCCCAGTAAGAAACGCTGTAAACACAGGCTTTTCAACACTTTGTCCACACAGTTATCCACAGGACTCATTGAGACTGTCAGCCAAGGAACATAAAGTCATACTCGGGTTAATAGTGCTTTTTAGCACTTATGCCACAAAAACTTATTTCGATTAAGGAAAGTGCCATGAGCGTAGCGGAAATTCCGCGCAACTATCACGAGGACGGAACGATTGTTCCGCCTCAAGATCTTGTTGCAGAACAATCTGTTCTTGGCGCGATGTTACTTAGTAAAGATGCAATTGCTGATGTTGTTGAATCACTTCGCGAAGTTGATTTCTACAAACCAGCACACGCAACAATCTATGGTGCGATTTTAGATATTTATGGTCGCGGTGAACCAGCAGATGCAATCACCGTTTCAAACTATTTATCTAAAACTGGATCACTTGCAAATGTTGGTGGCGCCGCTTACCTGCACACACTTGTGGCAAGTGTGCCAACTGCAGCTAATGCTGCGTACTACTCACGCATCGTCACTGAACGTGCAATCCTTCGTCGCTTAGTTGAAGCTGGCACGCGCATTACTCAAATGGGTTATGCCGGTGATGCTGAAGTTGATTTGCTAGTTGATAAAGCGCAAGCCGAAGTTTATGACGTTACTTCTCGTCGAACCTCTGAAGACTACGCACCGATTAACGACATCATTCCGTTAACCCTGAACGAACTTGAAGCAATCGAAGGTAATGGCGGCGCTAAAGCTGGTGTGCCAACTGGGTTTGCTGGTCTTGATGAAGTAACTCACGGTCTGCACCCAGGACAACTTGTTATTTTGGCAGCACGTCCTGCGATCGGTAAATCAACTTTAGGTTTGGATTTAGCAAGAGCTGCAAGCATTAAGAACAACATGGCTTCTGTGATCTTTTCACTTGAAATGAGCCGAAACGAAATTGCGATGCGCATGCTGTCAGCTGAAGCTCAAGTTTCACTAGGCAACATGCGCGCCGGAACATTAAGTGATGCTGAATGGCAGCGCTTAGCGATGAAGAGTAGCCAAATTAGCAGTGCACCACTTTTTATTGATGATTCACCGAACTTAACCATGATGGAAATTAGAGCAAAAGCTCGTCGCTTAAAGCAGCGTTACGATCTAAAACTTTTAGTTCTTGACTACATGCAGTTGATGTCTAGTGGTCGCAAAGTTGAAAGCCGTCAGGTTGAAGTTTCTGAATTCTCACGAAGCTTAAAGTTGCTAGCAAAAGAACTTGAAATTCCAGTGGTTGCAATCAGCCAGTTAAACCGTGGCCCTGAACAACGTACGGATAAGCGCCCAATGCTTTCTGACCTTCGTGAATCTGGATCCCTTGAACAAGACGCTGACATGGTTATCTTGCTTCACCGCGAAGATGTTTACGACCGTGAATCACCACGAGCCGGTGAAGCTGACTTCATTTTGGCTAAGCACCGCAACGGTCCAACCGCAACTGTGGTTACTGCATTCCAAGGCCACTACAGTCGCTTTGTTGATATGGCTAATTCTTAAAGCTGTTTCGCAGCTTCTTCCTGCGCGTAATCTAAACAGTCATTAATACAAGCTGGATCAATAATTTCACCGGGTTTTGTTGTCACTTCAAGGGTGATGGTGTCGCCACTTGAAGAAATATTCATAGTTTCAACTTTTTGATATTCATCGGTAGAACAAGCACAAGATCCATCAGCACAACCGCCGAGAGTTTCTAACAAAGAGTCCTTAGTCTCACCTACGCCAAGTAATTCAATTTTTACTCCGTCAGCAGACGGTGTGATGTTATAAGTAGACATTATTACCTCCCGGATTGGGCAGAAGATCAATATCAATGATCTCTATTTTTAATTTTATGTGCCAGAATGAAAACATCCACAAAGGGGTGTTAACGTGCCGGCGATTAACCGCGCAAAACTTGTTCAACTACTTGAACGTGAACGCAAAACTTATATCGAACGAAATCCAAAGTCATTAGCTTTATATAAGGAAGCAACCAATTTATTTGGTGGCGTACCGATGACTTGGATGAATAAATGGTCAGGTGGCTTTCCGCTTTATCTAGAGACCGCGCATGGCAACACCATCACCACAGTTGATGGCCATACCTATATTGATTTCGCACTCGGCGACACAGGCGCAATGGCCGGTCACTCACCAGATGCCAGTAGCAAAGCAATCGCTAAACGAATTATGGATGATGGTGGCATCACCACAATGTTGCCAACCGATGATGCGCAGTGGGTTGGCAAAGAATTAACCCGGCGCTTTGGCATGCCGCTTTGGTCATTTACGTTGACTGCAACTGATGCCAATAGATGGGCAATCAGACTTGCCCGCTTAGCTACTGGCAAAAGCAAGATTTTAGTTTTTGCTTACTGCTACCACGGATCAGTTGATGAAGCTTTTGCTGTTCCAGATCAAAATGGAAATGCAACTGCACGCCCAGGAAATGTTGCCCCGCCTGTTCCACTTGATCAAACAACCAGAGTTGTTGAATTTAATGATTTAGCCGCAGTTGAACTTGAATTAAAAAATGGCGACGTTGCGGCAATTTTGACTGAACCTGCGTTAACTAACATCGGCATCGTTTTACCAGAACCTGGTTTCTTGGCTGGCTTGCGGGAACTTGCAACTAAGTACGGCGCACTTTTGATGATCGATGAGACCCACACTTTCTCCGCTGGTTTTGGCGGCATGACTAAGCGTGACAATCTAAAGCCAGACATTTTCATTATTGGTAAATCAATTGGCGCTGGTATTCCATCTGGTGCTTATGGCATTACTAATGAAGTCGCTGCAGCAATTAAGGCCCATCCAGAAGCAGACATTATTGATGTCGGTGGCGTGGGTGGAACTCTTGCTGGGAATTCACTTTCAATGGCTGCAATGCGAGCAACATTAGGTGAAGTCTTAACCGAAGATGCTTTTGAAAATATGGAAAAACTTTGTGATCGCTACACCGGACAAGTTCAAGCAGTTCTGGAAAAGTATGACGTTCCATGGAGTATTTCTCAGGTTGGTGCGCGCGCTGAGTATCGCTTCGCTAAACCAGCACCTATTAATGGAAGCGCGTCAGCAAAAGCTAGCGATGATGAACTAGATGAATTTATGCATTTATTTATGTGTAATCGCGGAATTTTAATGACCCCATTCCACAACATGGCATTGATGTGTCCTACGACCAAAGAATCTGAAGTTGACCAGCATGGTGAACTTTTTGAAGCAGCCATCCGCGAATTAGTCAGTTAGTCACTATTTAGTCTTTAGCCATAGGCTTTGAGTTGTGTCAGATGAGCCAAAGATAAGACCAGCAATTACTGACCTGCCAACTTATAAAGCAGGTAAAAAAGTTGCTGGCGTTTCTGGTCTTGACCCTTACAAGCTTTCCAGCAATGAAAACCCAACGCAGCCATTGCCAGGTGTGCTCAAAGCAATTGCAGATGCTGCTTTAGAAATTAATCGTTACCCAGATCCTTTTGTTACTGAATTAACTAACGCACTTGCCAAAAAATTTAACGTTGCCCCAGAAATGATTGCCACCGGAACCGGATCAGTTGGTGTTTGCCAACAAATCATGCAAGCAGTGGCTGGCTCTGGCGATGAAGTTATTTATGCTTGGCGTTCATTTGAGGCTTACCCAATCATCACCAAAATAGTTGGTGCTAAACCTGTTGAAGTTCCGATAACTAAATCAGGTGAACACGATCTAGCAGCGATGCTAAATGCCATCACCGAAAAAACTCGACTTATCTTGATCTGCACACCAAATAACCCAACCGGATCAGTGGTTAACCACGAAGAGCTAAAAGCATTTTTAACTAAAGTTCCAAAAGACATCTTGGTTGTTATCGATGAGGCTTACGTTGAATTTAATCGTGATGACAAGTCAGTCAAAGGATTAGATTTCTTACGCGAATTCACAAATGTTGGCGTTCTTCGCACATTTTCAAAGGCTTACGGCCTGGCTTCACTTCGCGTTGGCTTCTTTATTGGACCAGAACATGTGGCCGAAGCCGTGCGAAAAACTGCTGTGCCTTTTGGGGTTTCAAACATCGCTCAAGTGGCAGCAGTTGCATCACTTGAATTCGAAGATGAATTATTTGTTCGGGTTGAAGAATTAGTTCAACTAAGAACTTGGTTTGAATCGCAATTATCTGAAATGGGTTTTAATCTTCCACCAAGCCAAGCAAATTTTGTGTGGCTACCGCTTGGTGATCGAGTTGATGAATTTACTGCAGCGTGCGCAACTCAAGCTGTTGCAGTTAGACCATTTAGCGGCGAAGGTGTGCGAATTTCAATTGGCGAAAAGTCTGCACTCGAACGCTTATTAAAAGTATTACCTGATTTTGTTTAGTCAGGATTAATTAAATTTATTAATTTGCTAGCGCTGCTTTAACAGCTGCTGCAACCTGACCACCATCGGCGCGACCGGTTACCTGCGGTGTTACAAGTTTCATGACAGCACCCATTGCAGATGGTCCTGACTGACCAGAAGATTTAACTTCGTTAACTGCATCAGAAATAATTTTTGCTAGCGCATCAGCGCTTAGTGCTTCTGGTAAATAACTTTGAATTACGGCAAGTTCAGCATTTTCTTTATCGGCTAGATCTTGACGCTTGGCATCAACGTAAGCAACAGATGCTTCTTTGCGTTTTTTGGCTTCACGATTAAGTACTGTCATTAATTCTTGATCATTTAGAGTTTTTGCTTCTTTGCCAGATACTTCTTCATTAGTGATTGCGGCAAGCACCATGCGAAGTGTGCCGGCACGAAGTTGATCTTTACCTTTAATTGCATCGGTTAAATCAGATTGAATCTGGTCTTTTAATGAACTCATGGAATAAGTCTGCCAGAAATAACAACTTTGTTAATTGTGGTGAAAAGTGTTGTTAATAGTGCATTTGTGAATTAGATATTGCTCAAAATTGTTGCAAAAAAGTATTGACACCAACTACCGCGTACCTAAATAGTTAACACAAATACAGTTTGAAAATTACTTAATTTGAATTTTCAACGACATTTCTTAGGAGTGTATTCGGGTGAAGTGGGATGCAGACTGGAGTCGCAATGCAGCTTGTAAAAATACTGATCCGGATATCTTGTTCGTTCAGGGTGCTGCACAAAATCGCGTAAAAATCATTTGCGCTGGCTGCACAGTTCGCACCGAATGTTTAGCTGATGCTCTTGATAATGAAATTGAATTTGGCGTCTGGGGTGGCATGACAGAACGTGAACGTCGCGCATTACTTCGTCGTCGATCAAATGTGACTTCATGGCGAGAACTATTAATGTCTGCTCGCACTGACTATGAACGCCTTGATCCAGTGGCGTTTGTAACTGGCGCTTAACGCCAATTTTTATTTGCAATTACTTTTGCCGTAGAGTCTAAATATGACTAAATGGGAATATCTAACTGCGCCGCTGTTAGTTCATAACACAAAAGCAATCCTTGATAATTTCGGTGAAGACGGCTGGGAATTAGTTGCCGTAATCCCTGGAATGAATGCTGAAAATTTAGTTGCTTATTTCAAGAGACCAAAGAATTAGGAATAAATAATGAGTGCAGTTGAAAGTCGTTTAGCCGAAAAAGGTTTAACTCTTCCAGAAGTTGCAGTCCCAGTCGCTGCTTACATTCCAGCCGTTAAAAGCGGAAATCTTGTATTCACATCAGGTCAACTTCCAAGCGTTGCTGGTCAACTAATTGCTGCTGGCCATGTTGGTGCAGAAGTGGATCCAGAAACTGCAAACAAGTGTGCTCAGCAGTGTGCGCTAAACGCGCTTGCTGCAATCAAGTCAGTAATTGGTGACCTAGACAAAGTTGTTCGTGTAGTTAAAGTTGTTGGTTTCGTTGCTGCAGCACCAGGCTTCGTTGCTGTTCCACCAGTAGTAAATGGCGCAAGTGAATTATTCGCACTTGCATTTGGGGATGCTGGCGTTCACGCACGTTCAGCTGTTGGCGTTGCCGAACTTCCGCTAAACGCTCCAGTTGAAGTTGAAGTAGTAGTCGAAGTTAAGAACTAGTCAGTTTTAGGTTTATAGGGAAGGGGCGTATGACATGGATGAGAATTTAAGAGAAGCGCCCCTTTTCAAAGCCTTAGATGATGAAGCTGCCACCTCACTTCGCAAGTCGATGTTGCTGCAGGAACTTAAAAAAGGTCAGACTTTATTTCAAGAAGGCCAGACTGGCGATCGTCTTTATTTAGTTAAATCTGGAAAAGTTAAATTAAGTCACGCATCAGGTGATGGACGTGAGTCAGTATTTATGGTTCTAGGTCCTGGCGACATGTTCGGTGAACTTTCACTTTTTGATCCAGGTCCTCGCACATCAACCGCAATCGCTGTTACAGATTCAGAAATTCTAGGTTTAGGTCATAGCGATTTAAAACCTTGGTTACAAGATCGACCAGAAGTTGCCCAAGCTTTATTACAAGCTCTTGCGCATCGCCTTCGTCGCACAAGTGAAACGATGTCTGATTTAGTTTTCGCTGATGTTCCAGGCCGTGTTGCTAAAGCACTTCTTGAACTTGGCGAAAAGTTCGGTTCCAAATCTGGAACTGGTTTATCTGTGCACCATGATTTAACTCAAGAAGAACTAGCTCAACTTGTTGGCGCGTCACGTGAAACAGTTAATAAAGCACTTGCGGATTTCGCTAGCCGCGGATGGATTCGTTTAGAAACCAGATCTGTTGAACTTTTAGATTTAGATCGACTAAGTAAGCGTGCAAAATAGGGTTTCTTAACAGCCACATTAACGATTTAGGCTAGTTAAGTGACTGAATCACGCACTGCACTTATTAAAAGAGCCCGCAAAATAAACGGGATCTTGGGCGAAGTTTTTCCTGATGCAAAGTGCGAATTAGATTTCCAAAATCCACTTCAGCTATTAGTTGCAACAGTATTAAGTGCGCAGTGCACTGATAAAAGAGTTAATCAGGTAACTCCAGCACTATTTAAGAAATATCCAACGGTTGAAAAATTAGCTAGCGCGCCAAGAGCCGATTTAGAAGAGGCAATTAAATCAACCGGTTTTTATAGAAATAAAGCCACATCAATTCATGGCTTGGCTGCAGAAATTCTTGAGAAACACGATGGCAAAGTCCCAGGTGACATGGAATCTCTGGTGAAGCTTCCTGGCGTTGGCCGTAAAACCGCAAACGTAGTTTTAGGCAATGCCTTTGGCGTACCCGGAATCACGGTGGATACACATGTTGGGCGAATCGCCAGACGACTTGGCTGGACGACAAATACTGATCCAGTAAAAGTCGAATTCGACATTATGGAATTGTTTGATCCAAAAGATTGGACGATGTTAAATCATCGATTAATTTTCTTTGGTCGTCGGATTTGTCATTCACGTAAGCCTGCATGCGGTGCTTGCCCCTTAGCAAAAATATGTCCATCATTTGGTGAAGGCCCAACGGATAAAGAAGCTGCAACAAAACTATTAAAACTTGGTGATTCCAATGACTAAGCCCGCTTGGTTTGCCGATTTTGAAAATGCTCTGGTTAGCGCAACTAGGGAAACCTTTTCACACTTTGAGGTTCCACCAAACTATGAGCGCACAGCTGCAGTATTAATTTTGTTTGCTCCAAATGATGATGACGCAGACATTTTAATTATCGAACGCGCTGCGCATCTTTTTGATCATCCAGGTCAACCTGCATTTCCAGGTGGACATGTTGAAGAACAAGACGATGATTTGATTGCAACCGCGCTTCGTGAAGCAAAAGAAGAAATTGGGTTAGATCCAAACACGGTTAAAGTAATTACATCTCTGCCACAGCTTTGGCTTCCACCATCACAGGTCGCAGTAACTCCGATTGTTGCCTGGTGGGAACAGCCGCACGAATTAACACAAATTGATACCAATGAAGTTGCTAATGTCCATCGAATCCCAATTAAGGAATTAGTTAAACCTGAAAACCGAGTGACTGTGAAAGGTAGATCAGGATTTATTGGGCCAGCATTTAAAGTAAATGAAATGGTTGTTTGGGGTTTCACTGGAGGCGTAGTCTCAGCATTAATAGAAATTGCAGGTCTTGCGCAAGAATGGGATAAATCCATCCGTCACGAAATAAATCTTGAATATTAAAAATGTTAAATAGCCTGACAAACCTTGACTACATACTGATCATCTTTGGGATATTTAGTTTGTATAGCGGTTGGCGCCGCGGTTTCATTATGGGATTCACATCAATTCTGGGTGTTGGCTTAGGCATTCTGATTGCAAACACCGCGCTGCAAGTTGGCTATGGTGCATCAACCGGGATAGACACAAAACGAGTAACAATCACAACACTTGTTTTTATTGCTGGCATTGCCATGGGTAGCATCTTTGGTTTTGTTGTAGGTGCATTTATTCAAAAGATCTTTATTCGAGGCCCACTTAAATTTGTCAATAAATTTGCTGGTTCGGGATTTTCATTTCTAACCGTTAGTTTGGTTGTTTGGCTAATTAGTGGTTATTTGGTAGCGCTTCCAAATACTTCAATCAATGATCAAATAAATGAATCAACGGTAATTACAAAACTTGATGAAGTAGCGCCAGATGAGCTTCGTGAATATTTAGATAAAGTCAAAGCTTTTGTAATCGATTCTCAACTTCCACAAGTTGCTGTTGATGCGATTATTGGTCCAGAAGTTGCACCTCCAGATCCAGTCATTTTAGAAAATGAAAATATTGCAAATGCATTGGCATCTGTAGTTCGAATTGAAAGTATTTCTGAAGAGTGCAACGTAAGAATGTCTGGAAGCGGATTTGTCATCGCAGATAATTTAGTTGTCACAAATGCGCACGTGGTTGCTGGAATTACTACGACAAAGGTTCGTGTTGGCGGTAAAGGTAAATCAGTAACAGGAACAATTACCTACTTTGATCCAAACGTCGATATTGCCCTTATCAAAACAACTAAATTAACCGCACCTGCGTTAAAAGTTGGCGATGAATTGAAGCGAAGTGAAATGGGAGTCGTTGCAGGTTTCCCGGGTGGTGGCTCACTAACTTTGATTCCTGCGCGTGTTAGTGAAATTGCTAAATCAATCGATTCCAACATTTATGGAACGGGTCAAGTTACCCGCGAACTTTATGTTCTTAAAGCGGACGTTAAACAAGGTGACTCTGGCGCAGCATTAATTAATGACTTAGGGCAGGTAAGTGGTGTGATTTTTGCCGCCTCTGCTGCTGAATCAAATATCGGCTACGCCTTAACAGTTGAAGAATTACAGCGCGCATTGACGCTTGGACAATCACTTACCGAGAGCACAGACACTGGTAAATGTATTCCAATCGAATAGTGCTATTGACGAACATTTAAATACACGCAAGCATTGATTGTTGATCAATTTAAGGAATCATTTGTGAGCAATGATGCTTTAGAAATTTTGGCTACCGAAACCAGAATTTTTTCGCCAAGTAGCCAATTCACTGAGCAGGCTAATGCTCAGGCCGAAATTTACGATCAATCTAGAAATAACCCACTTGAATTCTGGGATAACCAAGCGCATCGCCTCGATTGGGATACCAAATGGTCACAAACTTTAGATTGGTCTGACGCTCCGGTTGCTAAATGGTTTGTTGGCGGAAAGCTAAACGTTGCGGTTAATTGTGTTGATCGCCATGTTGAAATGGGAAATGGAGATCGGGTTGCTTTCTATTTTGAAGGCGAACCTGGTGACAGTGAAGTAATTACTTATGCCCAGTTAAAAGATCGTGTTTGCCAGGCAGCTAATGGCTTAACCGAACTTGGCGTTAAGTCAGGTGATCGAGTTGCTGTTTACATGCCGATGATTCCGCAAGCAATAATTGCGATGTTGGCATGCGCGCGAATTGGGGCAGCACATTCAGTTGTATTCGGTGGATTCTCAAGTGAAGCACTTCGTAGTCGGATTGAAGATGCCAAAGCAACAATAGTTATTACAGCTGATGGGGGTTATCGAAAAGGTTCTGCCTTTGGCCTTAAGAATGCTGTCGATGAAGCAGTTGCAAGTTTAGATTTTGTTGAAAAAGTATTAGTTGTTAAGCGCACCGCACAAGAAATTAAGTGGGATGGCAAACGAGATGTTTGGTGGCATGAGGTAATTGAAACTCAATCAACATCGCACACACCAGAATTCTTTGATGCTGAGCACCCGCTATTTATTTTGTATACCTCTGGCACAACTGGCAAGCCAAAAGGAATTTTGCATACAACCGGTGGTTACTTAACCCAAGTTACTTACACTCACAATGTTGTATTTGATATCAAACCTGAATCAGATGTTTATTGGTGCACAGCCGATGTTGGTTGGATTACCGGACACTCATATGTTGCATATGGTCCAACTTCAAATGGCGCAACGCAAGTTATTTATGAAGGAACACCAGATACCCCACACAAAGGTCGTTGGTGGGAAATAATTGCGAAGTACGGGGTAACAATTCTTTACACTGCGCCAACAGCAATCCGTACATTCATGAAGTGGGGCGATGAATTTCCAGCTGCGCATAACTTAAAGAGTTTGCGATTACTCGGCAGTGTTGGTGAACCAATTAATCCAGAAGCTTGGATTTGGTATCGCGAAACAATCGGTGAGAGCAATTGCCCAATTGTTGATACCTGGTGGCAAACCGAAACTGGCGGAATCATGATTAGTCCGCTTCCAGGGATTACAGATTGCAAACCAGGTTCTGCAATGCGACCACTTCCTGGAATTAGTGCTGAAGTTTTAGACGAGCAAGGTGAAGTTTTAAGTCATAACGGTCATGCTGGTTATTTAGCATTGACGCAACCTTGGCCGGGAATGCTTCGCGGCATTTGGGGTGACATGGATCGTTATCGAGAAAATTACTGGTCGCGTTTTTCTGGAAGATATTTTGCCGGTGATGGTGCTAAGTGGGACACCGATGGTGCCATCTGGTTACTTGGTCGCGTTGATGATGTGATGAACGTTTCTGGGCATCGCATTTCAACAACTGAAGTGGAATCCGCTTTGGTCTCTCACCCAACAGTTGCCGAAGCAGCAGTTGTTGGCGCAAGCGATGAAACAACCGGGCAAGGAATTGTGGCATTTGTGATCTTGCGCGCTGGATCAACTGATGGACCAGATGTAGCAAAGACTTTGCGTGACCATGTTGCCAAGGAAATTGGTGCGATCGCAAAACCACGCCAAATCATGATTGTTCCTGAATTACCTAAAACTAGATCAGGAAAAATCATGCGAAGGTTATTGCGAGATGTTGCTGAGAATCGCACTTTAGGTGATGTGACAACACTTGCTGATTCAGCCGTGATGAGCTTGATTGCATCTGGAATGCAATCAAGCCTTGATGACGATTAATTAAAAATATCTAATCAATACGTATGGCAATGCCATTAGTGTTGAAATCAACGTCACTGGAATTCCGTATTTGGCGAACCCAAGGAAAGTGATCTTCTCTCCTTTTGCAGCAGCTAAGCCAAGAGCAACAACATTCGCGCTCGCGCCAACGATTGTTAGATTTCCACCGAAGTCAGCACCAAAAGCTAGTGCCCACCAAAGGCCATCATTAGTAATTCCAGGAACAGTTTCATTTAATTGCTGGACTACTGGAGACATGCTTGCAACATATGGAATGTTGTCAACAACACCAGAAATAATTGCTGACACAACAATTAGAACTCCAGCAGCAAGACCTGCATCATCACCAACATAATTTGCAATTGCATCGGCAACAATTTTTAATGCACCAACATTGACCAATGAACCAACCATGATGAATAAGCCGGCGAAAAATAAAAGAGTTTCCCACTCAACATCATTGACATAGTCATCGACTTTTAATTTGGCACCAAAAATTAAAACACCAGCACCGAGCATCGCAATTAGTGATGGTTCTAAATGGGTAATTGAATGAGTGACAAATGCAATCATCACAATTGAGAGCACAAATAAACTCTTTTTCAACAATGCGGAATCTTTAATAAATTCCGATGGATTTAGCTCGATGGCATGCTTGCGTGAATCTGCATTATTGACTAATTCTTTTCTGAAAACAAAAAGCAAGAAGGGAATAATTACCGCAAGTACCACAAGCACCAAAGGTGCCATGTGAACTAAGAAGGAATTAAAACTCAAGTTAGCTTTACTTGCAATAATGATGTTTGGCGGATCACCAATTAACGTTGCCGCCCCACCAATATTGCTAATGAATATTTCAGAAATAATAAATGGAAGAGCTTTAACCTTTAAGTGCTTTGTAACCAAAAATGTCATTGGCACTGCCAGCAAAATGGTGGTTACGTTATCTAAAAGTGCGCTGGCAAACGCAACTAGTAAAAGTATGTAAACAAATACAGCTTTAGGATTTCCCTTTGCTAATCGGATTGCCTTAATTGCAAGAAATTCAAACAGTCCGGTTTTATGGATCACACCAACAATGATCATCATTCCTAGAAGAAGGAAGATTACATTCCAGTCAATCCCAGTCTCGTGACTATAAAAAATCTCATCAGCATCGGTTGCGCCAATCACTACCATTGCAGCCGCACCGATTGAGACGATTGCAACTCGATTAAATTTTTCGGTTGCGATAAAGAAATACGCAGTAATAAATACTGCCACTGCAAGTTGAATTAACATTTGTGCCTTTGGTCGTAGTTATTTAATTTGCCGACCAGACTTCCCAGCACACCGATAACTATGTTAGTGGAATCTATGATTTTTAGCAGTTTTGAATTGTTTTGACTGCCAGTACGATATCTATATGGAACAAGATAAAAACATTGTTGGGTTTATCAATTCGATAACTGAAAACATCACAAACCTTGTTCGCGGTCATATTGAATTGGCTAAAGCTGAAGCAATTGAAGCTGTTAAAAATGCACTTAAATCTTCAGTCTTATTCTTGGTTGCCATCGCCATGGTCAATCTGGGCATGATTTTCTTATTTATCGCTGGCGCCTTCTGGTTAAGCGAAGCTTTCGAATTATCAACCTCCACCGGGTTTTTAATCACTGGCGGAGTGCTGTTTGTTACTGCGTTAACTTTTGTGGCGATTGCTGTCTCAAAGTTAAAAAACATCAAGAATTCTCGCAAAACCATAGATTCACTAAATGAAACATCAAAAACACTTTTGTCATTTCGCCCAGGCAAAAATAAATAATCCTTAGATGGATTCACTTTCACAACTATTGACCATCAAACCAATTGATGAAGCTGTTAAGTCAGCACTCAAATCGATTGACGAATTGAATTGGAATAGAACTTATCGAAATCGAAAAGATTTGGTCCCACTGGCACGGCGAGTCGGTGCATATGCAAGTGCGGCAATAGAAGGTGCAGCTATGCCAGCTGACCCAAACCACAATCCAGATGATTCACCAATGGGGATTCTTAGTCAGAGCGCCCTAGGTGTTACTGCTGAAGTTGAATTTCAATTAAAAACTTTTTTAAAAACTCC
>JACCDO011256249.1_pt1 | contig 16089 bp, 12 predicted proteins | sample 7446101 | NCBI WGS metagenome assembly JACCDO01 (sample SAMN15323440, study PRJNA562643) | freshwater metagenome | isolation source: river surface water | place: USA:Blue River Watershed | collected 2017-08-16
AAAAAAACATTCTTTTTTAAAAAAAAATTTATAATCCGTGAGAGTGTGTGAGGTAGTGCGTGTGTGAGTGCGGGCAAGCACAAGGGATGATGACAAAGGATTACGACCAAAAAGAGTTGAGTAATCTAGTCCACATTAAAGAGCAGGAGTTGAAGGAGATAAATGAGCTTCGTTGCAACTTATTAGAGAAGCAAGTGCAAGAGAAATCAGCTGTTATTCACGAGAATTTAGTAATTTATGAGAAATTAAAGGATGATTTTAGGTATAACTTAACACTTCTACAAGCACGTGATCAGGAAATATCGCGCTTAGAAGAGTACATAAAGGATACTGTATCAAAACTGAAAGTTATTGAAAATGAGAAGAAAGTATTGAAAGAAGCCAATGATGTATTGGAAATATCTCTTAAAGCTAAACACGATAAACACGAACAGGAAAAAATTAATTCGAGGAAAATTCTTGAAGATTTAAAGGAAGGCATTACATCAATGAAGTGGTCTATGAGCGAAGAGTTAAAGTTAAAAGATCGTGACATTGAAAGTATTAAAGAAGAATTGAAACGAGCATATTTATCACGTGATGAAGCGCTAGAGAGTCAACGGAAAGATTTGACACACACATTTGAGCAATTAATGTCACATCGTGAAGAATCAATAAAGAAGAAAGAACAGGAAATTGCAAGTAATATTCTTACATTAAATAGTAAATTTGAACAATTACAAACTGAAAACTCCAGAATAAAAAATGATTATCTAACAGTTGCGCGAAAGCACGAGGTTTTAGTAGAAGAGTTGAATGCCAAAGACGAAATCAATAGACAATTACAATGGCGATTAGAAGATGAAAGAGTGAACAAGCAACTACATGATGACTCCTCTCAAAGGATCGTGCAACAACTTACATTAGATTTGTCACTAACCAAAGAGAATTTAACGCAAGAAATCCATGATTTGCGTCATAAATTAGAAAAATATCAAGTCGATTATAATCGCGAACTAGAATATCGACAGTTTTTAACAAAACAATTAGAAGACCAACGACTAACGAATCGCGTAGACATCGAAAGAATGGAGAAAGAAATCCTTGAATTCCAACAAAAAGAAGCAGCATCTCATCAACAAATAAGCACGATTAAGATAGAGAGAGATACCTATTTAGATAGAATGACGTCACTAAAAGCAGAGTATGAATCGCATAAAAATACCCAATATTCCAAAGACGATGAAATAAATGAGTTACTCGATGAAGTAAAGGCTCTCAAGACCCGATTAATCGCCGCAGATAGTGAATTAATGAAAGAACGAAGCGCGTTGAAACTGTTGAATAGTGAGTATAATAGCATAAAACAGTGCATGAATAGCTTTAGTAACGACGTAGAAAATGATTATAAACTAAAATTGAAGTCTCGCGAAACAGAATTTGATCAATTAAAATTGGAATACAATAAAATAATTTCTGTATTAGAGGAAGAGAGAAAAGAAACCGCCGCATTAGGGCTACGCCTCAAGACAAAGGAATCACAGGCATTAGAGTTGCAGCAAACTATTCAACAGCTGAAGCAAGTAGGTACGAGCAATCTATTAATCAAAACCAAACAGAGTGCCGTTGACACGGAGGTATCATCACCTATTTTTTCAGAGGACTTTGGACCTGCATCACTGCCAGGGTCACCAGTACCAACCGCACATTTGAATCCAATGTTGAAACATTATAGTAACGACAATAAATTAATGTATTCGTCCGATAAATCCGAGTACGATTTTGATAATAGCCAAAATAATATAAGAAATTCATCTGAAATGCAATTAATATTAATTGAAAATGAGAAATTAAAATTAATTATTAAAGAAATGCGTGTTGAAATGGAGAATTTACAGAATCAATCAATCGATCGCCATGAAAATACAGAAGATTTCAAGGTATTAGAGGATCGACTTGAACATGCATTGAATGAGGTGGTGCGATTGAAGGAGGATAAGAAGAAGCTAATAGATACCATTAACGAGTTAAATTACGAGTTGAATAAACACCGCAGCGATGTGCCACACAATTATCGGTCGGTCATTAGGATTGCACCGTCAGTGAAGGAAAAGGAAATTGAAGCATCAGTAAGTAGTGTTTTCCCTTGGACGGATAGTGCATTCCTTAAGAATATGCTACCTATTCCTGAAGGGAAGCAAAATCTGTTGACGGATGGTACAACGACCCAAGCGGATACCCAAGCGATAGTTCGAGGGGTTCAAGTTCCAGTGACTCAGTTAAATATTCCTCCATTGTCCAATACTGACAGAACACTATTAAGTCAAGTTAAAGCAAGAGAAAAAATGGGTAATACTGGTGGCGCCGTAGCAAGTCGAAGAAATAAGAAAGAAACAACATCGCGCAAAGTAATGAATTATAATGTACGGGAAGAAGTATAATTTGTAATTAACTATTTGTATATACAACTGGTATAACTGTGACATGATATTATTCATGATTTGTAACAATGCGAGAGACATTATTACTTGAGCTAGAAATTGAAAGGTCAATAGATTCACTGGGTGCTTCCGTAGTATCAGATAATCTTTGTCGCTTTACTCGAGCCGATACTACGTCATCATTATCATTATCATCTTCCACTAGAAAGTTTAATAACAGTACTCCTATTTCAGGGGATTCTAACATTTCTTGCCGGAAATCCTCATCACGTCGTAAATCTTGACCATATTTTTTGACAAATTTTTTACATGCATCACGCAGTCCCACAGCGTTATGGTTGTGAGACAATAACATAAATTTACCAATATTATCAAAATTTAAAACTCTTTCAGCACTTTCTTCACATAAAACACATAATTCATCGAGTAGATACTCATTTGATAATGTTAAAAGTGACATTATCTCCACGGCACTAAGGAGTGATTGAGTAAGTGAGTGAGTTATGAGTGTAGAGTAGTGTGAAATTGATTTCAATCGTACCTGCAGCAATCAATATTGCAAATTCGATTTGAATATATAAACTCTAGCATCAAGCTGAAGATGTTCTTTCCATAATCGTTGATCTCAATAATGCTATTTTTACTTTCTTTCATACCACTTTCACATCGAAACATTGCATTAAAGTATTGGCTTCGAGCAGACAAGATTGCTTTATGTGCATATATATACTCATCAGTGCCTTTGAAGTAGAAGCGAATATCAGAGTGACTCTCACTGAATAATAATAACTTAAATTGGTCGACAAATGCTGTAGCGGTTAGTAATGGATTTACTTCATTTATTTTTTTGGTTTTATGACTGACTAATATTTCATCAAAAGGCATTAAATGCGCACTTTCAGGAGTTTGATCTGGTAGTAATTCATCAGTGAAGTAGAACACAAGATCTTCTTTGCGTAACCCGTTATGTTTAGCGTAATGTCGAAATAAACAACTAAAATTTTGATTCTTTTGCATTTGACATGGGTATTCAGTTCCTAGAATGAGTGAGTAAATTAGTGAATAAGCAAACCAACAAGAACATTAATCATGATTCCAGTAAATCAACGAGAAAATGGTAGCAATTAATCAAAATATCAATATTAAAATAAAATTTAACCTTTTACAACTCGTGGCACCTTTTTGAGCGACCCTCCAAGGAACAAATCCTCCGTAGGCACGACTTTGAACTCGATAGGGACCGTCGAGCTTGCTGTAGGTCGCGATGCCATTTTCACCGCGTTATTCACCCAGTGTTTTCTCTACTTTTCTATTAGTATTTTTCTTATTTTCTAAATTTTAACTGGAAAAAAGGCCGGAAAAAACATCATCATCAGTGTGTTGGCCTGGTGGGAATAGAGTGGTTCGGTAATAAGTAGATGCACAAGCCGTGCGGGAGTCGGTTCAGAAAGTTTAGTTGTGGATAGGACAGCCGGATTCGGGCAGAAGTAACAAGAACGGCTCAATGCCTCCAACGATACGAAATAGAGAAATAATACATCATTCTTACCCGGTGTAGATATTGATAACCAACGCAATGAGAATTTGACTTTATATCAGCGAGCGTCGAAAGTAATTCTTTCGTCCATAAAAGCGGCATCACGTCAACAATGACACACTTGACAACCGGAACTTAATGAACAACAAGCATATAAATGCATACCTTGAAGATGCTTTTTCTCTGTTTCATCGCGCTGCTTCTCGCGCACGAAGCTACCAGCTTGAAGAGCGCATGGAGCGGGATGGTGAATGCGTGGAAATCCGCAGTTCCTAATTTCAAAACAGTTAATAAGTTCGTGGTATCATCATTAATATCTGGTTCATTGTTATCACCAATGGTATCATTGGGAGATGATACAGCAACAGGAAAGTTGTATGATGAAGTTTGGAGTATAGTAAATGAAAATTTTGTCGATGAAACTTTTAATGGTAATAATTGGAATGATGTAAAAATTGAATATGAAAATATATTAAAAAATGGAGGAGAAGAGACCAAAGTTATAGATAGTATGTTGAAGCGGTTAGGTGATAAGTATTCTAGATTACTAGATAAAAAGTTTTTTGAATCATTATGGGAATATGATGCAATTGGTGTTGGTTTATTATTTAAAAGTGATATTGGACAACCAATGGTTATTGCTGGTCCACCAATATCTGGTTCATCTGGTGAAGCTGCTGGATTGAAGAAAGGTGATGTAGTCTATAGCATCAACGGGAAGGCGACACAAACAATGACCGCAATGCAGGTATTAGATATGTTGAGTAATGATCAAAGTGATACATTAACATTAGAATACAGCAATGTTGATGATAAGTCACTCACCCATAAATCAATTCAACTTACGAGATCAAAACAACAAGCAAATAATCCAATACAGTTTACGTCACAAAAAGTGAAGAATGGAATGAAAGTTGGTTACATCAAATTATCGGAATTTAATGCAGAAGCTGTACCGTCACTAAAAAATGCTATAAATGCATTAAACAATGAAAATATTGATGAGCTAGTCCTTGATTTGAGAGGAAATACAGGCGGTGGATTCCAATTTGCATTGAATATAGGCGGTATGTTTATGGATCATAAAGTAATGGTTAACACCGCTGGTAGAGGACAGGATACCAGCAGCTTTATGTCGTCATATCCAGACGGTGTTATTTTCACGAAGCCATTAATATTATTTACTGATGGTTTGTCAGCATCAGCAAGTGAGGTATTAGCTGGCGGATTGCGTGATAATTGTAGAGCTACTATAGTTGGTAGTAAAACTTTTGGGAAAGGTAAAATACAAGCTGTATTTGGTCTTGCCAATGGAGGTGGATTGACACTAACGGTGGCGCAGTATGTAACACCAAAAGGAACCATAATTCAGTCTAGGGGACTGGAACCAGATATCGCCATAAACACATTGAATCCTTATATTGGGTACCTACTAGGTCCAGCAAAAGATATACTATCTCAACCCGATTTAAATCAAATAGATTATAGAAAAGCGAACGAAATACAAAAAGCATGCAGTCCGTCATCATAATGTGTATAAATATCTACAGAATAATATAAAATAGACAATTATATTTTTTTTAAGCATTCGACTAATACTGAATTGTAATAATCTCATTAGTAGCTACGTTAGGAGGAATAACAACCTGCAGCTGTTCTCCTGTTGGTGCATGAACAATAATTACATCCCCAGCAGATACACCTTCTGGTATGGCTGCAGTCATACTTCTCATAGTATTCCCAGTAATCGGTACAGCAGCTGCCATAGGTATTGCATCTTTATTCATTCTACTTACTTCGGTAACAGTTATAAACGGCATGTTTGGTGGAACATAAGATATGTTTGATCCTTGATACATGTAGTCAGTATTAATAACAAGACTTCTATCATCATTTACAGAAAATACGGGACGATTGAAATAATAAATGGAATTTAATTTACTCATTCTATCCCGTAGCTTAGTATCTAAAAACAACGGCTCAATAACAGGATGGCAACAAAAAATACAAGGAAATGAGAATAGAACACAACAACAACATTCAGATAGGCAAGTCCATCTAAATGCATCATCCCGAGCTTTATGATATCCCTCCACGACCTGGATCCACAGGTTGCTATCGATAATATTCTCTACCTCCACCGGCATCATTGCCGAGGTGAAGATCAACTGCTCGGTGACGATCACCCGCATCTTCGCTTCAGTCCCTTACTTTTCACTTTTAAAAAGGAAATTTGAAGTTCCCCTTTTAGCATAGGAACTTCATTAGGTAACTTGATCTTGGTGATCATTCACTGTGCAATACAGTATTAAACACCGTCACAGTGCTCGGGATACAATCACTAGCGATTTTTTCGGTGAATTTCTTGAACAGTCCATTAGAACGGTAACGTATAAAGTGGAGAATAAGCCGAGTCCCTCTTATATGTAACGCATTTTAGACTCACTCTAGCCTCTTTCCATAATCATTTCGCTAGATTTGGTACTAAATAGTTTCATGTATAATTATACAAATCACTGTGGTCAGTACCGGAACCATATGTGTTGGCATCTCAATATCGGTTGAAGTTCGGGTGCACAATGCAACTTGAATTATGATGCGCATAAATGATTAACATACCTGATAATAAAATGGCGAATAAATGAGTGCGAATGAGTGAGCAAGTAGCGAGTAAATGAGTAAATCTACAATGATTTTGGCGTATTTATTGGTACTGTATAGTTTGTTTTACGAAGTACATGCGTATCAATCGGTAAATCTCAGATGTAATCATGTTCGTGCAAATTCTATTATACACGCGGTTAGCGTTGATCCAGTAACTGGAATCAAGCCAAAAGATAGCAATTTTACATTCAGCCTAGACTCTATCAAACTTCCAACTGTAAATTTGAATGATATTTTAAAATTGTACGAGAACTTACGCCCACATCAGCAACATAACAATGATAATGAAGAGAATAACTTAGATGATAATGAAAATAATGTTAATTGGTTTGGTAAGCTAAAATATATAAGGCATAGTACGCTAAGTGGTATGCAGAATGTGAAAATGCCATGGGATAAGTATTATCGTGGCGAGATTCCATTCTTTGAAAATATTAATTTAAATGAGAAATTAGGAAGAAGAGAGGATGTAGTAGCTGAAATCATGGTTGATGAAATAGCCAGTAGAAAGACTAAATCACTAACGTTATTTGCCTATAACGTGACTGGCATGGTACGTCGTACAGTGGGTAATACATTACATTTATTCCGCAAAGTGAAACTTTTGTTTCCAATCACAAATTACATAATAAATCTAGGAAAGCATGAGAAAATAAGGATATCGACGATAACTAATCACCTACTACCTTACAACAATGAACAGATAGTCTATAAATACGGAAAAATCATCATAAATTTCATATCTAAGTATATTAAGTCAACCCAAAACATAGCGAAGCGCATCGCTGAATCGGTGCTACCCGGTTTGTACATGATATCTAAAAGCATAATAAAAAATAAGAAAATAGGACGAGGGGATGATTCTAAGCGACCATCCCTCTTGAATATAGTAGCACCAATAAATTTCAAACTGAAGGAAGATGAATTACAGTATAATCCAATTACACCAAGAAATCTATACTTGAATAAGTTCCCTTTTCCTTTACTGACCAATTCAGACGACCAAGATAATAGAGATGCGAGTGAGGATATGGATACAAAACAGGTTGCACCCAAAGTGTTCACACCATTAAACTTAAACCTGACCATGAATTACAATATAACTCTAAGCGATCAAGTACCCGCACTAAAAGCAAGTAAAGAATATACTAAATTTCCCGCAGAAGTATTGATGGAAGCAGGTAGTGACGGTCAAGATGTATTATTAGGACGAATACCTTACCCATCATCCACTGATTTTGCATATTTAAATCATCGAGAACAAATATTAGCTGTCAAAGCCGCACTTGCTGTCGTCACACCTCAAGATGCTAAAGAGTTTATGAAGTTTATTGGTATCGAACCATTATTAAACACATTAGTAAACGATGATTTTCATAATACGGAAATCTCTCAAGTTGATTCAGTGAAAGGATTATGTCGTCTTATTCGCGCTGAAAAAAGCATCGCTAGTCGGGTTGGTGTGTTGAATGAAGTTATTAATGAACTAACTGACATTATTGAAGCACCTTTGAAGGGATTTAAATCATTACGAAGTGCTGCAGAACATCAAAAGCTCTTGATAGCACAAAAAGAAGCAATGGCACTCATTCAACGTCTTGTGCGGTCATCGGATCAAGCAGTTAACTATATGATAAGTAATACAAGATTGAAAAATGTATTAGAAACTGTCGTTGAAAGTCATCAAGAAGTACTATCACACGCCAATTCCACATCCAATTTTGATGTGGTGAACAACGATCATAGGCTCTTAAATATGAATAAAGCAAAGACAAAGCTGTCTGGAAACACAACTATAGTTGAGTACACAAACTTAAAAACACACCAAATGGCTCGAGTTGCTTCATGGGGACTCGGGGGATTAAAGTGGAAACCTAAACAAGCTAATCAAAAAGGGCTTCGTATATTATCCTTTGATGGCGGCGGCACACGAGGTGTTCTGACCATAGCAATACTCAAAGAATTACTACATAAAGTGGGAAGAATTCACGCTCATGAAATGTTTGATATTATATGCGGTACCAGTACCGGCGGCATCATAGCCGTGTTACTCGGTGGTCACCTCCATGATGTTCATAAATGCGAGTTACTTTATGATGATTTTGTTTATAAAATATTTTCAAAAAAAAGTAATTTAAAATTAATGAGTGATAAAGCTATGTATGATGACGTGGAATTTGAAAATATTTTATATAGTTTTGTGGGTGATGAACTATTATTAGATAGCAATAAAAATGTTTGCCCTCGTGTATTTTGTGTCTCTACTAAAGTGAATAATAATCCACCACAGATACAATTATGGAGGAACTACAACTATCCATTGGGTCAACAATCTAGATATGGTGGATCATTCCGGGTTAATACCCTAACCGCTATTCGTGCTACTACAGCCGCTCCAACGTTCTTTACCCCTATTCAATTTGATGGTGGATTATACTGTGATGGTGCATTAGTTGCTAATAATCCCACCGCAGTCGCCCTTCAAGAGGCGAAAGCATTATACCCAAACACACCCATCGAGTTTGTAGTTTCAATAGGAACCGGTTATTTTAGTCAAGATTCTCCAATGCAAAGCTTAGGTTGGGACTCATTATTAAATCAAATCATCGCCAGTTCAGTGGATACTGAAGATGTCCACACCCTTTTGAAAGATTTTCTTTCTCCTGATAAATATTACCGTTTAAATCCATTATTAAATGACAATCTTCCAATAGATGAAACCGACAAAACTAGATTAAACGACTTGAAAGTGGTAGCCAAGAACTACGTTAATAATTTATTCGCTCAAGAACCACAAAAAATGGAAATGTTAGTTAAAATGCTTCGAAAATCGAAGTAAATTGGACTCATGAATAAGGAGTCTTTAGATTAGTCAATAGTGCGTTTAGATACATGTAAATACAAATACTACAACAGATCATGCTTTTGTTACTGACGACTTACTCAGTGGATACACATACTCATGTGTCAGTGTACACGTACTCATGTGTCCACTCACTCGTACTTATACCGGATCTAAGGGAATAAAAGTTTCTGATATAATGCGAGTCCTTCTTCATCCCCATATTTTAGCAAGAGTCCCGATTTAATGATGCTTTGAATTTTCATTTTATTACTTAAAGCTTTGAAATCATTTTGTAACGGACTCCCTTGGAACTTAGTCTTTCCAGTAGAACACCAATCCAGAATATGATCAAAACACTTTTTAGAACCAAGTTCATTCATATATTGCGATGCAACAGCGATAGAAGGCTGTAGATGATACACTTGATGAGTGAGAAAGGAGTAAGTAAGTTAGTTACTTGGTAAGAGAGTGAATAAGTTCGTACCTTGGTGATACCAATGGGGTGGAATGACAACTAAATCACCTGGTTTTTGAATCAATTGGATAACATTCTCCCCTATTGCTGCGGAAGTATCGACAGCAACATTGCCAGATTCAAACAAGGGAATTTTGACGTGTGGACTAGATGAACCAATCTGCTTCGCGGCAGCAATATACTTTCTATTAATTGTTGATAAACTATGATCTTTATTATTTAATAATGACTGAATCGAATGATTCGTGCATGTCTTATATAAATCAACATCACTTACGTACCCAGCAGCAATACTATATTGCGGATCCCACGCATCAGGACTATTCCTTCTTACTTGTAAAACATCTTCTACCTCTTTGGATGGTGGAATAAATGTCCATAATTTCTCACCTTCAAATAAATAATTTACACCAACCCAATCATAAGGATCTGCATGTAAAAATGACCTGGCACCCATGCCACCGATGATCAAAGCATTAGAGGGCTTGATATTAGAGGGGAAGTATTGAAACATATCTTCGTATCCGAATAACTTATTTTCGCGAATACAAACCAAAATATCAGTTACTTTATCAGTAAACTTTCCTAATTTATCCAAAATAGCTTCGTTCATTAGATACATATTGTCCTCGTGATCCGAGTTATCACTTACAGTATTTATGAATTCCTCCAGTGTACATTCATAAGACTCAATTTGATCATCCCTTCTAACATCATATTCTATTAATTCATTTTTTAAATTTTTCATTAAGGAATAAGTAAAACTATCACTATCTTCCTCTGTGAGTATATTGCACAAGAGGAGGGGATGGTGAATATCATCAAACTGCTTTTTACTAAGTTTACTATAATCTAGTCGCACTCCGAATGGTGCAGCATTATTAGATACTATATTTAATGCATCAAAAAGACACAGCTGCGAAGCGCACAAAGTGTATAACAATAAAATATGCCACATCAAAACACGTGTAGTGAAAGTGAATTTCAATGAAGTTGTATTACACAATTATGTCATACATTTTTCAAAATGATTTTTGACCCACCGGTACTGCAATGAAAGTGACAACCATGCTGACGCCATGAAATTTGCTGGATAATTAGAAAAGTGTTCGAAGACGAGGTGCACACACCATTTTACACACACCATTTATAAGTTAATACGTATACCGTGCATTTACATCCCTCTATGTTGATATGTTTCTGGTAACGGTTTTAATACAAGAGTCGGCTAATGCAACCTGTACCTGGACTGCCGATAAGTCTAAGAGCCTCTTAGATAGGGATCTACGCACTTCGCTTAGTTGGTACCTATTAATTTGATTCATTAAATAATTAATCAATCAATTCATTAATTTATTTTTGAAAAAGTAGCGTCGATCGCAGTCATTGGACACCTACTCGTAATAGTCCTTTGCTAACATCGTTGTTGCACAAACCAAAATCAAAATCAGTAAATAAAGAATATAGTAAATTTTACCGGTACTAACCCTAACTGCACATTGGCGAGTTTTGGATGGGTGAGACTATAAAATAATCGCGATGAGTGGAAGAGGCGGTAGAGGAGGTCCAGGCAGAAGCCCTGGCGGCAGAGGAGGTCCAGGTGGCAGAGGTACTTCGCGCGCTTGCTAATTCAATTACAAGAAAAATATTTATATTTATTTTTAACTAGGTGCATCACCAGGTGGTAGAGGTGGAGGTCGTGGCGGTGGCGGTCGTGGTGGCGGTCGCGGCGGTGGTAGAGGAGGTGGTCGCGGCGGTGGCCGTGGTGGCGGCAGAGGTGGCATGAAAGGTGGTGCCAAAGTTACTATTGAAGCACATCGTCACGAAGGTGTATTTATTGCACGAGGCAAAGAAGATGCATTAGTCACATTAAACTCCACACCAGGTAAAGATGTTTATGGAGAGAAGCGCATAACAACTGAAGGACCTGCTGGAGCAGATGGAAATCCTACCAAAATTGAATATCGTGTATGGAATCCATTTAGATCAAAGTTAGCAGCAGCTATACTAGGTGGTGTTGATAATATTTGGATGGGTCCAGGAGCTAAAGTATTATATATTGGTGCAGCTGCTGGAACAACTGTTTCTCACGTTTCTGATATCGTTGGTCCTACTGGTTGTGTATATGCTGTAGAATTTGCTCATAGACCAGGTAGAGATTTAATAAATATGGCTAAATCACGTACAAATGTAATTCCTATAATCGAAGATGCCAGACATCCATTGAAATATCGCATGTTAATGGGCATGGTGGATACAATATTTGCAGATGTTGCACAACCAGATCAAGCACGTATTGTTGGTTTAAATGCTTCATACTTTTTAAAGACTGGTGGACATTTTGTTATTTCTATTAAAGCATCCTGTATTGATTCTACTGCACCAGCTGAAGCAGTTTTTGCTAGAGAAGTAAAGAAATTACAAGCTGAACAATTAAAACCACAAGAACAATTAACATTAGAACCATATGAGAGAGACCACGCAGTTGTTGTTGGAGTATACAGACCACCAGAGAAAGATAAGAAAAAATAAAAATTCCTTATTTATGTTTATATAATCATCATTATTAGCTTTTACATTGTTGTTGTTTTTTAGTTTGGATAATCAGCGAATACACCAGCATTTGATGTCTTACTCATTATGTCAGTAATAGAACTATTTTTACGTCCATGACACCATCCTGATTTTACTTTTGTGCTACTTTGACCTTCACCGATTGGTAAAGACATATATGTTGGTATGGATGCAGTGGGTAAACCATTAAGTTTATATTGCAATGCTGGATCATCGTTATATAACCATGATTTCTGTACTAGGGTATTTCTTGATATATCACGCCCTAAATTTAATTTTTCACCACACATTCCAGATGCTGCAACCCCTTTTTCTATTCTAGCACCAGACCTACCGATTGCTACAGGTGCATTCTCAGTCGCCATAAGCTTTGACATGGTTCTTTTCATATCTATGTATTTTCCTAATGATGAGTTTCCTTTATCTGAAGTAATTGTATCGCTGCTTTCTGTTCTGGCCATATCATCTTTATTCTGTTGATCTAAACCATAATTAAGGCATATTGAATCACTTTCCTTCATTGTTTTATATTTACTTAAAGAGTGACTATTGTTTGTTTTATACTCTGCAATATTTTTAACATTAAAGTGTTCCCGATACGTAGTGTTGAAATACGATACAACATCGCTACCCTTCAGCTCGCGTAGTCGCTCATTTCCCCATGAACCAGCCAACGAATTGTGCGGCATATTGACTGTTCCTTATTCTTATTTTTGATATTTTCCTGTTTTGGCGAGAAAAAACGGACACCGGTACTAAGAAGAAAGAATTATTATAATTCATTAAGAGATAACTATATTCCCGCCTTTCTGAGCGAGGCAGCAGAAGCTGCTATGACCGCGTCATTGCGAAACTAATTCTAATATTTTTGATTTACCTAATAATAACTGTACATTAATACTATTTCCCAAGAAAGTAATCTGAGATACCATTAATGATATCATTATCCACTCCTTCCTGCACTCACCAAGACGGTGACATTACGAATTAATTTCATTATTTACTAGGTTCATAATTGCAATCTGGGACCGCGTATCCTTGAACATCATATCACGGACGGAACTTATTGGGTACCATACGGTATTCACTCCCTTCTGCAATCGCCGCAACAGCAGCGATGACTTCATGGGCGGAGTATGCACAGCAATGGCATTATTTGGTGTACGCCAGCGTTGGATACACATTGATTGTGTTAACAGACTCGGTAGTGCGTAAATTAAGGGAGAAAAAAAAACCATATATTACTTGTTTACTTGATTCATCGCTAGCCATATGCAGTTATTTGGGAATAAGTCATTGGGGAAGACCAAATGACATTACCACTGCAGTGCAAAATGCTATGAAAAAAACAAAATTAAATGATTTAGGAGGGAATAATAAAGGTGTTGAAATGATATCCAGATACACATTGGTGCGTAATATTGGATTGGAAAAGAGTAAAGCCAGATATAGCCCACTAGGACATTACATCGCGATGGAAGTATTACAAAAACGTATGGAATGTAGATTGCAATTTATTGAATACTTAAAAAAGCATCCAACTATTAATGATGTTAAGGTAAATTCACCTGTATTCGTCATTGGATTTCCACGTACTGGTACTACGTATCTACACGAATTACTATGCGAGCATCCCGATATTTCTTTTCATCGAACCTGGGAGCAGATGGATCCTGTTCCCCAAACTGATGATGAAAATAAGGATGCATTGAGTAAAGATCGTGCCAAACGTTATGAAAGTAATAAATCTAGATTTAATATGCTTCTCACACTAGCGGGTGATGGGGTACAAAGCATACACCGTGTTGGATACGATGAAGCAGAAGAATGCACTACTCCTTGTGCATTAGAGTTACCTTGGAGTATCTTAGAACTACCATTAAATGTATACGCAACAAAAGAATTAATTGAAATTGGTGCTGGTGAAACATTTCATTTTTACAAATCATTTTTACAAATGATGGCATGGCAGACCAAGGATAGATCGAGAGATTTTACTTGGATGCTTAAATGTCCATTTCATTTACCATATTTGAAAGAGTTAAATGATGCATTCCCCGATGCTACAATAGTTTGGACACATAGAAATCCAGTAGAATGTATCGCATCAGCATGTTCCTTATACGAAACACTCTTGCATGTGTCATTTGAGACTCACACGATTGACAAAGCGGCATTGGGCAAGGCGGTGTGTGAGTATACCAAGTTATCATTAGAGAAAGCACTAGATACTATTAAAAAACTTGGTAAAAAGTTTAAGATTATTCATGTCAAATATATTGAAACCGTGAAGAAGCCGTTTGAAGTATGTCGCAATGTTGTGGAAAGTGCAGGACTAGAATATTCGGCTAAATATGTGGAAAAATTGGACGCATATACTAAAAAAAATCAAGAAATTCGGGAGAAATTAAAAGCTAAAAAAGGAGGAGGAGAGAAATTACACGAATACAGTCTAGAAGAGTACGGCTTGTCGCAAGCGAATGTAGAGGAGATGTTCCGATCTTATATAGAGGGATACTGCAAGTAGTATAATTATTTATGTAACACTAATCCATCTAGCATACGAACCTAGTGGCAACGGATTGCCGTTTGAACTTGATTTTAGTACCATTGAGTCGTGCTCAATGACACCTTTATAACCAGCATTTGTCATTGTATATGTTAACAATTTGGCTAATTTATCGCTGGACCAAAAGACATCATGACACGACAATAACACGAAATTAGGTTTACTGTCGGACAGTAATAACGGAAAAAGAGTAACTAACTTCGTTAAATCATTCTCTAACTTCCATATCTTTTTTCCCTTTAATCCCCGACCAAAGGCGGGTGGATCGAAGATTAAGCACTCATACTTACTACCACGACGAATTTCCCGCTCTAAAAATGTTATACAATCATCTACAATAAATCTACAATTATCAACATTATACTTTGAACATTCCACATTGTCCATAGCCCACTTTACTGAAGATTTTGACGCATCCAAGTGGACCACTTTCACATGATTACCACCACTGAGTGCTGCTAATGTGGAACCACCAGTATAACCGAATCCATTCAATACTCTTATATCTTTGCTATTATATTTACTTAAAAACTTATTTATCCAATTCCAATTTTCGTGTTGCTCTGGAAAGATACCTATTTGACCTTGTTCGGATGGATATAACTTAAATATTTGACTATTGTACTGATAAAGCCAGTTCTCAACATCATACTTATCCAAATTCTTCCACTGACCAGGTTCATTAGACTTGTCGTACATTAGTGCATCTTTATTATTCCAATCTGCAACTGCCTTTTTCCCCCATGTAGCACTGGGGCATGGTCTTGTAACCAGAATACCTCCAAATCTTTCAATTCTTTGCAAATTACCACTATCTATATACTCATATTCCGATGTTGAACTTGTGGAATATAATCTAGAAAAATACTTCCAAGTAGGATTAGCGTGTCTGAAACCTCGCAGTAACGACATTCCCGGCACAATAACGCACCAAAAGCACACTAATACGCTCTCAAACCACATAAAACAATATTTTTGTTGCTACCTTTTTTGTTGCATGCAATA
>JACCDO010311696.1_pt1 | contig 16087 bp, 14 predicted proteins | sample 7446101 | NCBI WGS metagenome assembly JACCDO01 (sample SAMN15323440, study PRJNA562643) | freshwater metagenome | isolation source: river surface water | place: USA:Blue River Watershed | collected 2017-08-16
GGTTGTGGCCAAGGTGTGCAGCCCGGGGCCGTACATTGTGTTCTTTGACTGGGACAAGTCGGACGTCACGGCTGAAGCCGCAACGATCCTCGACAATGCCGTCACGGCCTATGCCGATTGCGGTCAGGCCCAGGTCATGCTTGCCGGTCACGCCGACAAGTCGGGCACGCCCAAGTACAATATGGGTCTGTCGGAGCGTCGCAACGCATCTGTCCGGACCTATCTGGAAGGCAAGGGCATTCCTGCCGGCACGATTTCGACCCAGGCCTTTGGTGAAAGCGCCCCGCGCGTTGAAACCGCCGATGGCGTTCGTGAACTTCAGAACCGTCGCGTGGAAATCACCTACGGTCCGGGTTCCGGCCAGTAAGGCACCGGGCACATTTTGTGCCGAAAAAATTAGGGGGCTGGTCATCGACCGGCCCCCTTTTTTGTGGGTGGCGGATTGTGAGCCAAGCGCCCAGCCGCTAAAGCGCACAGCCTTTCCACCGCGTATTGGGTAGGGCCTTTTATGAAGATAACGATGATCGGATCAGGCTATGTCGGGCTGGTCTCTGGCACATGTTTTGCCGATTTCGGCCATGATGTGGTGTGCGTCGATCTGGATCAGCGCAAAATCGATGCGCTGCTGGCTGGCATCATGCCCATTTATGAGCCCGGTCTTGCCGAGCTGGTCGCCGCCAATGTGAAGGCCGGGCGGCTGACCTTCACGACCGATCTGAAGGCTGGCGTCGCCGGGGCGGATGCCGTTTTCATCGCGGTGGGCACGCCATCCCGCCGTGGCGATGGCCATGCCGATCTGAGCTATGTCTATCAGGCGACGCGCGACATTGCCGGGGCCATGACCGGGCCCTTGGTTGTCGTCACCAAATCAACCGTGCCAGTGGGCACCGGCGATGAGGTGGAGCGGATCTTGCGTGAGCTGGCGCCACAGGCCGATGTGGCCGTGGTGTCCAACCCGGAATTTCTGCGCGAAGGCGCTGCCATTAATGATTTCAAGCGCCCGGACCGGATTGTGATTGGCACGTCTGATGACCGCGCCAAAGCCGTGATGCAGGAAGTGTATCGCCCGCTTTACCTGAACCAGGCGCCGATCCTGTTTACCGCCCGCCGCACGGCAGAACTGATCAAATATGCCGCCAATGCGTTTCTGGCGACCAAGATCACCTTCATCAACGAAATGGCCGATCTGTGTGAGGCCGTGGGTGCCGATGTGCAGGATGTGGCGCGCGGCATTGGCCTCGACAACCGGATTGGCGGCAAGTTTCTGCATGCCGGCCCCGGCTATGGCGGATCCTGTTTCCCCAAGGATACGCTGGCGCTGTTGAAAACCGCCGAGGATCATGATGTGCCGTCCCGCATTGTCGAGGCGGTTGTCCAGGTGAATGACAGCCGCAAACGCGCCATGGGCCGCAAGATCCTGCATGCGCTGGGCGATGATGTGCGGGGCAAGACCGTTGGCCTGTTGGGCGTGACGTTCAAACCCAATACCGATGATATGCGCGATGCGCCGTCGATCGCCATTGTACAGGCGTTGCAAGATGCCGGCGTCCAGGTTGTCGCTTATGATCCCGAAGGCATGGCGGCGGCCAAGCCGCTGATGCCCGATGTCATTTTTCGGGATGATCCCTATGCGGTAGCGGACAAGGCCGATGCTTTGGCACTTGTCACCGAATGGGATGCCTTTCGCGCGCTGGATTTGCAGCGCGTTGCCCGCCTGATGACGGCGCCTGTGCTGGTGGATCTGCGCAATGTCTATCAGCCGGAAGAGGCGCGTCGTTTGGGCTTTGCGTATAGTTCTATCGGACGGCCCTAGCCGTTACAGCCCGCGATAGGCGCGCAGCCAGCCGACAAAATCCGGGATGCCCCGGTCAATCGGCGTGGTCGGCGCAAAGCCCAGATCGCGGCTGATATCGGTGATATCGGCATAGGTTTCATAGACATCGCCGGGCTGCATCGGCTGAAAATCCATCGTCGCCTTGCGGCCACAGGCGTCTTCCAAAACCGCGATCATGCGCATCAGATCTTCGGCCCTGTGATTGCCGATATTGTAGAGCCGATGGGGCGCGTGGCTGCCGCCCGGTTTTTCAAGGCCGTCATCGGCCACTGGCTGATCAATCGCGGCAATAAGCCCCGCCACAATGTCATCGACATGGGTAAAGTCCCGCCGCATCTGGCCCTGATTGAACACGGTAATCGGCTGCCCGGTGAGAATCCGTTCGGCAAAGGACCAGACCGCCATATCCGGGCGGCCCCAGCGGCCATAAACGGTGAAGAAGCGCAATCCCGTCAACGGCACGCGGAAAAGATGGGCGTAGGTTTCGCTCATCAATTCATCCGCCTTCTTGGTCGCCGCATAAAGCGACACGGGATGGTCCACGCGATCCGACACGCGAAAGGGCAGGCTGCGGTTGGCGCCATAGACCGAGGAGGACGAGGCATAGAGCATCTGGCGGACACCGCGATGGCGGGCAATTTCCAACAGGTTCAGATGCCCGGCCAGATTGGACTGCACATAAGCGCGCGGGTTGATCAGCGAATAGCGGACCCCCGGCTGGGCGCCGAGATGCACGATGGTGTCGAGTTCAACACCCTGAAGCGCCGCTTCAAGCGCGTGATGATCCGCAAAATCAACCTGATGAAAGGCAAAGCCCGGATGCGCAATATCGGCCAGCCGGTCGCGCTTTAGCGTCACATCATAATAGTCATTCAGATTGTCGATGCCGATGACAGCGGTGCCGCGCGCCAGCAATTGGCGTGCAACATGCGACCCGATAAACCCCGCCACGCCGGTCACCAAAATGGTCATGCTGTGTCTCCCTGCGGCACTGGACCGCGATGCTGATCTGCGTAAACCATAGACTGGCTTGAGGCCCGTTGAAATCCAGTCAACAAGCCCAATCTTATCATTGTGATGAAGGAGCCTGACATGCCTCGCCTGTTTTTGACTGTTGCGCTGTTGCCGCTGGCCATGGCCGCCTGTGCCGGATCAGACGCGCCGCGCACCCAAGGGCCGCGCGCGGTGGCCGCGCTGGTTGATGCCGAGGGCCGCAGTGCCGGGCAGGCCGTCGTGACCCAAGCCGCAGATGGCCTGTGGATCGAGGTGAGCGCCACGGGCATTGCCCCGGGGCCACATGGCATGCATGTCCACGCCGTTGGCAGCTGCACCGCGCCGGACTTTACATCAGCCGGTCCGCACTGGAACCCTGCTGGGCATGAACATGGCCGCAAAAACCCCAAGGGCGCCCATGCCGGTGACGCCCCCAATTTGGTGGCGAATGATGCAGGCGCCGGCACGTTGCGGGCCTGGCTGGGTGCCGGCACGTTGACCAGTGGGCCAAACGCGCTGCTGGATGCCGATGGCGCGTCCGTTGTGGTTCATGCCGATCCCGATGATGAGATGACTGATCCATCGGGCAAGAGCGGCAAGCGCATTTTGTGCGGTGTCCTCGCCGCGCGTTAAGGCGCGGCGTTAGACGGGCTCCCCAGCCGCGCGTGCCCGATCCAGCAAGCTGGATTCCAGATCGGGCACGCGCCGCAGCGCGACCAGCATTGCGGCGAGGATCAACGGCATCACCGCCAGCGTGCCCATCAGTGCGAACCGCAAATCGCCCGTCACATCGCTGACCAGCCCGACCAGATAAGGGCCAAGGCCAAGGCCAAGGATGGTCGTGCCCAAAAAGAAGACGGCGGTTGCCGTGCCGCGCATCCGCGGCAGGACAAGATCCTGCACACTGGCGGCACAGGGGCCAAGCCACATGATGTGCAGGAACATGTTGATCGCGGCAAAGACATAAAAGGCCGAAATCGTATCCACTGAATAGCTGGCATAGATGGTGACGGCGGATCCCAAGGCGGCGAGGATCATCACCAGCACGCGGCCACCGGCATGGCGTTGGCGCAACCAATCCCCGAAAATGCCGCCAAAGCTGGCGCCCAGACCGCCGCCAATCGCCGTGATCAGGCCCAGCGTCAGGCCGCTTTCCGCGCCGACACCAAAGCTTTGCTTGGCATAAAGGAAAATGAACGGCGACAGGCCATAGCTGATATAGGACATCAGCCCGCCGGCGATGGTCAGGCCGATAAAGCCGGGATTGGCCATCAACGCATAGCTGACCGGATCCCGCAGGCGGATGGTCTGCACCCAGCTGCCCACGCAATAAACGCCAATGGCAATCGCCACCCATTGCACCATGTTGGTTGTGATTGCGACATCACCGATCTGCCCGACAACCGCACGTTTGGCCGGGGCCAACAGCCCGTCGGTAAAGCTGATGACGCCAATGGTGGCAACGCACAGGCCCAAAAACAGCAGGATGTTGGTGACAAGCGGGCGACGATCCTGCGCCAGCCGCGCAAAGCCCCGCCAGTTCCACGGCGGCAGCATGGCAGCGAATTCTGCCATCACGGCGCGCAGCGGATTGGGCAGGCCGGGCGTTGGCATGCCATCAATGGCGCCGCGGACGGGCTCCTTCACGGTGAACCACATCAAAATGGCCAGCAATATCCCCGGAATGCCAAAGGCCAGATAGGTGGCCTGCCAGCCGGCCAGACCCAGCGGCGCGGTTTCGGGCGTGTAATGCGCCTCCCAGTAACGGATGACCTCCCCCCCGAAGATCAGCGACGCGCCGCTGCCGATATAGATGCCGCTGGAATAGAGCGCGAGCACGGTCGCGCGGACCGATTTGGGGAAATAATCCTGCAGCAGCGAATAAGAGGCGGGCGAGGCGCTGGCCTCCCCCACGCCCACGCCAATCCGCGCCGTGCCCAATTGCCCAAAGGTTGAGGTGAAGCCCGAAATCGCCGTCATCGCCGACCAGAAGCCAAGGCCAATTGAAATTGTGCGCACCCGGTTCCAGCCATCGGCCAGCTTGGCCAAAGGCAGACCAAAGACCGCATAGAAGAGCGCAAAGGCGGTCCCGAATAACAGGCCAATCTGGGCATCGGACACGCCCATATCCTCTTTCAGATAAGGCGCGATGATGGTGACAACCTGCCGATCCAGAAAGTTGAAGGCATAAATAACCATCAACAGAACAAGCACATATGTGCGATAGGCCTTGGCTGCCATGGGATCCCCTTTGTCCTTTTTTGCCAAGCTGACAGACATCAGCGCGCACGCCAAGGGGAAAGTGCGCCGATTTTAGATCACCCAAGATCGGGCCATGTCGTGTTTTGCTTGAATTTCTCCCCAAGGACACGATATTTCTATCACACGGCTATTCCGCCGGAATATTTGGAGTGTCCTTCGATGGCGAATTGGTCTGATCCTCGCATGGCAGACGCCGCGACCATTTCGGTCGGTACGCGCAGTGCTGTCTTTGACGCGGGCCTGCGGTCCTACATGCTGTCCGTTTATAATTACATGACGTCGGGCGTGTTGCTCACCGGCATCGTCGCCCTGCTCTTTGCCTCTTCAGGTGCCGCGCAGAACATCATGTTCGGCCCCGGCCTGCTGAAATGGGTGATTATTCTTGCGCCGCTGGCGTTCATTCTGGTGATGAACTTTGGCTTGAACCGTTTGTCGACCTTTGGGCTTCAGGCAAGCTTTTGGGGTTTTGCGACGGCGATGGGCCTGTCTATGTCGACGATCTTTCTCGTCTACACGGGCACGTCGATTGCGCAGACCTTCTTTGCAACGGCCGCGGCGTTCGCCGGGCTGAGCCTGTGGGGCTATACGACGAAGCGTGATCTGTCGGGCTTGGGCACCTTCTTGATCATGGGCGTGGTTGGCCTGCTTGTCGCGTCGGTCATCAACATCTGGATGCAGTCGGGCACGATGCAGCTGGTCATCAGCTTTGTCGGCGTGCTGCTGTTCGCTGGCCTGACCGCCTATGACACGCAGCGCATCAAGTCGATGTATGCCTATGTTGCCGGCACGGACATGCTCGGCAAGACGGCGATCATGGGCGCGCTGTCGCTCTATCTCGACTTTGTGAACATGTTCCAGTTCCTGCTGAGCTTCATGGGCCAGCGCGACTAAGACAGGATCACATCGATCATAAGAAAGGCCCGGGGCTTGGCTCCGGGCCTTTTTTTATGGCGCCTTTGATCCGGCGGCCCCCAGCGTGCGGGCAAACAGCGCCAGTGTCCGTTCCCAAGCCAGCCGCGCGGCCGCGGCCTGATAGCGGGCCAGCGATGTATCATTGTGAAAGGCGTGTTCCGTCCCCGGATAATCAAAGCGGTCCACCGCGACGCCCGCCGCCCTGAGCCCGGCGACCCACGCATCCGCCGTGCCATTTACGCGCGGATCATTGCCGGCATAATGCAGCTGCAGCGCGGCCTTGACCCCGCCCGCCAAGGCCGGATCGGGCGCCGGCCCATAAAAGGCGGATCCCGCCGCCATATCGGGCCCGGCGGCAACGGCCAGCCGGTTCACCATCGCCCCGCCCCAGCAAAAGCCGACCACCCCGACGCGGCCATTGGCCCCGGCAAAGCGGCGAAAGCCCTGCACCACCGCTGCGCCGTCCGCCACCGTGGCGGCAAGATCCAGCCTGCCGATCATCGCGCGCGCATCATCCTCATTGGCGGGCGTGCCGCCGGCGGTCGTCAGAAAATCGGGCGCAAAGGCGATATAGCCGGCCAGCGCCACGCGCCGGGCGACATCGCGGATATGATCATTCAGCCCACGATTTTCATGGACAACCATCACCACGCCCCGACGGCCACGGGCGCGGGCAGGCCGCGCCAGATAGCCCGTCAGCACACGCCCTTGGGCTGCGGGCCGCGTGATCACCTGCGTGCGCAGACGCGGATCATCGGCCGGCACCTGGGCGGCTGCAGCGTGATTGGGGGCGATGGCCGCCAACAGCGCCTCAGCAGCGACGGCCGATCCGGCCAGTGCCGTCAGCTCTGCCATGAAGGCGCGCCGATCCTGATGCACATGGGTGAAGCGATCAAACAGCGCAATGGCGCGCGGGCGCAGGTGATGGGCCATCCGGTCATCGGACATCAGCGACACTCCATTGCGGCAGGCAAACGCGGCCTTGGCCCATGTGGTCCCAAACGGGCCTGTGGCGCCTTAGGCCTTGGTCTTGGCGCCAGCCTTACCGCCCTTTTTGCCCTTTTTCGGCGCAGCGGGGACGATTTCAAAGGCAAGCGCATTGTCCTTCAACCGCACATTGACCTCACCCCCGTTGACGAGTTTGCCAAAGAGCAGCTCTTCCGCCAGCGGCTGTTTGATCTTTTCCTGGATCAGACGGCTCATCGGGCGGGCGCCATAGAGCTTGTCATAGCCCCGCTCTGTCAGCCAATCCTTTGCGTCACGATCAAGCTTGATGTGCACATCACGATCCGCCAGCTGCAGTTCAAGTTGCAGGATGAACTTGTCCACCACGCGCGCAACCACCTGCGGCGGCAGATAGCCAAAGGGCACAATCGCATCGAGCCGGTTGCGGAATTCTGGCGTGAACATTTTCTTCACCGCCTCATCCCCGGCATCTTCGCGGCTGATATTGCCAAAGCCAATGCCTTCGCGCGCCATATCGGACGCGCCGGCATTGGTCGTCATGATCAGGATGACATTGCGGAAATCAACCGTCTTGCCGTGGTGATCGGTCAGGCGGCCATTGTCCATGACCTGCAACAAGATGTTGAACAGATCCGGATGGGCCTTTTCGATTTCATCGAGCAGGAGGACGCAATGCGGCTGCTGATCAACGGCATCGGTCAACAGCCCGCCCTGATCATAGCCAACATAGCCCGGCGGCGCGCCAATCAGCCGGCTGACCGAATGGCGTTCCATATATTCCGACATGTCAAAACGTTGCAGCGGAATGCCAAGCAAAGTCGCCAATTGCCGCGCAACCTCTGTCTTGCCGACGCCGGTCGGCCCGGAGAAGAGATAATTGCCAATCGGCTTATCCGGATCACGCAGGCCAGCGCGGCTGAGCTTGATCGCGCTGGACAGCACCTCGATGGCGACATCCTGCCCAAAAACGACCCGCTTCAGATCGGCCTCAAGCGTTTCGAGCGTTTTCTTGTCATCGCTCGACACCGATTTGGGCGGGATGCGCGCCATGGTTGCAATGACGGCTTCGATTTCCTTGGCGGTGATCGTTTTCTTGCGGCGATTGGGGGGCACCAGCATCTGCATGGCGCCAACCTCGTCAATCACATCAATCGCCTTATCGGGCAATTTGCGATCATTAATGTAGCGCGCCGACAATTCGACCGCCGCCTTGATGGCATCGGGCGTGTATTTCACCTTGTGGTGATCTTCAAAGGCCGACCGCAGCCCGGCGAGGATTTTAATCGTATCCTCAATCGTCGGTTCATTCACATCGATCTTTTGGAAACGCCGCAGCAGCGCGCGATCCTTTTCAAAGTGATTGCGGAATTCCTTATAGGTGGTGGATCCGATGCAGCGGATCACCCCGCCCGACAGGGCCGGCTTAAGCAGGTTCGAGGCATCCATCGCCCCGCCCGATGTTGCCCCGGCCCCGATCACGGTGTGAATTTCATCAATGAACAGGATCGCATGGGGCAGCTTTTCCAGTTCATTGACCACGGCCTTTAACCGCTCTTCAAAATCACCGCGATAGCGCGTGCCCGCCAAGAGCGCGCCCATATCCAGCGAATAGATCACGGCGTCTTTCAGAACATCGGGCACGTCGCCTTCGATGATCTTGCGCGCCAAACCTTCGGCAATGGCGGTTTTGCCAACGCCGGGTTCACCCACATAAAGCGGGTTATTCTTGGATCGGCGGCACAGGATCTGGATCGTCCGGTCCACTTCCGGGCCGCGGCCAATCAGCGGATCGACCTTGCCGATTTTCGCCTTTTCATTGAGGTCGACGCAGAATTGCTTCAGCGCCGATTCCTGCTTGCCCTTGGCCTCCCCGGCCTGTTTCTTGTCATCGCGATCCTCGGTGCCTTCGGCCTTTTTGGTCTCGCTGATTTCCCCCGCCTTGCCGACGCCATGGCTGATATAGCTGACCGCATCGAGCCGGCTCATATCCTGTTGCTGGAGGAAATAAACGGCATAGCTTTCGCGTTCCGAAAACAGGGCAACGAGGACGTTGGCGCCCGTGACTTCATCACGGCCAGAGGATTGGACGTGCAGGATGGCGCGCTGCACCACCCGCTGAAACCCGCTGGTGGGGGAGGGATCAGATTCGCCTTCCAGCCGCAGCGATTCCAGCTCTGTATCCAGATAATGGGTGACGGCATCGCGCAATTCGCCCGTATCGACGCCGCACGCGACCATGACCTTTGAGGCATGATCATCGTCAATCAACGCAAGAAGCAGATGTTCAAGCGTGGCATATTCATGCTTGCGGCTTGCCGCTGCCCCCAGCGCATTGTGGAGGGTCGCTTCAAGTTCTCGGGCAAAAGACGGCATTTAAAAGCTCCTTGTCACCCCCATGTCGGGTGCAGCCGCCCCGAGATCAAGTGCCGTGTACCCAGCCTTTAGGTGCGGAACAGGGCATCGGCGCTTGCCCTGACAGTAACGGCACTTTGTAATTTGTCCTGAATCCGGGCGATTTCGGCCTCAAGCACAGCCTTGCGCGCGTGCAGGTCTTCGACCGACAAGGGATCAAGATCCTGACGGGTCAACTGGGCCAGCGGGTCGGCGGGGTTCTTGGCAAAAAGATCGTCCAGGTCCATGGCGCGAAGGTCACGCGAAAGCGCCGCGAAGTCAAGCCGAACAAAGGGCAAAGGCCCGCTTCGTTGACCGGGCCGCGCCTCTCCCCCTAAAGGTCGCGAAAAGGACGATGATGATGACGCTGCCGCAAACCATGACGTGCATTGACCCCGCAGCGCCGGGCGGACCAGAGGTGCTTCAGCCCGTGACACGGCCCGTGCCTGTTGCCGGGCCAGGCGAGGTGCTGATCCGCGTGGCGGCCGCCGGGGTGAACCGCCCCGATGTGTTGCAGCGGCGCGGCATGTATCCGCCACCTCCGGGCGCGCCCAGCATTCCGGGCCTGGAAGTGGCGGGAGAGATTGTCGCCGTGGGACCAGAGGTTGCTGCCGACCAGATCGGGCAACAGGTCTGCGCGCTGGTCAGCGGCGGGGGCTATGCCGAATATTGTGTGGCGCCGCTGGGCCAGTGCCTGCCCGTGCCCGAGGGCCTGTCCATGGCCGAAGCGGCGGCCATGCCCGAAACCGCCTTTACCGTGTGGACCAATGTTTTTGATCGCGGACAGGCACAGGCCGGCGAAACGATCCTGATCCATGGCGGCACCAGCGGCATTGGCACGATGGCGATTGCGCTGTGCAAGCTGTTTGGGCTGACGGTGATTGTCACCTGTGGCGCGGATGACAAATGCGCCGCCGCGCGCGCGCTGGGCGCCGACCATGCGATCAACTATGCCAGCACCGATTTTGTTGAGGCGGTGAAGGCTGTGACAGATGGGCAGGGCGTCCACCTGATCCTCGACATGGTCGGGGGCGATTATGTGCCCCGCAACCTGGCCTGTCTGCGCGAGGACGGGCGGCATGTGACGATCGCGGTGCAGCGCGGCATGACAGCGGAGATCAATATCGCCGCCCTGATGGTCCGCCGCCTGACGATGACGGGATCCACGCTGCGCGCCCGGCCCGTCAGCTTTAAGGCGGCGCTGGCCGATACGCTGCGCGACCGGGTCTGGCCGCTGGTCAGCGCGGGCCGCCTGCGCCCGGTGATGGACCAAAGCTTTGCGCTCGCCGATGCCGCCGCTGCGCACGCCCGCATGGAAGCCGGCGCGCATATCGGCAAGATCGTGCTGATCCCCTAAAGCCGGGCGTCTTGCAGCCGCTTGGACCGGTTGCGGATCAGGCTGGGCATGAACCGGGCAATCATCGCCAATTGCCGGGCCGTCTTGCCGACAAGGGTATGGACCTTCTTGGCCTCCACCGCGTCCCACGCCGCTTGCGCCACCAGTTCCACGGGCGAAATCTCAAAGCCCGCCTCGACCAGCGTTTCGCGCGGGGGGCGGTTCGAGCCTGAAGAAATGCTGTCAAGAATGGGCGTATCGATAAAGCTGGGCATCAGGCTGCGGACCCGGATGCCCTGCGGCGCCCATTCAATATCCAGTGCCTCGGTCAACCCACGGACGCCGAATTTGGTGGCGGCATAAACCGCCAGCCCGCCCGCGCCGTACAGGCCCGCCGCCGAACAGGTGTTGAGCAGGCATGAACCGGGCGTTTTCGCGAGATAGGGATAGGCCGCCTCTGCCCCCCTGACGACGCCCTTCAGATTGACGTCGAGCATCAGATCATGGTCAGCCGGGGTCACATCCGCAAAGGGGCCGCCTTTGCCGATCCCGGCATTGTTGAACATGACATCAAGCCGTTCGCCCGCATCTGTCCAAAAGGCGGCCAGGGCGGCCTGCCATTGCGCGGCATCGCGCACGTCCAGCTGATAAGAGGCGCTTTGCCCCTTGGGCAGCATCGCGGCGGTATCTGCCATGCCCTGACGATTGATATCGGCCAGCCCAACGAACCAGCCCTTGTTCGCAAAATGCACGGCGACCGCCCGGCCAATACCCGACGCGCCACCGGTAATGAAAATCGCCTTGCGTGCGACCATTTCACATCCCCTCTCTTCCCTTGTATGGACTGACCCTAACCAATGGGGAGCGTATCGCCAATGCGTAAATTTGAAGGGCAAGCCCGGCCATGACGCTGGAAACCGACCTGCTGGCGGCGCTGCGCGCCATTGCGACCGACCCGGCAGCGCGCGGCCTGATGGACGATGCAGCGGTGCTGGGCGATCTGGTGTTGACGCATGACATGATTGTCGAAGGCGTCCATTTTCTGCCCGATGATCCGCCGGAAGATATCGCGTGGAAGCTGATTGCCGTGAATTTATCGGACCTTGCGGCCAAGGGGGCACAGCCGCTGGGCGTGCTGACCGGCACCGGGCTGACGCAGGATCCCCGCTGGAACGCCGCCTTTGTCGACGGTTTGCGGCAGGCGATTATCGCATTGGGCGTCCCGCTTTTGGGCGGGGATACGGTGGCCATGCCCAAAGGCGCGCCGCGCACGCTGGGCCTGACGGCGATTGGCCGATCCGCCGGGCCTGTGCCCTCGCGCACCGGCGCCGATGTGGGCGACGGGCTGTATGTTGCGGGCACGATTGGCGATGCCGGTCTGGGGCTGGCCATTGCCCAGGGTCAGATGCGCGGCCCGGACGTGCTGGTCGAGGCCTATCGCCGGCCCCGGCCCTTGATTGACATGGGCCGCGCCCTTGCCGGTCAGGTGACCGCGATGATGGACGTTTCCGACGGATTGTTGATCGATGCAGCGCGGTTGGCCGAAGCCAGCGGGGCGGGGATTGCGATTGATCTGGATGCCATCCCCATGTCGGATGCGGCACGCAGCCTGGGCGATGACCGGGCGGCGCGCCTGCGGGCCGCCACGGCCGGCGATGACTATGCCCTGCTTTTCACCTCTGCCCTGCCGTTGCGCAATCTGCCGGCGCGGCCCCACCGCATCGGGCAGCTGGTGCGCCAGCCGGGCCTGCACCTGCATGACAGCCAGGGACCCGTGCCTTTGCCTGATCGTCTGGGCTACCTCCACCAGGGATAGACGCCCAAGGGTTGCCATCGCGACTCGGACGCTTCATACCCTGCGCCGAACCTGGTTACAGAACCCCGTTAAAGGGCCGGGCCAGGTTGGAAAACCAGTATGGGAAGGGGAATGACCCTGATGAATGGTCAAATCATAATTCAGTTGGCAATTGCCTTTGGCTTGCTGGCGATCGTGTACGGGTTCGTCACGAGCCGACAAGTTCTTGGCGCACCTGCCGGCAATGAAAAGATGCAGGAAATTGCGGGCGCGATCCAAGAAGGCGCACAGGCCTATCTCGGCCGGCAATATCGCACCATCGCCATGGTTGGCGTGGTGGTTGCGGCACTCGTCACCTATTTTCTCGGCGCAACATCTGGCGTTGGCTTCCTGATCGGGGCCATTTTGTCGGGCGTTGCAGGCTATATCGGGATGAACATCTCGGTCCGGGCCAATGTCCGCACAGCGGCCGCCGCGCAAACAGGGTTGCAGGCAGGCCTCACCATGGCGTTCCGCGCCGGGGCCATTACCGGCATGCTCGTCGCTGGCCTTGCGCTGCTCGCCATCGCGGTGTTCTTTTATTACCTCGTTGCCGTTGCGGGCGAAGCACCGGACAGCCGTCTGGTCGTCGACGCACTGGTCGCGCTGGCTTTTGGGGCGTCGCTGATTTCCATCTTTGCGCGTCTGGGCGGCGGTATTTTCACCAAAGCGGCAGATGTTGGCGCTGACCTTGTCGGCAAGGTCGAAGCTGGCATTCCCGAAGATGATCCCCGCAACCCGGCCGTGATCGCGGACAATGTGGGTGACAATGTGGGTGACTGCGCCGGTATGGCGGCTGACCTGTTTGAAACCTATGTCGTGACTGTCGGGGCAACGATGGTGCTGATCGCGCTGCTCGTCAAAGGCGCGGGCGATATGCTCTTGCCGTTGATGAGCCTGCCGCTCTTGATTGGCGGCGTGTGCGTGGTGACATCGGTCATCGGAACCTATTTCGTCCGTCTGGGCAGCACCAACAACATCATGGGCGCCATGTATAAGGGCTTCCTGGTGACGGCGTTGCTGTCGATCCCGGCGATCTGGTTCGCCACCAGCTATTCGCTGGGCGGCATGGAAACGGTGATCGGCGCGAATGTGGATGGCACGGGCGGCTTTACCGGCCGGACGCTGTTTTATTGTTCGCTGCTGGGTCTGATTGTCACCGGGCTGATCGTCTGGATCACCGAATATTATACGGGGACCAATTATCGCCCCGTCCGGTCGATCGCCAAGGCATCGGAAACGGGCCATGGCACCAACGTCATTCAGGGTCTGGCCATCAGCCTTGAAGCAACGGCGCTGCCGACGCTTGTCATCTGCGTGGGCATTGTTGTGGCCTATCAGCTGGCGGGTCTCATCGGCATTGCCTTTGCCGCCACCGCGATGCTTGCGCTTGCAGGGATGGTGGTTGCGCTTGATGCCTATGGTCCGGTGACCGACAATGCCGGTGGCATTGCCGAAATGGCCGGTCTGGATGACTCGGTTCGTGAAAAGACGGACGCCCTCGACGCCGTTGGCAACACCACCAAGGCCGTGACCAAGGGCTATGCCATTGGCTCCGCCGGTCTTGCCGCGCTGGTGCTGTTTGCGGCCTATACGACCGATCTGCGGACCTTCTTCCCAGACCTGACGGTCGATTTCAGCCTTGAAAATCCGTATGTCATCGTTGGCCTGCTGCTGGGGGCGCTGCTCCCCTATCTGTTCGGCGCGATGGGCATGACGGCGGTTGGCCGCGCGGCTGGCGACGTTGTGAAGGACGTGCGTGACCAGTTTGCGAACGACAAGGGCATCATGAAGGGCACAAGCCGCCCCAATTATGCCCGGACGGTCGATCTCGTGACCAAGGCTGCGATCAAGGAAATGGTGATCCCATCGCTGTTGCCGGTGCTGGCCCCGATTGCGGTTTATTTCGTGATCTCGGCTGTGGCGGGTCAGGCGAATGGCTTTGCGGCGCTGGGCGCGCTCCTCTTGGGTGTGATCGTGGGCGGCTTGTTCGTCGCCCTGTCGATGACATCGGGCGGTGGTGCCTGGGACAATGCAAAGAAATATATCGAAGATGGCAATCACGGCGGCAAGGGCTCTGAAGCCCATAAGGCAGCCGTGACGGGCGACACAGTGGGCGATCCTTACAAGGACACCGCGGGTCCGGCCGTCAACCCGATGATCAAGATCACCAACATCGTGGCGTTGCTGCTGCTGGCGGCCTTGTACCACGCATCGATGTAAGCCTTGATCTATTGAACATGGACTGCCCCGTCCGGCCTGTGCCGGGCGGGGTTTTCTTTGCCTGCCCCGGGCTGGATGGCGAAATTGCGATCCCGCCCCGTGGTGGCACAAGAAACTTCCCTTTTGGCCGCGATACGTTTAAGGACGCCGCCAATCTCCTTTCGAACGACCCAAGGATTTGCATGGCTAAGGAAGAACTTCTTGAGATGCGCGGCACGGTTGTGGAACTGCTGCCCAACGCCATGTTTCGCGTAAAGCTTGAGAATGATCACGAAATCCTCGGCCATACCGCGGGCAAGATGCGCAAAAACCGCATTCGCGTTCTTGTTGGTGATGATGTTCTTGTTGAACTCACACCCTATGATCTGACCAAGGGCCGGATCACCTACCGCTTTAAGTGACGGACGCCGGGCCGCGCCCCGTGACAGTCACTGCACCGCGCTTCATTCTGGCGTCTGCCTCGCCGCGTCGGCTTGATTTGCTGGCGCGGATTGGCGTTGTGCCCAGCGCGGTTGACCCGGCCGATTGCGATGAAACCCCCGGCCGGGGTGAAGTGCCGACCGTTTATGCCCGGCGCATCGCCGCGGAAAAGGCGGCCCATGTCGCGGCCCGTCATCCCGGCGCCGTCGTGCTGGCCGCCGACACGGTGGTTGCCGCCGGCCGGCGCATTTTGGGCAAGGCCAATCATGCCGAAGAGGCGCGGCAATTTTTGACGCTGCTGTCGGGCCGCCGCCACCGCGTGCACACGGCGGTGACGGTGATCGATGCCGCGGGCGTGGCGCGCCACCGCCTGTCAACCAGCATCCTGTTGTTCAAAACCCTCAGCCCAGCCGAAATTCAGGCCTATGTCGCTTCTGGCGAATGGCAGGGCAAGGCGGGGGCCTATGCCGTGCAAGGCTATGCCGAGGCCTTTGTCCGCCGGCTCAGCGGATCGCATAGCGGGGTGATGGGCCTGCCTTTGTTTGAAAGCCGCGCCTTGCTGATCACGGCCGGGGTGATCCCCCAGTGACCCGCACACTCGTCTGGGATGCAGCCCCCGGCGAAACCCGCTGTCTTTTGCTGGACGATGATCAGCCTGTGGCGCTGCACCTGTTGCGGGATTGTCATGCCGCGCCATCTGCGCCCGCCGGTGCGCGGGTGATGGCGCGCCTGATGGGGCGGCTGGATCAGGGCCGGGGGCTTATCCGGCTTGACAGCGGGGAAGAGGCCATCCTCCAGCCACTGCCCAAAATCGCAGAAGGTGCGCGGCTGATGGTTGATATCACGCGCGAACGCGTGCCAGAATCAGGCCAGTGCAAACGCGCGCTGGCGCGGCCCGCCGATGCCGATACGCCGA
>JACCDO011393990.1_pt1 | contig 16086 bp, 15 predicted proteins | sample 7446101 | NCBI WGS metagenome assembly JACCDO01 (sample SAMN15323440, study PRJNA562643) | freshwater metagenome | isolation source: river surface water | place: USA:Blue River Watershed | collected 2017-08-16
TCAATGGTGATGCTTTACAAAATTTCACCTTGTATAAAGGCGCTGTTCCAAGCTATTTTGGAGGAAGGAGTTCTTCCGCCCTCAACATTGAAATGCGTAATGGGAACAAAGAAAAATGGGGAGGAAGCGCTTCCTTGGGCACTGCAGTCAGCAAACTAATGGTAGAAGGGCCGATTGTCCCTGAAAAAACTTCCCTAATTCTTGCCACTAGAATGTCCAATGCCAATTGGTTGTTGAACCTAGCAGATGCAGGAGATATCCAGAACAGTGATATTAAGTTCCATGACATCTATTTTGATGTTAATCATCAGCTAACTCAAAAGAATAGCCTGGACATTAGCCTGCTATCCACCGGGGATTATTTCAAGTTTTCCAATCAATTTGGGTTTGAATGGGACAACCTTGTTGGTTCTTTGAGGAGTAGGAATTTAGTGACCGATAATCTTTCACTAGTCGGGATGGCCGCATACGGTTCATTCAACAACAGTTTTTTTGAACCTTCTCTAGTCGACCCCTCCAAAATCAAAAATGGGTTGTATTACTACCAAGGAAAAATAACAGGGTTATTGACCTTGGAGAAAGTGGATATAAACTTCGGAGCTGAAGCCATTCAATACCAGATGAGATCGGAATCCTTGATCCCCATGACTCAGGAATCCGGGATAGTACCAGAAACTATCCAAAAACAAAGAGGCATTGAATATGCCCCCTACATCTCTGCCGACTGGAATCCAACTGAAAATCTGTCCTTCTCGGGTGGTCTCCGTTACTCTAATTATGCCCAACAGGGGCCCGACTCCATCTTTAGTTATCAAAAAGGACTTCCAATCTCGAGGTTTACAATCACGGACGTCGATTATGTAGAAAGTGGGAATATCGCCAAATACAATGGTCTGGAACCCAGATTTTCTTTCAGATGGACTTTTGACAAAGTTAATTCCATCAAAGCAGGCTATTCGTTGATGAACCAATACCTTCAGACAATCTCCAATGCCACCGGCCCTACACCCATCGATTTGTGGCAGCTGAGCACCAGTTACATCCTTCCTCAACGGTCCCACAATGCTTCATTGGGTTACTTCAGAAATTTCAAAGAAGATGAATGGTCGACTTCTTTTGAGGGGTTCTACCGAAGTACAAACAACCAAATCGAGTACCGTAATTTTGCAGACTTATTCTTAAATCCACACCTAGAAACAGAATTGATACAGGGACAAGGCCTTGCCTTTGGTACTGAACTTCTAATCCAAAAAAACAGCGGAGGAATTACAGGTTGGCTTGCTTACACCTTCAGCAGATCCCTTATCCGGACCACTTCAGAATTTCCCGAAATCCAAGTCAATCAAGGAAAATGGTTTGCAACCAATTTTGACAAACCCCACAACATTTCCTTGGTGACTAATTTCCATGTGAAAAAAGGAAGGACTTTCAATACCAATGTTAATTTTTCATCAGGCCGACCAGTAACAGGGCTTTCATCCAACTACGTCATTGGAGCGGTTTCTGTCCCCAATTTTGGAAACAGGAATGAGTTTAGAATTCCAAATTATTTTAGAATTGACTTTTCTTACCTGACAAATGGCTTCGTAAGAGACTGGGATGATAAAATTAGTTTTAGCATCTATAACCTTACCGGAAGGAGAAATGCGTATTCTGTTTTCTTCCAAAGAGAGGGTAGGGTTCCAAGATTGGTTCCTTATCAGGTTTCGATTTTAGGAACAGCTTTCCCTTCTCTCACCTACACAGTAAAGTTCTGAAAATGAGCAAGAATCAAAAAATATCCATCCGCTCAGTCCTGACATTTGCCCTATTTCTAGTGCTTACTGTTTCTTGTATTGACAAGCTAGATTTTGTAGGTGAAACCACAGAAGGTCAGCTTATCATATATGGGGTATTCACTACTGTTAACGAAAGGCAGGTAGTAAATGTAAGCCGTACTGCGCTATCAGGATTAGCCCCGAGAGGTGTCCCAAACGCTCGTGTTACACTGGTGAGTCAATCCGGAGGAAGGTCTCCCTATTCCAGTTTGGGTAATGGGGAATATGAATTGAATGGGATCTGGGCTACAGCAGGGAATAGTTATGCATTGGAAGTAGTAGTGGATGGAAAAGTATACCAATCTAAGTTTGAAAAAGTACCAGAACTAGATGCAGCGGATAAGCTCAGTTTTACTTTTGCTTCGGAACCTTTCAGAACGGAAAAACCTGAATACGTATTTAAAGTCTTTTCCGAGACGAAGCTTCCCGATACCCAAGATCCAATTTACCTGAGATGGACGATTGAGGAGACCTATTTGTGGCCTTTGGCATGGTTAAGAGGAACGGGTATTCCACCCCCGCAACCCCCTCCTTGCTTTATTTCGGATGTGATAGAACCAAATCGGATCAACTTGTTTGATGGCTCAGGGACAAGTACCCGGAATTCAACTTTTCTGATGGGAAGACGTTCGGTAGACAATTCATTTCAATATCCATTCTTTGTCACTGTCACGCAATACAGCATCAACAGGGAAGCCTATACCTATTGGGAGAAAATCAAAATCGTCATCAGCAACAAAGGATCGCTTTTTGATATTCCTCCTGCCCCTGTATTTGGGAACATTTTCAATGTTAAAGACAGTGAAGAAATAGTGCTTGGCTATTTTGAAGTAGCCAAGACCAAAACAACACGGATCTATACTACTAATGCCGATGTACCTTTTTACCTACTCGACCCATGTCAATTCATACCGAGCACACCTGATGATGCATACCCAGCTGAATGTAGAAGTTGCGCGGCAAGGGCACAGGGTAAAAGCTGGACCACCAAGGCACCAGCCTGGTGGAAATATGATTGAGTAAACTAATTGAGTAAACTAGTAGCTACCAAAGTTGACTTATCGTGTTAAATTACCTGCGCTTTCACCACTAACCAGAGAGAAAAAAGATTTGAGGTTCAATTAGGTGAGCTGTGGACCGTTGACTGTGGTCTGTCAACGATTATCCGCAGTTTTAAATAGGCGGCTGAGCTACTGGGATGATTGCGGATAATCATATTAAATTACTTGTGTAAATCTGAAACCTTTAAAATTCCATTTATATTCAACTCTTGAATTTTAACTAGTTATAATGGCATACCTAAATACAAAAGCTCAAAAAGACAACACCTACGATGCAATCGTCATAGGTTCGGGTATCAGCGGTGGTTGGGCCGCAAAGGAACTTTGTGAAAAAGGACTAAAAACCTTGGTCTTGGAACGGGGAAGAATTGTGGAACATGTGAAAGATTACCCCACCATGCACTTAGATCCCTGGGACATGGAATTGAGAGGCGGGCTTACCCCTGAGCAAAAGAAGAAACATTACAAAAACGGTCGTTCCGGATGGGTTGGTTTGGATACCGAACATTTCTGGGCAGACGATGAAGCAAATCCCTATACAGAAGTAAAACCATTTCTTTGGCTTAGAGGGCATCAAATGGGAGGTAAATCTTTGCTATGGGGAAAACAAACCTACAGATGGAGCGATTTGGATTTTGAAGCCAATGCCAAAGACGGTCATGGCGTAGACTGGCCGATACGCTACAAGGATATAGCGCCTTGGTACACCCATGTAGAAAAATTTGCCGGGATTAGTGGAGAGGCTCTTGGTTTGCCACAATTACCGGACAGTCATTTTCTTCCTCCCATGGAATTGAATTGCGTAGAAAAGCACGTTAAAGAGCGAATAGAAAAGGATTTCGCTGGAAGAAATATGATTATTGGAAGGGTTGCGCACCTAACTGAACCCCTCAATGGTAGAGGAAAATGCCAAAATAGAAACAGATGCAGTAGAGGATGTCCCTATGGAGCCTATTTCAGCAGCAACGCAGTGACCCTTCCTGCAGCGGATGCTACGGGTAATTTAACCATCAGACCCTATTCAATTGTACAGTCTATCATCTATGACGAACAGAAAGGCAAGGCTACAGGTGTACGCATAATTGATTCTGAAACGAATGAGGACATCGAATATTCAGCCAGAATCATATTTGTAAATGCTTCAACCTTAGGCACCACGCAGATACTATTGAATTCCACTTCAAACCGATTTGAAAATGGTTTGGGTAATGATAGCGGGGAGCTTGGACATAATCTGATGGACCATACCTACAGAGTCGGCGCCACGGGAAAGGTAGAGGGTTTTGATGATGAATATTACAAAGGGAGAAGACCCAATGGAATTTACATACCGAGATATGTGAACATCGATGAAAAATCCAAAACGGATAAGTTTCTTCGCGGTTTTGGATACCAAGGAGCAGGATTCCGCGGAGGCAATCCCGCCAATACTGAAGCATTTGGAGCGGATTATAAGGATAGCATCTTAAAACCAGGACCCTGGGAATTCTTTATCACTGGTTTTGCTGAATGTTTGCCTTACCATGATAACCAGGTGTATTTGAACAAAGAGGTCTTAGACAAATGGGGACAACCTACCTTGTCCATAGACGCAGAGTTTAAAGCCAACGAAAAGGCAATAAATAAGCAAATACAAGAAGATGCTGTGGAAATGTTGGAAAAATCCGGTCTAAAAGATGTGATGGGTTTTGACAACAACCATCCTCCCGGATATGGAGTTCATGAAATGGGAACTGCTAGAATGGGAAGAGACCCAAAGACATCGGTTTTAAATGGTTTTAACCAGATACACAGTGTTAAAAACGTATTTGTTACAGATGGTGCGTGCATGACGTCTTCCTCTTGTGTCAATCCTTCATTGACCTACATGGCTATAACAGCCAGAGCCGCTGATTATGCAGTTTCTGAATTAAAAAAGAATAATCTTTAATCGATATGGATAGAAGAAGCGCCCTTAAAAAAGCCGGTGTTCTGGCAGGTTCGGCAGTCGCCATCCCCTCATTTTTCTCCTTATTGCAATCCTGCAAAAGCGAGAACCGATTGGGTTGGCAGCCTCTATTTTTTACGGAATCTGAGGCCCAAACAATCGCTGCCATCTTAGACATGATTTTGCCGCGCACGGATACTCCCGGTGCTCTAGATGTAAAGTCAGATATCTTTATTGACAAGGTCATTGCAAAGACGTATGACGAAGATGCACAAGCAAAAATGCGGTCTGAAATTGCTGCCTTTAATTCGGAATGCGAAAAGAACTTTGGCAATGCATTCGTTGAATTGAATCCGGCGGATAGGGAAAAAGTATTGCAAGCTGCCGAAAAGAACTCCGGCAAATTCAGTCCAGGAGTTTGGGGCACCCCAGTAGGAAAACAAGAGCCCATTGGTTTTTACAGGTCCATCAAGTCTATGGCGATTTGGGCTTATTTCACCTCAGAGGAAATTGGGAAAAACGTACTGGCCTATGATCCAATCCCAGGAACCTATGAGCCATGCATGCCGCTTTCCGAGGGGCAGAATCGTTGGAGTTTATAATACTATTCCATCCCTCGCTCACTTGTAAAGGCTGATCCTCCGAACGGTTTACAGTTACTTTGCATGGAAGTATTGGAACCTTGGACCAGTTGATTTGAACTAGAGATGCCTCAAAAAAGGTAGTCATTTTTGAGGCATCTCACTTGTTTAAATGGGATTCCAATTATCGGGGACAACATTCAATTCATTTATCCTTAAGAATATTTTTTCGAATAAATTCCCTCCCTAACCCTGATTTCAATTCTTTTTCCCGCTTCATAGCGGCTATTTTAGTTGATAATTCTTCTCTGAAGATTAGCTCCCAAGGGAAATAGCGCTTGGTCCAATTGGAAATTCCCAATTCATTGTGAGACCGTAATCTTGAAGAAAGATCGGAAGTGTAGCCCACGTAGCATTTATCAACTGCTCGGCTATACAATACGTAAACAGTGTACATGATTAAAAAAATTTAAGTGAAAAAATATGGTTAGAAAGGATTATTGGCAATCCTGTGGCCCCAAAGCCAGTATACGCCCTAAACAAAAAAAGGATGCCGAAGCATCCCTTTCCAATGTAGCGGGAACAGGACTCGAACCTGTGACCTTCGGGTTATGAGCCCGACGAGCTACCAACTGCTCCATCCCGCGATATAGTGGTACAAAGGTAAGGACAAACTCTCAAAAATCAAGTACCTTTGCAAAAAAAGTCTGAAATGATCTCCCCCTCTCACAAAGCAGGATTCGTCAATATCATCGGAAAACCCAATGTAGGTAAATCTACACTGATGAATATTTTGGTGGGCGAGCGACTTTCCATTGTTTCTTCCAAAGCACAAACTACCCGTCACCGCATATTAGGTCTCATCAACACCGATGAATACCAAATCGTATTTTCCGACACGCCGGGCATGCTCAAGCCGAAGTACGAACTCCACAAAAGTATGATGGGATTCGTCCACCTAACACTTGAAGATGCGGACGTAATCGTATTTGTCACTGATCTCTTTGAGTCGGATGAGGAAATCGAAGAAGTTATCCAAAAAATAAACGCATCTGGAGCACCCATTCTCCTAGTCATAAATAAAATCGACCTCGCCAAGGAAGGACAACTCGAAGAAGTAACCCAGTATTGGACGTCTCGGATTCACGCGGCCACAGTCATTCCCATTTCCGCGATAGAAAAATTCAATACGGAACGAATTCTTCAAGAAATTGTAGAACGGCTTCCCGTTCATCCACCTTTTTACGACAAAGAGGAACTAACTGATCGCCCCGAGCGGTTCTTTGCTTCTGAGATCATTCGAGAAAAAATTTTTACCAACTACAAAAAAGAAATTCCCTACAGTACCGAAGTAGGAATTGAGGATTTTCACGAAGAAGAAAAGCTCATCCGGATCAGAGCTACAATTTTTGTGGAGCGAGACAGCCAAAAAGGTATTGTCATCGGAGATAAAGGTAAAATGCTAAAAAAAGTAGGCACAGAAGCCCGTGCTGATTTGGAAAAATTTTTCGGAAAAAAAATCTTCTTAGAAACCTTTGTAAAGGTGGAACAGGACTGGAGAAAAAACAAACTAGTATTAAAAAAATTTGGGTACGACCCCTCTTAAACATGGCAAACATAGTAGCAATTGTAGGTAGACCCAATGTGGGCAAATCCACCCTTTTCAACCGCCTAGTGGAAGAGCGAAAGGCCATCGAAGACAACATGAGTGGTGTCACCAGGGACCGACACTATGGACACGCCCAATGGTGCGGCAAATTCTTCTCTGTAATCGATACTGGAGGATATGTCACTGGATCTGAGGACTTATACGAAGCAGAAATTCGAAAACAAGTAAAACTTGCCATTGAAGAGGCAGACGTGATTCTATTTGTGGTGGATTGCCACGATGGCCTTACCGACCTAGATGAGGAGTTCGCAAATGAACTTCGAAGCAACAAGAAACCACTCTACATTGTCGCCAACAAGGCAGACAACCAGGAAAAGTCCTTTATGGCGAATGAGTTTTATTCCTTAGGGTTGACCGATTTGGAAGTGTTCCCTATCGCAGCAGCAAGCGGGAGCGGCACTGGAGAATTATTAGATGCTTTAATTACCCATTTTGAGGAAGATGGATTAGAAGATCCAGATGCAGGCATCCCAAAAATATCCATCCTGGGTAGACCAAATGCAGGCAAATCCTCCTTCCTCAATGCCCTAATTGGCCAAGAACGTTCCATCGTAACAAACGAGGCAGGTACCACCCGAGATGCAATCCATACCCGTTACAAATTCTTCGGCCAAGATTTCATCATTACCGATACTGCCGGAATTCGAAAAAAAGCCAAAGTAAAAGAAGACGTTGAGTTCTATTCTGTGATGCGTTCTTTGAGAACCCTAGAAGAATCTGATGTAGTAATCGTTATGCTGGATGCTACACGAGGTCTAGAAGCCCAGGATGTCAACTTGATCTCTTTAGCCATCAAAAACAATAAGGGGGTGCTGATCATGGTGAATAAGTGGGACTTGATCGAAAAAGATCACAAGACCATGAACAAGATCAAGGAGGATATGCTCGAACGTCTTGGCGAACACAAATGGATCCCCATCATCTTTACTTCTGTCACCGAAAAACAACGGATTTTTCAAGCCATTGAACTGGCAGTGAAAGTATATGAGAATAAAACAAGACGTGTAACTACCTCTAAATTAAATGATATTCTGCTCCAAGAAATAGAAAAATATCCACCGCCAGCATGGAAAGGAAAATACATCAAAATTAAATACGTTACCCAATTACCTACCAAAAATCCTGTTTTTGCGTTCTTTTGCAACCTTCCACAATACATTAAAGAACCCTATACCCGGTATTTAGAAAATAGATTGCGCGAAAATTTCGATTTCGAAGGTGTTCCCATTAAAATTGTTTACAAAAACAAATAAAAAAAATTGTCTACCACTTGCACAATTAAAATTAATACTAGTACATTTGTGTTGTAATTAAGAAAACCATAACAAATGAAAAAGGTATTTGCAATTTTCGCAATCGCTGGTTTGATCGCTACTGCTTCTTGCGGTGGCAAGTCAACTGAAGAGCAAGCTGCTGCTGATTCTATCGCTGCTGCTGCTAAGGCTGATTCTATCGCTGCTGTTGAGGCTGCTGCTGCTCAGGCTGCTGCTGACTCTGCCGCTGCTGCTGCTGCACAAGCTGCTGCAGATTCTGCTGCTGCTGCTCCAGCTAAGTAATCACACCACGCGTGAAAAAATTAAGAGTTCCGATAGATCGGAACTCTTTTTTTATGCCCTAAAATGTCTTCTCCAGAGCTACTTCGCCTATTTCGCAAGCATCTACCCGAAAGCGCAGTTCCCTATTGCCTTCAACTTTGGGAAGAAACCCCCTTTCATTTTTTCGTTAAAAAGCCGAGAAATACAAAACTCGGAGACTTCCGGTTTCGCAGAGATCAATCCATTCAAACCATCACCCTCAACGCAGACCTCAACTCCTATCAATTTTTGCTTACGCTGATCCATGAAATCGCCCATCTGCGGGTCTTTGTTCAACATGGTTCAGCCCATGCTCCACATGGACCTGAATGGAAAGCTAAGTTTAAACAACTCCTCGAACCCATGCTTTCAGAATCTACCTTCCCTCGAGATATCCTCGTGCCCTTAAAATTGCACATGCGTAATCCTTCCGCCAGCTCGGCAAGAGATTTATTCCTGATGAAGGAAATGAGCAAATACGAGTTAGCCGAAAGCCAAGAAAATACCTTTTTTCTGGCGGACTTAGCTCCTCAAACCCATTTTGAACTGGCAGGTAGAAAATTTAAAAAGGGTGAAACTAGACGAACACGAATACTTTGCGAAGAACTAGGAACTGGGAAAAAATATTTAGTATCCCGAATCGCTCGAGTTAGCAAACTTGATTAACCCTTTTCTTCACCAATCTGGTGCTCGGGCTGAGAAAAATCTTTAGGCTGCGGTAAATCTTGCAGGGAATTGATTCCGAAATAATCCATAAACTTCTGAGAAGTACCGTAGATCAGCGGTCTCCCAACCCCATCCGATTTGCCTTTGATTTCAATCAACTCCTTTTCTAATAATTTTTGAAGGGAATAATCACAGGCAACACCACGAATCTGCTCTACATCCCCTTTGGTAAGTGGCTGTTTGTAGGCAATGATAGACAAGGTCTCCAATTGGGCTGTAGAAAGCCTTTTTTGAGAATGCTGACGAAGCAAAACGCTGATACTTGGCTGATAGGCAGGCTTGGTCAAAAATTGATATCCTCCACCCAACTTCTCCAGTGCAAAGGAAAATTCATCTTCTGAGTATTTGTCACAAAGGACCACCAAGGCTGCCTCCACGTCCTTTGCTGGGACTACAGCTCCAAACATTTCAGTCAAACAAGCAACCATCTCCTCCACACCAAGTGGTTCTGGAGCACAAAAAATCAAGGCTTCAATATGGCGATGCAGGAAATCCACGCTTACTTCTTGGCCATCTTGGCTTCAATCGAATGCATGGTATGTGGAACAGCCTTCAATCGCTCTTTAGAAATCAACTTCCCAGTATCCACACAAATTCCATACGTCCCATTTTTGATTCGAATCAATGCATTTTCCAAATTGATGACAAACTTTTGCTGTCTTGCCGCCAATTGATTCAAACTCTCTCTTTCTAATGTGTCTGCTCCATCTTCCAAAAGCTTCGAGGTGGAAGAAGTGTGATCTGTGCCACTATCGTTCTTTTTACTCAAAGTCTCTTTCAGGGAATGAAGTTCTTCCTTCGCTAAGGCCAATTTCTGAAGAATGATTTCTTCAAATTCCTTAAGCTCATCCTTGGAATAAGCGGTTTTTTCTTCCTTACTCATACATTTCCTGATTTAAGATTGATAAATGAGATGCTCTCGAAAAATAATCCCCTAAAATACTGTAGTCTTTGGGAAAACCAAAACAAAGAAAGGATTATCACTGCTGTTCCAAAAGCACGAAATTCTAAACTTATGCGAGATTTTTGAATGAATCCAGCTACAAAGGCGCAGCGACTACAAGTGTTTTTTTCACAGTCCTGACCCTTCCAGACAAATCAAATAGCTGGGCAACTAAAATGTAATATCCAGAAGGCACCCTAGCCCCTGCAGCATCGGTACCTGTCCAGGAAAAAATACCAGAAGTCCCTAAAATCTGATTCTGTCCAAGAACTTTAACTTCACGTCCTGCAGCCGAAAAAATGGTAAAACTCCCCAGCCAACCATTCTGTTCCAAAGAATAGCGAATGCTGACTTGACTAGGACCAGTACTCCCACTTGGATCAAAAACCAAAGGGGAGAGGTCAATCAGCTCGGAAACAGGCTCTACTGAAAGTGCGGTAGAATTTTTTCTTCCAGGTGTAGCATAATCTTGGCTACTGGAAGCCGATTGCCAAGTAGAAGGAATATAGCTCGGAAAAACAGGTGATACTCGCTCGAGTGAAACTCCCTTGGTCGACCGCAGCAGTGGGTGATGCCAATCCGATCGGTAGGGAAGTGAATCTACCACCTTCCGTTCTGGTGAAAGCAGGAGCAGAACCCCTGCCCCAATCGGCATACTCGGTAGACCTCCGAGTTGAATAAAATTGCCCGCAGCAGACTGAGGATAAGACAAGCGCAGGCGCGCAGGATCCATAGTTAAGGCCACATACGAGTCTGGAGCGATCCTATCCCCCTCAACCCCTACAAGTCGAAGTTGCTGCAGAACGCCAGACTCATTGATGCTCGTCAGTCCCCAATTTTCAAGAGAAAGGTATTTTGCTGTAGGATTATGAATTTCTACAAATTTTGGATCCCCCGACTTGGGATCCAGCAGCACCTCATTTAAAATTAGTTCACCCTTACTAGCAGCCTCTGCAAGAACTAACTCCTCGTCAAGCACTGCCGGCTCCCCCACGCACCGCATCAGAGAAGAAGCTCTCAGCCTGTACACCGTACTTCTCCGTGCAGCGGTTGATAAAGATATACCCAAGCTTCGCCCAGAATTAAAGACCCAAGTGGAATCAAGCTCCAAGCTTGGAGAAAAAGTTAAAGCAGGCTGGCCATCCATGGGTAAAATGGGTTGATTGAAGCGAAAAAATAGCTGCGTTGAATCTTTGAAAAATGCAGAAAGCACCTGGAAGTCCCCCAAGTCCTTGATCGGGGAGAATTGCGAATTTTTACCGCCAGGGGTCCCACGCTTTGGATCCTTGGAAGGAAGCAAAAATTCTGTGGCCTCACAGCGGAAATAAGGATCAGGCACTTCCAGACTGTAGCCTCCATCGGCAAACTCGGCCCCGCCCCAAGAACTACTTCGGTATTCCAAGCGATCTATTTCCTTTCCTTCTGCCGTAACCAAGCGAAGGAGAGATCCAGAATTAGCCAGACTTGGAAAGGAAGAAATCGGCAGTACCTTGCCAAACTCCAAAAGAAGTGAAGCTTGGCTTAGAGGACAAAGCAATACATATTCTCCAGGTGAAATCCAATATTCCGGCAGCAGCGTAGTGCCACTACTTGAAGTAAAAACTACTCCTGACAAGCGGAACTCTTTGTTCGTTGGATTCAACACTTCCACATACTCCACAAAGGGAAGATCTTGGCCTGTACGAGGAGCAGGCATTAATTCATTGATTACCAATGATTTTGGTCCAATAGCTCTAGGATTGGCATACTTAAATCTGAGGAGGGTATCCATCAGAAAATTTCCATTGATATCCGGAAGCTGCTGTAGAAAAAGACTGTAGTCCTTTCCTTCCTCTAAGTCCATCTCCGATCGAAGAATGACTAATGAATCTAAGAGCAACCGAGCCTCAACTGGATTTCGCCCATCAAGCTGATAGGAAAGGTTGAGCTGAGAAAAAACAGGATCCATGGACTCGGAAAACGAAACCAACACCTCTCGCTTGCCATATCCTTTCACCATTGACACCTGTGGCAACTCCTCGTCAATCACTAGATCTTCCAAACTAAAATCATCCATCACCCAGCGAGCAGCACTGCCCGTTCCAGAACCCACTGCTATTTCTAGCTGCAAATAGACTTCTTCCAAAGATGCAAATGCACTAGGTAGCTCGAGCTCAAATCGGCTAAAATTCTGGTTGGCATTGGGGAATTGTGCCGCATGCCCCAGTAACATTCGCTCCTGATAATTTCCTTCTAGAGATGCTGCCCAGGAAATATGTACGAGCGCTGGCCGTGTACCAGTGCCACTTTTTAGGGTTTTAGCCCAAAAAACAACTCGTGGGTTACCCATTCCCTTGGGGTTTAACCGTACCCACACTTTCCCAGTGAAGCTACTTATCGGCTGCACGGCTAGTGCTACTGATCCATTGATCCCTCCTGTAGCAAGACGAAAAACCCGAGAAGAAGTAATTCTGAGTTCGTTGGCGTACCAATCCGGGAGAAATGGCAAAGGGAAGGACTGAACCGTAAATGGGGATTGAAATCCTTGGGTTTGGACTTGAGAAAAGGAGGGGACAGTAAAAGCCAACACACCAACTAGGAGCAGTAATGCTGCTCTAAAGAAAAATAAAAACATAGTTATATAGTTTAAAAAGTAGATGAATATAGGTGAGGATTAGCCGCAATCCTATTAGTCAATCAAAAAACTGGTAAAAATGAATCGTCGACAACTAACCGTCATCGGACCACAGCACATTCTTTTTCCCATCAACCCTTGTTTAATTGGGCCACTGTTTTCTAAGGTTTGTATAAAAGTTAGCTTAAATCTATACTTAATTAATTTGTTTTGTGACCGTATGCTTTTCCAACACAAACCAATAAAAACCTGGTTTGAGAATCACTTAGTTGAGCTGTAGACCGTTGACCCTGGTCTGGTAACAATAATCCGCATGCTAAACACCGCTATTGAGCCACTGAAATAATTGCGGATAATCCATAATTTGTTTTAAATGGACTGTATTATTGCGGTAAGCCTCCGTATTTTTGCGTTTCGAAATCAATCCCCTCCAAGCTATGAAACTTGCTGTAGTGGGTGCTACTGGATTAGTAGGCACCGAAATCCTTGAAGTCCTCCAAGAACACCGGTTTCCGTACGACCAACTGCTACTTGTCGCCTCTGAGCGCTCTAAGGGAAAGGTAATTGAGTATGGGGGCAAATCTCATGTTGTAGTCGGCTTAGCCGAAGCCGTAGCCGCTCAACCTGATATCGCAATTTTTTCCGCTGGAGGAAGCACCTCCTTGGAATGGGCTCCCAAATTTGCAGCAGTTGGCACCGTAGTCATTGACAATTCCTCAGCCTGGAGAATGGACCCCAGCAAAAAATTGGTGGTACCAGAAATCAATGCAAAAGAAATCAGCACTGCAGACAAAATCATCGCGAACCCCAACTGCTCTACCATTCAAATGGTCTTGGCTTTGGAACCCCTTCGTCAACGCTATGGCATCAAACGTATTGTTGTTTCTACCTATCAGTCGGTAACGGGGACTGGAAAAGCTGCTGTTGATCAGATGATGGCAGAACGCCAAGGAAAAACACCAGAGATGGTGTATCCGCATAAGATCGATTTGAATGTGCTTCCACATATCGATGTATTCCAATCCAATGGCTACACCAAGGAGGAAATGAAGATGATCAACGAAACCAAGAAAATCTTCAGCGATGAGTCCATACAGGTCACTTCCACAACGGTCCGAATTCCTACTATGGGTGGCCACTCGGAGGCAGTGAATGTAGAGTTTAAACAAGATTTTGACCTTGCCGAGGTGCGTAGCTTGTTGGAAAATGCTCCTGGAATCATCGTTCAAGACGATCCAGCCAACTTTGTTTATCCTATGCCAATCCATGCGCACAAAAAAGACGAGGTGTTTGTAGGAAGGCTTCGTCGCGATGAGTCTCAGCCAAACACACTGAACATGTGGATTGTAGCGGATAATCTGAGAAAAGGTGCCGCCACGAATGCGGTTCAAATCGCTGAATATCTGCTCGAAAATAAACTCGTCTAATGAGCTTCGAAAAGTTCATTAGCGAAGAATTCCACCAATTTGTGCAGGATCATCTGGAAGAAGATCCTGCACTTTTACTTTTTAGGTACCACGAAAAAGTAGGTTTTGACCTCAAGATGGCTATACAGCAAATCGCTGCGCGGCAAAAAGCTGCAAAAAAATTACCAAGTTGGAGTAAAAACCTACACCTCTTTTTCCCTGCCAGCATCTCAGTCGAACAAAGTTCGTCGGAACAAACGGCTGTCTTCAAATCAGAAGGGCTCTCAGGAAATTGCTTCATCGACCTGACTGGAGGCTTTGGGGTGGATTTTTTTTACTTAAGCAGGGGATATGAAAAAGGGGTGTACTGTGAGCAACAAGACGAACTTTATGAAATCGCTAGACATAACCTATCCACACTCCATCCAGATAAGTTTGAATTCATAAATGGGGATGGATTGGAATTTTTGAGAAAATCGGAATTGCAATTTGACCTGATTTATGCAGATCCTGCCAGAAGGGGAAGCGGCAACCAAAAGTTGTACAAACTCCAAGATTGCGAACCAAATGTAGTGGAAGCATGGACTCTGCTGCAACCAAAATCCGATCACATCCTTCTAAAAGTTTCCCCCATGCTGGACCTAACTCAAGCATGGATTGAACTGCCAGACATCCAAAAAATAACGGTGGTATCGGTTAGAAATGAAGTCAAAGAACTTCTGCTCCATTGGGAAAAAGCCAAGATTGGTGCGCCAAAAATGATTTCAGTAGTGGACCTTGAGAGCGGAATCCTTCCGTTTGAGTTTGAGTCCAGTGCGGAAGAGCGGGCTCATTCCAAGTTTGCGGAAGCAGGCAAGTACCTGATCGAACCCCTGGCAGGGATTTTGAAGGCAGGAGCCTTCAACCTGTTTGGGGAGCGATTTAATCTTCACAAACTGGAAAGAAATAGTCACCTCTACACCAGTGACACTTTAGGTGAAAATATCCCAGGACGCATCTTTGAAGTGGTCAAGGAAATCAGTCCAAAAAAGCAGGAGATCAAAACCCTCTTCCCTTCAGGAAAAGTAAATGTGATTTGCAGAAACTACAGCACAGGAGCTGAAGAGCTCAAGAAAAAACTGGGGCTGAAGGATGGCGGGGAGGATTTTTTAATTGGAACCAGAACAGCTACCAGTTACAAGCTGTATTGGTGTACCCGTATCCAATAAAAAAAGTGAAGGTTAATCCTTCACTTCTTCATAGTCAACATACTCTCCGCCTTCGATGTCTTTCTTCATTTTCTGAGGAGATTTTTTCGGTATAAAATCCACATGTACCCCTTCTTTGGGACGCTGTGCTTGTTGCTGAGCGCGCTGTTGCTCCATGGCTGCCTCATTTACCCTGCGTGCGAGTTGGGCAAGCTTGGAGCGGAGAAAATAGCGAATCAGCTGGCCCAAAAGCCAACCAACACCTAGAAATATTAGAAAAAACTTGATCAAGATTTATCGGTTTTAAAGAAACACTACTTGCTCAAGTAGATGTTTCGCTCAGCATATATTTTCAAGAAATAATCGTCCATCAAATCGTCAATAAAGTAGATGGCTTCCCCTGTAGATTTCATTTCAGGACCCAGCTCCTTGTTGACATTCGGGAACTTATGGAAAGAGAACACAGGCTCTTTAATCGCGTAGCCTTTCTTCACCGGCTTGAAATTAAAGTCCGTCACCTTCTTCTCTCCTAGCATCACTTTTACGGCATAGTTGACATAAGGTTCTTGGTAGGCCTTGCA